>JAEIGA010013188.1_pt1 | contig 12572 bp, 8 predicted proteins | sample 9270691 | NCBI WGS metagenome assembly JAEIGA01 (sample SAMN17057246, study PRJNA624740) | gut metagenome | biome: biome; isolation source: fecal sample | host: Bos grunniens | place: China: Xizang | collected 2019 | reverse complement strand
GGGTGTTGATCACCACAAGACCCGGGTGTTGACGTGCCAACACCGGGGTGTTAGGAAAGCCACGGCCTACCGTGGCTACGGTCAAGACCCGGGTGTTGCAACGCCCATACCCTCCCGTGGGGACAACAACCCCCTCCCGTGGCTACTTTTACACCCCCCTGTTGCGACAACAGGATATATATCTTACGGCAATTGGCTGATTTTGGTACACATTTGTACCCTACAGTTGAGCAGAGTTATTATAATTTTCAAGTCGAATCGTTTTCCCCGATCAACTCGGAAATCAGATACAAAAAAAGAGGTGGTATAAGATTTCTCCTATACCACCTCTTTTATCCTGAAGTGTTTGAACACCTACTATTTTATTTCGAAGCCATCTTTACTACCTTGCGTATTGCTTCGCCTTGTGGCAATACAATTCTTAGTGTATAAATTCCATCGGCAATAGATGATAGGTCTATTTCTACAGTATTTTCTTTGACTAGCAATAAACGTCCGTTTATATCCAATACTTCTACCTTCAATACTTCGGTGGAATTGATAGTGATAGTGGTAGTGGCAGGATTTGGATACACCGATATGTTTTCCAAAGATGATGCTTGGTTGATACCCACAGATTTTCTGAAGTATGCCACAAACGCCGAGTCTTGCATTACCACTATATCGCGAGGATTGTCGGTATTATCATCATTCCAACGAACAAATTCGTATCCTTGATTAGGATAAGCACTTATATTTGCCACTGAGTTATATGCATAACTATCGCTACCATAAACAGTTCCCATAGTCTCATTGTCCGAAGTAACCGTTATGGTAAATAATTCTGCCACGAAGTTTGCAACATATGTTGCATTGCCTGTTACTGTTATTGTGCGCGGATTGTCGGTATTACCATCCAACCATGAATCAAAATTGTGATGTTCGGCCGGATTTGCGGTAAGTATCACCGTACTATTATAGGCATAACGTCCTCCACCATCTACCGTACCCATGGCATCATCATTCACTATTGCGTTTATCATAAATGTATCAGGTGCAAATATTGCCATTATCAACGAGTCTGATACAATTTGCAGAGTTCTAGGGTTGTCAGTAGCGCCATCACTCCATTGCATAAAGTGATAGTTATCATTAGCTGTAGCCGATATTGTGATGTCGGTATTTTCCGAATATATTCCACTACCACTTACTGCACCCATTGTCTCATCTTGTGCCTGTACTGTAAGTATGTGCATTGGCTGACCTATTGGGGTAAATGTAGCAGTAACGGTGGTGTCGGCAAATACTGTAAACGATACCGTTAGAGACGGATCGTAATTATTCCAACATACAAATTCACAACCTTCGGCGGGTACAGCTGTAAGTGTAGCCTCAGTTCCCATTGCGTGAACACCTCCACCGGTAACACTTCCCCACTGAGCATTGTTTACATTGGTGGTAACATTACGCATTATTGGTGTTCCTTTTACACTTATATCGTCGATCAATACTCCATAACCATAGTTATCAACAGCTTCAAATGCAATCTGATAGTTTTCCGATGGGCTTGGCAATGCTATACTATCCATTGTCCATGCAGAAATATTATTGGTATATTCGGCCAAAAGTATCCATGTATCAGATAGATTCGATTTGTAATATACTCTCAACTCATCTTGGTCATTACTCCAATTCTTTTGCATATGCCAGAAAGTAAGGTATGGATTGGTAACTGTAGTAAGGTTTAGCAATGGTGTAATCAACTTAGTAGTAGTACCATCTCCATTCGATTGGTGCAAGAAAGCAGCAGTACGACTTCCCGAATGTGGTGTTTGATTGCCACCTAACGAACTCGATGTCTCGAATTCCCAATCATGTTCACCATTAACATACTCTTGCAGCCAACACGATGGCATGTCAATATCTTCAAAATCTTCGGTAAATGGCAACAATTGTGCTTCGCAACGAGTAGTGAAAGTATTACAAGCCGACCAGAATCCCGTATCGGTAGCACTACATATTGGTCTTACATAGAAGTCGTAAGTAACATCCGATAGTAGTCCCGACAATTGATAAATGTTGGAATTTACAAATATTCTTGTTCCTGTTCCCAATGTAAAACCTTCCATACCATACTCTACCTCATATCCTTGTGATGCCACTAAGCCTGTCCATGTAAGCGATGCTGAATTTGCCGAAATATTAAAAGCATTGATATTGGCCGGTGCAGGACAAGTAATCATTGTATATGTAAATGTTATAGAATCGCCATTATTGTCGGATATATTTGATATATCTAAAAGAGCTATAGCTCCGTTAGATAGAAATGGGTATGGATTGCTTTGCGAATTAAATTCGCTACGACCTACTGACGAACTGAAATGGGCTGAGTATATATTTCCGTTATAGCTACTTGGGGTACCACCTGGGCGGAAAAGATATACTTCGTCCAACTCGGTATTACCATCATAGCTTGCATTTCCCTCAAATCGAGTATCTATACGATATATAAGCATTCCCGAACCCGGAATTGTGGTTTCAAACATATTCGTTTTCTTACGATATTCCAATACAAAGTATTGGTAGACGTTATTGGAAGGTATTTTGTAACATACATTACCATTGGTAGTCGAACCCAAAGCATGCAAGGTGTATGTACCCGACTGTGTAAGGGTTGGAATACTATCTATCCAGTTTCCATACTTATATTTCATATACGCACCTTGGTGTTGTGGAGGGTTAGATGTATTCTCCATTAAATCCCATGGCCCTGTTGCCGATAATCCTTCCCCTCCTGGTTCGTAGTGATAAAGGTCCGGAGCACCCAATGTGTGGAACATTTCGTGACATAGAGTTCCATTGGTAAAATATGCAGGTGCTGTTTCCAATTGGAAATTATATACATTCACTTGCTTACCATTTATATAAGCAGACTGCGTGTAAAGGTTAAATTTGTGTGGCCATAGCAAATCACTCCAATCACCTACATTACCTTTCACTACAAAACATACATTATCAACATATCCATCGTTGTCCTTATCTACGTTCAACGATGTAGGAATACTCGGAGCTACTGCGTCCACTGCATTTTTCAACAATATATGCTCACGTATTACTCTATCATATTCGGACTGATAACCATTTGGATTGGATGGAGAATAAGGTTCATAATAACTACGTTGATAATCATCTTCATATGACACAATAGCTGTTCCGTTTGGAGCAGGATATAGGAATGTTTTTACCTCAAGCTGATTATATGATGCTGCTCTAAAGTAATTCACCATCGAATTAGCGCCCACTGTTGTATCGTTAAACATAGCGTCCACTGTTGGATAAGGTGTTGCCAACTCGGAATCGCCCGAAAAACGAATAAAGATAACAATATTGTTGAGCACTCCTCTATTAGTAATTGTATCTACTGTAGTCTTACGCATATTTTTAGGTACCATATCATGGTATGCTTTCCTCTTGGCCATCCATTGTTCTGCCGAAATATTTATGTAGGGTTTCAACCCAACTTCTTCGGGATTATGCACATTAGGTATAAATTGTGTAGGCACAAGTTGGTCTCCATCTTTTGCTGCATACACATAGTATCCGGTTTCTTTGTTCAGTACTATGGTATAACCTTTTTCGTCGTGCAGATAATTATAATATTCATCACCGGTAGCAAAACAACGCAATTCAGTTCCGTCCGGCTGTGTAAGTACACGCGGTACATTTCTCAAAAATGCTGCATACATAACAGTTGTTACCATGAGTAGCATTACGAATAATGATAAAGTCTTTTTCATTGTATGTTTTGTTATATTATTAATCTAATTGTTTTACTTTTAGACTGCAAAGATAATAATTTTTTCCGTACTATCTGTCATTTTGGCTAATGAATAAATCTTAATTCTTTCAAATTACATACAATAGTTTTATTATCAGAAGTTTCAAGATGCAGAAATCCCTCTTGTCCAACACCTGTAATAGTACCTATAACGAGTGTATCTTTGTAAAAATACTGCCTTTCCTTATTCAAATAAAGCAAATTTTCGAGATATTTTCCATCTAAATCCTCCGTTTTTCCATATTGTAGTTCCCTGTATCGAACGGATATAGACGATAATATTTCACTTAACATTACACTTGGGTCATAGTCCTTGCCGGTAATCATTTTTAGGGATATTGGGTTGGGAATATCTTTGCCAAACATTGTTTGATTCAAATTAAAACCTATGCCTACAATAGCAGTATTAAAGCAATTAGCCCGAAATTTATTAGATATCAATATACCACATATTTTCTTTTGCCCTACATATATATCGTTTGGCCACTTTATAGATATTGGCTCACCCGGTATTTCTTTGTTCAAAAAATCTATCATAGCTAGCGATACTACCTTAGTAAGCATATACCTATCCGATATAGGTAGAAATGTAGGTTTAAGAAGAATACTAAAAGTAAGATTTTTCCCTTCTTCGCTCTCCCACATATTACCTTGCTGCCCTACTCCACAGCGCTGACTTTTGGCACATACTACACTTCCCTCAGCAACTGACGAAGTATCCATCTCTTCAAAATACTTATTGGTGGAATCTAAAACATCAAATATCTCAACATTATATTTCACTGCAGTATATATTATTTTATATGACGTTCAAATCTTCGAACTCTACTTCCTATTCATATATCCATTAAACAAAGCACATTAGAAAAATGAGGGAATATTGTTTGGACAATATTCCCTCTATGTAAAATGTAATAAATAAAAGTATTATCTTCCTCCGTTTACCAATCTATCGGTATCGCTTGCTATTACAAATTCTTCATCGGTAGTAACTACCATTGTGGTAACTCTCGAATTTGGAGTAGAAATAATCTTATCTTCGCCCATTATAGTCGCATTCAAAGCTGTATCTATTTCTATACCTAAATACTCCATATTTGTAAGTATAGGCTCACGCATAAACCATGCATTTTCACCTATACCACCTGTCATTACCAATATATCACAGCCATTCATAACAGCAGTGTATGCCCCTATATATTTTCTTACATGGTGGGCAAATACATTGAATGCATTTGTACAAAGTTCGTCACCAGCATCACGACCTGCACGTACATCACGCATATCCGACTTTCCACAAAGCCCTACAAGGCCACTTCTCTTGTTAAGCATTGTATTCATATCGGCATAACTCATATTTTCTTTTTCAGCTATGTACAACAATACACCCGGATCAACATCACCACAACGTGTTCCCATTACCAAGCCTTCCAATGGAGTAAATCCCATTGTTGTATCTACAGACTTACCATTCTTAATAGCTGCAATAGATGCTCCACTACCCAAATGACAAGTAATTATCTTCAAATCATGCCAATCTTTACCAATCATCTTAGCGGCCTTTTCAGCTACATATTTATGACTTGTCCCATGAAAACCATAACGACGGATTTTGTATTTCGTATAAAGTTCGTATGGCAAACCATATAAGAATGCTTCAGCAGGCATAGTTTGATGGAAAGAAGTATCAAATACTGCTACTTTCTTTATGTTAGGAAGCAATTCTTCGGTTGCATAGATACCTTTCAAAATAGATGGAGTATGTAATGGTGCTAATTCCGAAAGATTTTGGATATGCTTTATTACTTCATCATCAATTATAACACTATCCTTAAATACTTCACCACCATGAGCTACTCGGTGACCACATGCTCCTATTTCGTTCAAATCTTTTATAACACCTAATTTAGGGTCAGTAAGAGTATGTAATACAAGATTAATTCCATCTGTATGATTTGCTATAGGCAATTGTTCATAATGTTTATCTCTTCCTGCAGGGCGGTGTGTAAATTCTCCCATATCGGAGCCTATACGTTCCAACAATCCCTTTGCCATTACTTCTGCGTTATTCGACATATCAATCAATTGATACTTGATAGACGAACTTCCACAGTTTAAAACTAGAATTTTCATCGTATAACTTATTTATTTATTGTACTTTATTTATATTCTTACTATTATTTTATATCGCCAAATTTACAAATAATTTCCCAATAATATACATACATCTCAATATTTTAATAAATATTACGAATATAAAACAATCTACTTACTACTAGACATATATCTAGCGATAAGAAAAGACAAACAACATTACCCTCTATTTAAAGGACAATAAATCAAAGGAATTATCTATTCATCCTTAAATTCGAGAGTTCCTCTTTGTCGGAAAATTTGAGGATTTTTAAAACTTTCATCCGATTCAAATCCATCACCATAAGTAACTCTTGAACCATTTACCGACTTAAGCGGTTTATCTGAATATATTTTCTTCTCCTTCTTATCCCAAATCAAAGATTCCATATATGTAGTGTCACCCGAATCATAATCTATTATAACCACATTATTTCTGGCTTCCATTATGTTCTTTGAATCGTATGACACAGCATATTTTGCTGATAACGTTATCGATACCTTTTTATCTGGATTGAAAAATTCGATAAATACACCATCAGGGTATTCTGTTTTCGGTTCCTCTCCGTCATATACATTAATAGTAGATGTCGTCAATTTCAACTGAACCTCACCCTTCTTACTTTGTATTATTTTCGAATCTTTTACCATTTGCACAGGCATATTGGATTGATCGAAAAACTGAATCTCTTTCATATCATTCGAACAACCAAATAAAACAAACACACCTACTACTAATAGTGGAAGGCGTGTTTGTGTCTTTATGTGATTAATGTATCTCACTATATTATTTTATGGTTCTAACAGTTGTAGTTTCTCCAATCCAACCACCTACCGTAAATGAAGTACCATCCATTATATTTTCCATAAAAGCATCTGTTTGACTTGGAAAATGTCTCGAGTATGTGTTTATAAACTTATTTGCACGCTCTACCATTTCAGGAGTATCTTCTACATTCTTAGCTTTTATGGCTTTATCTACTGCTGCCCAATAAGCCACACGGCTCATAACAGGACCGCTACCACAACAACTACCTGCCGATTCAGCATACAATGCTGCTATAATCATATATGGTTCACCTTTGGTGGGGTCTAATTTTGCAGCTTCATATGCAGCGTTTCTCGATGCTGAATATGCTTTAGAACCTTGGTATGCGTAGGCCAAGCGTATGTAGGCTTGATATTTTTTATCTTCGCCTATACCTTCTACTGCTTCTTTTAAGTATTCAGCAGCTTTTCCATATTGTTGCTTAGTTAAACACAAGTTACCCATCATGTAAGCTGATTCAGGACTTGGTTCCATTGCATGAAGTTTTTCGGTAGTATTGAAGAACAAATCTGTCTTAGTACAACCCTTACTTTCCAATAAATTAGATATTTTCTTTATAAGTTCCAAATCATCAGGTGATGCTTCGTATTTCTTGCCAAATATTTCTACCAATTGTTCACAAGAAGCGTATGGCGAAAAAGCAGCTTCTACATTTGCTACAGCTGTTTGTATTTCATCTTTCTTAGCAGGTTCTGCTTTCAATGCTTTCTCCAACAATGTTGAAGCCAAATCATAATTATCTATTATCAATGTAGCTTCAGCCTTCTTTTCGTGCACATAGAATATTGTAGCTTCAAAGAATTTATATATGTACGATGCCTCCAAACTTTCTCCACCTACCTTTACAGCATCTTCATAAAGTTTGTAATATTCTTCAACAGCTGCAGCGCCTCTCAACTGTTCAAGATCCATAGCCTTACGAGCTTTATTTAACGCCTCTTCACCAAAATATTGGATTCTTAAGTCATACATATTCATAAGTTCATCTATGTACTTTTGCTGTTCCTCACCTGTTTTGGCATTAGCTATCATATTTTTCAAAATATTACCGCCACGAATATATATGTTTTTGCTATATCCAGGACAATATGTCAATAATTCTTTCCATGGACCGTATGCATCAGCATAATTCTTCATTTTGTACGACTCTTGGTACAACGATAAATTTTCAATACATTTCACACTATCTTCGGGTGTTTTTCCCATTTTCTGAGCATTAGCAGAAACGGCCAAAGCTGTTACCATTATAGCCATTCCTATTCTCTTGATTTTTTTCATCTCTGTATTTTCTATTTTATATTTGTTAATCAATTTATTTTTATATATCTATTATATTTTATTAATCATATTTACGTTTCTTGAACCATGTATCGCTTGTGGAAAGCGACAATCCTATTTGGAAATAGTTTTTACGTAATATTTCTTTCACGCCATATGTTCCCCATTGGAAGTTCAAATTTATAATAGACTTCATTTTGCGTACCGGGAAAGTTATACCTGCATGTATTCCAAAATCATTTAATATCTCATTATCACCTGTAGTTTGATTCAACACACATAATTTTCCAGATTCGAAATGCACACCTGCTCGAAATGAGATTTTCTCGAAATACTTCGAGGCTAAATAATCTCCCATCTTTTCGCCTCCAAATGCGAACCTATAACTTTCGGTATAGTCAAATGCTGTCCATCCTCCAAATATATCGTTTGTTGTATTTTCAGTATATTTAGGCATATTCCACGAGGAATATGTTGCATCTATCCCCAACATCCATTTTTCGTTACGAGTTACCGATACTCCCAAACCTATAGTATGTGGCATTTCCAAAGTACTTTCATATTCTTCGGCTGGTAATATAGTATCACGAACATAGTCCAATAAACCTTGCGATACAAAAGTATATATCACCGATTTATCTTTTACCATTAGGTTTGCAGGTACCGACGAATAGGTCAATCCTACACCCAATGTATAATTTTCATTCAACTCATGAAAATATTGTAACCCAAAATCAAATGTAAAATTACTGATATGTGTTTCTTTGAGCTTTCGAGAATTAACCATATATGCCGAATCAGGGAATTCAAATGTAATAGCTCTTGTCTCTTTCCCAAAAAGATAGTTTGCATTAAAGCCTAGCGAAAGATTCTTTGTTATCTTAAAGGCATGTCCCCAATAAAACTTTGTTATACCACCTGTTCCGTCATAGACACTTTGCGAGAACAACGAGTCGCCATTACTCATGGTGTACAAACTTTTTGTAGTAATATAACTCACTTCGCTAAAAGGCAATATACCAATACTTGTTCTCCACCATTTGGTTAAAGGCATCCCCAACAATATGTGGGTAAGAGCCGCATCAGCATCATAGAGCGATTGTTCATTGTTTTGCAACATAACAAAATCAGCTGCAAGACCCATATCAAACACAAATGAATTGCTGTCTATAGCAGTATATGATGCAGGATTGTTGTTATTGATTATATTATTCTTTCGTATAGTATAAGACAAACCTCCCATCGAATTGGTGTATGGATGGAAATAAAATGTCTTTAATTCACCTACTCCGAACTGTGAATAAGGCGAATTTACTCCATTTTGAGCGAAAATCGGAAGTGTTATACTCAATAATAGTATTAACAACAAACCTCTGTTTTTCTTATTATTCATTTGTATTCAATATTTTATTAAGTCCTACTAGTAATAGGTTTGAGTCTGCAAAGTTCGGAAATTTTACTCGTTTTTCAAAATAAATAGCGTCACCACCTGTAAATATTATATTCATTTTACCAAATTGTTCGACATACCTACTTACAAATCCTTCCAATTCCAAGATTGTTCCATTAATAACCCCCGAACAAATTGACGACCAAGTGTCATCACCAACAATACCAACACTATCTACATTATCAATAGATAGTAACGGCAATTTATCGGTAAAAGTATGCAGAGCCTTAAATTTCATGGAAATTCCCGGCATAATCACACCACCTAAATATTCGTTATTACAGTTGATAAAATCTAGCGTAATGCATGTACCCATATCTATAATCAAATTGTTCTGATTGGGAAACAGTGCAGTTGCTCCCACAGACGCAGCCAATCTATCGGCACCCAATGTTGTGGGGGTTTTGTAGAGGTTTTGTATTGGCAACTTCAATTTCGACGACAACACCTTATATGGAATACAGCCAAATAACTTGTCGTAATCCAATGCTGCCCCTACTTGCGAAACAATTGCTCTACCAATCGGATAGTGATTAGCAATTTCTGCAATATCGTCGCTCTTCAATGTCAAATCATATACTTGATGATAAACGAGCGTTTCTTCATCGAACACTGCTACTTTTGTCCGCGTGTTTCCTATATCTACAACTAGATTCATCAACGGATATCGCTTACTTATTATTGAAAAAATTCATAGTCCTATCTATTCCCATAGTAGCAAAGGTCTTTATTGCCTCGCAAGCCTTGTCTATCTGAGGGTCAATAGTTATAAGTTCCTCTACCGAGAACTTGCCAAGCACATAGTCTATCTGCCTGCCTCTAGAAAAGTTATCTCCTATTCCAAAACGCAAGCGTGCATAATCAGAGTGTCCCAATGTTTCTTCGATGTTGCCCAAACCGTTGTGTCCGCCCGCACTACCTTTCTTTTTGATACGTATAGTACCCACAGGCAATGCTATATCATCAACTATAACCAACACATTCTCGATAGGAATCTTCTCGATTTTCATCCAATAGTTCAATGCCTTACCGCTAAGATTCATATACGTTGTAGGCTTGATTAGCAACAATGTACGCCCTTTGTATCGCATCTCGGCTGTGTAGGCATGACGCTGTATCTCAAACTTACAATCGGTACCTTTTACCAATCTATCCAAAACCATAAAGCCTATATTGTGGCGTGTATCCTCGTATTCACTGCCAATGTTGCCCAATCCCACTATCAAGTATTTCATTTCGCTATCAATCTTCTTTTCTGTTTTACAGAACGATAAAATATTTTTCAGCCAATTCATCATCGTAAATAAAGTTGCAAAGTTACGCTTTTTTTCCCAAGTATGAGTGTTTGCCGACATATTTTTTTGGAATAATTTACTTATATATCCATATCATCAAAATTAAATCACGATGGAGATAAAATTCCTTCACGATGAAAATTCAACGGAATCGTGATTTGGCGTAATCTATCTCAAGAGAGATTTACAACTCCATTGCGGAGTATATCTATAGTACATCAATAATATACCATCAACCGATTCGTACCCTATTATCACAATACTTACACCCTATCATGAATAACCATATGGGTTGGCCATCCTAAGTGCCATGGTTTGACACCGTATGTATGGGAATTTCGACCTCTAAACCACATATTTACAAACCTTAAACCACATAGTTTCATAGTCTATTTATGGGCTATAAAAAAGGGACTCTCTTTTTCAGAGAATCCCTTCATATAATTATTTACAATAAAAACAGTCTTATTTTACTACAGTCAGTTTCTTAACTGCCGAACCTTCAGCTGTTGTGATTGAAACCATGTAAACACCTTTTGCCAAATCTTGAGTGTTGATTTGTACATTTTCTGCGTTAGCAGTGAATGTTGCAACTACTTGACCCAAAGTGTTAATGATAGCAACTTCTTTTATTGTTGCATTAGAGCTAATCATTGCATAGTTGGTAGCAGGATTTGGATAGATAGCGAAAGCAACATCCGAAGCTTCTTCGATAGAAGTAGGATCTATTTCTACAACATCGGTCAATTTTACTTCATTTGTATTCAATATAGTACGAGCATTAACGTCAGCATTGTATTCTGCTACGAAAGCTATCATAAACAAATCAGTTGCTTTTACAGTTTCAGGAACAGTGTAGGTATAAGTTTTGGTGAATGTTCCCTCAGCGTCAGTGTTGGTTATTACACCAGCATCGCCCCATACATCCGATACCGAAGCACGAATAGAGTGATTGTGAACATAATTTTTACCTAGATTTGAACCCGATTGAGCTTGATTTATTTTTACGTTATCTTCTTTGATATAAAAACCTACGCGAGGATCATTGTAAGCAGAAATGTCAGATACAACAGTTCCTGATACAGTAGCCGAAAGTTCACGAGTTTCGCTATTGAAAGTAACATTTGTAATATCAACTGTTACGAAAGCAGGAACTTCTGAAGCAGCTTGTAAAGATTCGGGTGTTACTTCGCCAACACTCATAGCAGGACCGGGATTGCCGGGATATTGAGTTCTGTCTAACATAGCAGCAGGGGCATATGTGCCCTCAGGATCGTTGAACATAACACACATTTCTTCGCTTTCGTCGATAGTCAAAAGGTCGGTGTAATATCCGGCATGGTGACTCATCCATACAACGTTTTCGAAATTAGGAACAAATTGATCCAAATATTCGTGTGCAGGAGGACAATTTGGACATTTAGCGGTAGTAAATTGTTCGAAGAATACCTTGCGTTGAGTAGCATTATCATATACAGATACAGTAGAACTCAAAACATTGTCATTTACACTATCTACCACACCGTTAGGATTAGAAACTGTAACTTCGATTTCATGACCACCTGTAGCTGCAATGTTTGCAGGTACGTCGTGTGTAAATTCGTATGTTCCGTTGTAAGGAATGTTCAAACCTGTTACAGTATATGTAGCCACGTTTTCGCCACCATCTATGCTGTAAGTAACATCAAACGAAGTTAATGGAGCAACACCTTTATTTATTATGGTTCCTTTTACCGAAAAGTCGGTGCTAACTCTTGCGTAAGCAGGAAT
>JAEIGA010013187.1_pt1 | contig 12574 bp, 11 predicted proteins | sample 9270691 | NCBI WGS metagenome assembly JAEIGA01 (sample SAMN17057246, study PRJNA624740) | gut metagenome | biome: biome; isolation source: fecal sample | host: Bos grunniens | place: China: Xizang | collected 2019 | reverse complement strand
TACCTCAACTTAGGAAACAAAGACGACTACAAGCCACTTCCTAAAATCATGACAAAAGCCATGAGATTTAGTAAGATTAAACCAGAGAAGATTAAATAAGAATTCTAGAACTTTAGAATTTTAGAACTTTAAAGGGTGCCTTCGACAAGCTCAGGCACCTTTTTTATTTCCACGAATCTTTATAAACCTCTACGTATCACAAGTATCGACACGGATTTTTTCTGAGGTTCTGAGATTCTGAATTTCTGAGTTTTAAATTGGCGAGCTGTTCTTAAACGCTATTCCTGTTGTATCTTCATAAATGCCGGTCTGCAAGAATCCAATTATACTGTTGACAATCTGCGTCAACGGGTTCTCCACCTTAGCCATTCTTTTACCATAATAAACATATTCATCAAGACGGACTTCATCATGAGGTTTGAAGGTGTTTCTTCTCATTTCCCTTCTGACAACAACACTTAAATTATATTCGCTGTTAGCATTATGCATAATATATTGTTCTGCATTTGCTTGATGATTGGTAATTCTCAATGATGCTTGTAAAAAAACATCATTACCAGACAATATTGTCACCAATCCATATTTACTAGCTCCAGGTGTATCAGGAATTCCTAAAGCAACTCTCAAATCCGTAAGGAAACCTTGCGGATTTTTTATACCGACATATTTTTTTGCAATTTTCTGCAAATTAGTTATCGCCACCTCAACATTTATATTTATATTTGCGAAACCATTCGCTTGAGAAGGATTGTGAGATTGACTCCCCTTATGAAAGTTCAAGCGAGTGGCTTTTTTGTTTTTATCTTCTCCCATAACAAACAATCTGCATTATAATAAATTCCACCAACATCATCATTTCATGAAAACGCAACGTCCTCATGCAAGAAAACACCTTACACCAATTAATCTTAAATACAGAAAAATTCACTAGAAAAAAATGACATTTTCTGTTTCACAAATCATTTCCATTGGTTTTTGATTCCGCAAAATTAACACTTCGCTTTTGAATAAAAAAGTTAAAAATTGTTAATTTTATCTTCACGGATTTTTAAAACCTCCATGTATCACAAGTATCTCTCGGATTATTTCTGAGATTCTGAATTTCTTAGTTTTAAAAACAATAAAAACCATCCTTCAACGTTTTCCCCAAAAAACTTGTAGTCTTGTTGTCATGTAGTCTTGTAGTCTTAAAAAAATGAAACATCTTGTCATAATCGGAATAATCTTTTTAAGCTGTCTTTCATTGAAAGCTCAGAACAAATATTTCCCAATATATGGAAAGATTCTTTCTGCCGACAGCCTCGTTCCTATTCCTGACGCACATATATTAAGCGAGTTTTCATATTACGGAGCAACATCCGACTCTGAAGGAAATTTTTCTATGTTAATAAGAAAAGCTGATAGCCTGAGAATAAGCTGTATTGGTTTTTCAACAAAAGTGATATGTGTAAATTACGACAGTATCAATGTCAACGACTACGAGATTGTCATGCATAGAGATACCATTATGTTACAAGAAATTGATGTTTTCCCTTATCTTGACAATCATACCGTTGAGGAGATAATCAGCAAGATTCCTGTAATGAAACCAATGATAATAAAAGGCGTGAATGAAAACATAGAATCTGTCTTATATCAAAAACCAAAGAAAACACCTGACGACAAAGGTATCATAAGTCCTATTCAGACTTTATATAATCGTTTCAACAAAAAGGAACGACTTAAGAGAAAACTTGAAAGAAACAGAAAGAAGTATTTGGAATCTGAATAATATATTTATAAAAACTTTTTCTGAGATTCTGAGTTTTTGAATTTCTTAGTTTAAAAAAACTTTGCGTTGCTCTGCTGTTTTACGAGAGAATCCTCCAACACAAAAAAAGAGCCGCTTATAAAAGCAGCTCTTCCCTTTAGACTTTTGTCTTTAGCCTTTAGTCATATTAAAGTCCTAATTTAGCTTTAACGTCAGCTGTGATGTCGATTGCATTTTCACCGATGAAAACTACAACGCCAGCTGTTTTATCTAAAATGTATGTAAAACCTTTTTCTTGACCAACTGCATTAACAGCGTTTTGAACTTTTTCAATGATTGGATTCAACAATTCAACTTGTTTATTTTGCATTGCAATTTCAGCATTGCCTTGGAATTCTTGAATTCTTTTTTCAAGGTCAACTATTTCTTTTTCTTTTGATTGACGGATTAAGTTTGACAATGTAGCTTGGTTAGCTTGATAGTCTTGAAGTTTGTTTTGGTACTCAGCTGCCATTGCTTGTAATTCTGATTGTAATTCAGCAGCATAAGCTTGAAGGTCTTGTTCTACTTTTGCTGTTTCAGGCATAATTTGCATAATAGAACCTGAATCAACGTGACCAATTTTTACTGATTGTGCATTAACGCCACAACTAACACCTATTGTTAATACAACAGCGAAAAATAACTTAACTAATTTTTTCATTTTTATAATTTTTTATTGTTCTAATTTTCTCGTGCAAAGATAATAATTTTAACTATTGTTTATAAATAATTTTCCGTTTTCAGTTCTCAATTATCAATTGTTTTTCTTTCTATCTTCACGACGCACAGTCTGCATAACATTGCCAATTTCATCGAGGACATCATCGCTGATGTCATTTTTTTCGTTGCAGTAAAGCATTGTTGTTCCTGAAGCCTTGTCAAAGACGAAAGCATAGTTTTTCAACTGAGCTAATGAATTGATAGCGTTATATACTTTCTCTTGAATAGGCTGGATAAGTTCAGCTCTTTTTGAATACAACTCGCCTTCTGGTCCGTAATACTGCATTCTGAGAGCTTCTGCTTCCTGACGTTTTGCTGTGATAGCTTCTTTTTTCTTTCTTTTTTGATCTTCTGAAAGAAGCACTGATTCAGCTTGATATTCTCTATCCATTTCTTGTGCTTCTTGGAAAAGCTGTGTAATCTCTTTTTCCCATTGTTTTGAAAGTTGATTGATTTCTTCTTGAGCATCACCATACTCCGGAATATTCTCCAAGATATAATCTGAATCAACGTATGCTATTCTCTGATTTTGCTGAGCATTAACAGTTGTCATTCCCAAGAATAACATGAATGCTAATAATAAAATTGACTTTCTAGTTTTCATATTCTTAATATTTTAATTGTTATACATTATATATTCTTAATTGTTCATTATGAATTGTGAATTATGAATTAATCAATAGAGCCTCCGATTGAGAAATGGAACTGGCTCTTGTTTCCTCCACTTACACCAGGAATATCATCAAAGCCATAGCCCCAGTCGATACCGAGCATACCAAACATTGGCAGATAGATACGTAGGCCAAGACCTGCTGAACGATAAACATCAAACGGATTGAAGTTTTCTACACCGAACCAGTCGTTACCAGCTTCCAAGAAACCGAGCGCATAGATTGTTGCGGTTGGATTAAGTGAAAGTGGATATCTCAACTCCAATGTATATTTTGTGAAGATGTTACCACCGAAATCCTCATCAATATAGAAATTAGGTGTAAGTCTGTTGTTGGCATAACCACGCATACCGATAATTTCTCTACCATCGAAATTATAGTTTGAGAGACCGTCACCGCCGAGATAGAATCTTTGGAACGGAGTGATTCCTATATTATGGTTATAACATCCGAGGAATCCGAAACGAACTCTTGTCATAAGAACGAGTTTGTCGTAAAGTTCGTTATACCAAGCAAGTTTAAATTTCCATTTATGGAATTCAACCCAGCGATACATATTATCTTCACGTTCAGCTCTCTTATCGTCTCCTGGGAAAAGTTCTTCATAATTCTTATTAGAGAAAGCTGAATATGGAGGAGTCAATTCCAATGAAAGCACCAATTCTGAACCATAGCGAGGGTAAAGCGGCTGACTTACAGAATTACGACCAACACTGATGTTGTAGCTTATAACATTGAAGTAACCGTTACCAGTACCGAAATTAAATATAGAAGAATAGTTTCTCAACTGATATCTCATAAGGTTAATTCCGTGATATACTGTAAAATAGTCATCCGGCCATGTCAAACGTTTACCAAGACCGAATGAAAGGCCTGTTGTCTTGAATGTTCCGTAATTTTCACTTGTTCTTTCAAAAGCAGTTGAATATGTTGAATGGTACAATGAGGTAGTGAATGAGTTAGGTTTCTTACCTCCAAGCCATGGCTCTGTAAATGAAAGTCCATAGTAAAGATATTGTGTACCATAAGTCTGTACTCTCAATGAAAGTTTTTGTCCGTCACCACCTGGTATTGGATTCCAAGCATTTTTCTTGAACATATTTTTTAACGAGAAGTTATTGAGGGTCAAGCCAAGAGTAAGGATAAGGCTATTATATCCCCAACCTGCAGACAATTCAATTTGGTCGGAAGATGTTTCTTCAACCATATATTCAATATCAACTGTTCCATCTGTCGGGTCTGGCTTGATATTAGGGTTCAATGTTTCTGCGTTGAAGTATCCTAATGCGGCAAGTTCTCTTGTTGTTCTGATAACGTCGCTTCTGCTGAAGAGCTGTCCTGGTTTTGTGTACATCTCACGAACCACAACATGGTCGTTTGTCTTTGTATTACCTTTGACCGACACCTTTCCTATTGTTGCCTGATCACCTTCATACATTCTGATTTCCATATCGATGGAATCATTTTCCACTCTAACTTCAACAGGATCAACCCTAAAGAAAAGATAGCCATCATCCATATAAAGAGAACTGATGTCATAACCGCCTTCATTATATGTAAGGTTAGTTTGTAACAACTCCTTATTATATACATCGCCTTTATGAATACCGAACACTTTATTAAGGACTGCTGTATCGTATTTGGTGTTACCTACCCATGTGATATTGCGGAAGTGATATTTGTTTCCTTCATCAAGATTGATAACTATACCGAGATTTTTATCATCTATTCTGTATATTGAATCACTAATGATTCTAGCGTCGCGATAACCTTCCTGATTATATTTTGAAATGATACCTATTTTATCGTCTTCATAATTCTTTTCAATATATTTAGAACTTTTGAAAATGCGAGGACGATAATTGTCGAAGAAATAGTTAGTTATTTTTGTAAAGCCTTCTTTAGGTTTAAGTCTGAGCATATCCCATATAGCGCCATAAACTGTTGGAGCAAGAGGGTCAAGAGGGTCAAAATTACCTTTGACTTTTGTCTCTTTCATTGCTTTTAGAACTTGGTTATCTGAAAGTTCTTCATTACCATTGATAATAATTTCAGATATACGTACTTTAGATCCTTTATTGATATCGAGTATAATATTTACATAATTATCGCGGGTTGTATCGTTTTCTGCCTTAACATCAACAGCAACATTATGGAAGCCTTTGTCGAAGAAATAATCTTCAATTATTCTTGTTGTCTTTGTGTATGTATGTTCTGTTGCCACGTCGCCACGTGTGAGGTTGATTTTCTTTCTAAGTTCTTCAGCTTCTGATTTCTTCACGCCTTTGAAAGAAAATTTAGATATACGAGGACGTTCTTTAAGGTCGATATTGAGGAATATCTTTCTTCCTATTTTTGTTGTACAAGTGATGGATACGTCTTCAAACAGACCTTGTTCCCATAATTTTCTGATAGCATTTGTAATTTTATCGCCAGGAACATTTATTGTCTCACCAGGCTGCAATCCAGAAATCATCACTAGCACTTGCGGGTCGAGATATTTCACGCCTGTGACAGTAACACCTCCAATTTCATATTCACGAGGTAAAGAATAGTCTATTTCAGACATATCATTTCCAACTTGAATCTGAGCAGAGACCTTAGTGTTGAAGGTCATCAACAAACAAAAAACGAGCAATAATTTATTTATGTATTTATACATCACTATTTATTTTCTTTTAATTGTTCACTTGTTTTGCCAAATCTACGTTCGCGACTTTGATAATCGACGATAGCTTCATATAAATCTTCTTTTCCAAAATCCGGCCAGAATTTATCTGTAAAGTAAAATTCAGAATATGCGAGCTGCCACAACAAGAAGTTGCTTATTCTTTCTTCTCCGCTTGTTCTAATAAGCAATTCCGGATCTGGCATACCATTAGTGTTCAAGAAATTAGAAAAACATTTCTCATCGATTTGTTCAATATTTAGTTCGCCTGATTTAACTTTTTCTGCTATTTTCTTTGCAGCCTCTGTTATTTCCCATCTGCCAGAATAACTCAAGCATAGCGTCAATGTCATTCTGTCGTTATTCTTTGTTTCTTCGATGGTTTTCATCAAAGCATCATAATTATATTTTGGGAGGCGCTCCAAATCGCCTATAGCATTAAGGCGAATATTATTATCGTTCAATGTCTTAAGCTCTTCAAATATTGTTTTTGACAACAACTTCATAAGAGCTTCAACTTCTATTTGCGAACGATTCCAATTTTCTGTTGAGAATGCATATAAAGTGAGATTTTTAACGCCTAATTCGGCGCATGCCTCAGAAACGGCACGTACAGACCCGACACCATTCTGATGTCCGAAAATACGCATTTTGCCTTGTTCCTTTGCCCATCTGCCATTGCCATCCATAATGATTGCAATATGCTGAGGCAGTCTTTGTATATCTATTTTTTCTCTACAACTATTCATCTCCTTGTATCCAAATGGTTTTATAAACCGGTATGACAATTATCCTTTTTAGGAAGATTAAATTTAAATAATATTGACAATTGCACCGTACTGAACCAGTCGCAGTTATATCCGAATCCAGATGCCGTTCCATTGCCTCTTTGCATTCCTGGCTGATATAAGCCAGTTGGGTCGGTATAATTCACGTCACCCACAACGACAGGATTTTCTGGATATAAGCCATGAATATCATCAATATAATCTGTAAATGTCTTATGAATTGTCCATTCCAATGTAACACCAATTCTTTTGTTCATGCTATATTTCACGCCAATTCCAAAAGGGATTGAAAGGCTTACATTACTATACTCAACGCCTTCTGTTTTTAATGGTCTCAATGCTGTGCCGTCAGGAGCGTATGTGTCGAAAGTAAACACAGAAACGCCTCCACAAATGTATGGAGTGAAAAAATCTCTATTGCTTCCGGTCCAATATTCCAGGAAATTAAATTCTGCAATGAGAGCAAAATCGTTCAGTTTTGAATTGAATGCGAGTCCTCTTTCTGGCTTAAATCCCACATTTACATCTGAAGCTTTCAAATTAAGATTTGTATATTGAAATCTGAAAGCCCAACGAAAGTTCTCATAATATTTAACGACTCCACCAAATCCATAATCGTTTTCTACAAAATGCTTGCTAGGATTTATATCGCCTATATAATATGACAAACCTCCAGAAAAGCCGACTTCAATTATCTGTGCCTGTGATTTTTGCGGCATTAAAAAAGATAACGCCACAAAGAAAAACATCGCTAAAAACTTATTTCTTTTCATCAATCTACTTACTTTTCACCCTGATTTGAATGCAAATTACACATTTATCAAGAATCTACAAAATTACGACAAATTTGTTAATTTATTATATTTTATTTTAAAAATAATTTCTCAAGTCATTTCCCCAAAGAAGTTTCTTTCTTATGGTTTCAAAAAAGTTTTTGTCAGGCATTCTTATCATATTAAACGTGAAATCTGTTTTTCTAATTTCTATATCCATAGACTTGTCTGCCAGCACAATACGAGAGTCAAGACCTAAGGCAAATGTATCGCACCTGCCACCAACCTTTATTTTCACATTGCTTGTGTCTGGAATAACGACAGGACGTACGCTTAAATTGTGCGCAGCAATAGGAGTAATCAAAAAACTATCGGCATTAGGCGTCATGATTGGTCCGCCCACGCTCATAGAATAAGCCGTAGAACCCGTTGGAGTAGCTAGAATAACTCCGTCGGCCCAATATGTATTCAGCAGCATATCATCAATATAAACTTCTACAACTATCAGAGAGCCATTGTTTTTACGACAAATACTTATTTCGTTCAACGCGTAGTTTATACCATTGAATACATTGCCCGCATCTTCAATTTGAATCAAAGATCTTTTTTCAATATCATAGTTTCCATCAATGATATTTTTCACAGCTTCAGCCGTTCCCTGTGGCGACACACTCGCCAAGAATCCGAGAGTTCCCGTATTTATCCCCAGCACAGGTATTCCACTGTCGCGTATCAAAGGCACAGAGTCCAATATTGTTCCATCGCCGCCAAACGAAAACATCACATCTACTTTATTTCTAATATCTTCAGATGTGTTAAAGAAAGTATATTCACACGATTCATCAAAACAATGTTTAATATCTTTCCAAAATGGCTCATATACCATTATATCAATATCATACTCTTTCAAAAGGCGCAGCACGTCACGCATAAGTTCATCGTAATCAGAGCCAAATGCCTTTCCATATAATGCTATTTTCATATTATATTTTTCTTTAAATTGGGGCTACAAAATGCATAAACAAGCCTGTTTCTCCCATATCATTTATTCCATATTCAAGACGAAGCACCTTGTCGTAATATGTAACAAAATCAAGGCCCACTCCAGTTCCAAAAATAAACATATTATCCAAGAAAGATGTTGGTCTTTCCGGAATTTTCCATGAGTAAGCACAATCAAAAAAGATGTTAGCATATAAGGCAATGTGTATCTTTCCGAAACGCTCATTTTTAATCAAAGGCAGATACCTTGTAGTAGGATTAAGAATGGCAAACTTCAAATTATTCTTAACCAACGCAAAATTCATTGCATCAACAACATATAATTCGTATGTCCTTACATAATCGTTCCTATATCCCAATCCTTGGTTAAGGAAATACGGAGCATCATAATCATTTGACATTTTCAAAGTCAGATTAGATGCCCAATACCAGCGACCTTTTATCGGGAGATATAAGTCAGCCGTAATTTTTCCATAAAAGACATCCGGACTTGTCTCAAAAAAAAACAATCCATTTTTTTCCAACAACAACTCGAGATAATGTCCGTTCAGAGGATAATTCTGCTCATCTCGGAAATCGTTTTTAAACATTGCCGACAATGTAAAATACCGAAAACAAGAGCCTTTGACATTAACAAAATCATCATTCAAAAAAGCCAAAGTGTCATTAAAACGAGCATCACTATATTCTAAACGAACAAACAATTTATTTCTATGGCCTATACGGCAATATGGTTCAACGAATAAGTTTACAGACTGTTTGGCATACTCATTGCCAGCATTGAAATAAGATATTTTATTTGCTTCTGTCGAAAATGCAATTTCCTTGTCTCTTTTATAAGCAGCGCCAACCTTTAATCCTACATTATATTTATCAATAAGATAGGGCATATCGTAAGAAAAACCATAATTCTGATTATAACCAGAGATAAGGGTCAAAGTCATATTATGCTTCAAGCCCCACACATTCTTATATTCCAAATCCACGCCATAACTGAAACGCCGCATATCATCAGCTTCATACCAAGCATTAACATTTCTATCGGCGTATGCAATGTAAGGATATGCCCACAGATACCACCTTTCGGTAAGTTTAATATTTACGATTATGGAATTATCAGAAGTCAAATTGCCCACGCATTCAAAATCCACGAAGTTAAACAATGTCGTATTTTGAACATTCTCTTTACTTAATCGCAGTTCATCTTCTAAGCATGAAACATCAATTGTATCGCCGACCGCAAACGTCAGTTCTTTAAGTATTATTGACGACTTTGTAACCCTATTACCGTCTATAACAATATCATTGACGACGACATAATCAGATTGCGCCATCATGACAAAAGGCAAGAGCATCAACAAAAATGACAAAAGTCGTTTCATATAGATATTAATCTTCCATCATATTGCAATAGTCGATATAACGCCATTCGGCAATAAGATTTTGTTCTACAGCAGCTTTTATTGCACAATGAGGTTCGTGAAGATGCGTGCAGTTAGAGAACTTGCATTCATGCATAAGATTGCGCATCTCCGGAAAACGCTGAGCCAATGTATCTTTTTCCATATCATACAAGCCAAACTCCTTAATTCCAGGCGAGTCAATAATATAACCTCCAAAAGCAAGAGGGAACATCTGTGAGAATGTCGTGGTGTGTTTTCCTTTTTCGTGTACTTCAGAAATATCGCCTACCCTTACATTCAGATTAGGGTCAAGTCTGTTGATGAGAGCTGATTTTCCGACGCCAGAGTGTCCAGAGAAAAGATTCACTTTACCTTTCATTATTTCCTTAAGCTCTTCACATTGGAAACCAGTCTTAGCAGAAAGCATAAACGAATTATACCCAATATTTTTAAACACAGAAATCAAATCTTCAGCAATCGCCATCTGCTCTTCGTCATACAAATCACATTTGTTAAAGACAATTGTCACAGGAATATGATAAGCCTCAGCTGTGACCAGGAATCTATCGATGAAACCTGTTGAGGTTCTAGGATGTGCGATTGTTGCCACCAATATAGCTTGGTCTATGTTAGAGGCTATAATATGCGATGCCTTTGAAAGGTTCACCGACTTTCTAACTATCACATTATAGCGTGGTAAAATCTTGTTAATCACGCAGGTGTCTTTGTTATTTTCTTTTTCGTAAATAACCTTATCACCCACCGCGACCGGATTAGTAGTTCTCAATCCATCGAGGCGAATTTTGCCCCTCAAGCGGCACAACACGACCTCGCCAGCGTCATTTCTTACTTCATACCAACTTCCCGTTGATTTAATTACAACTCCTTCTTGCATTTATGCTTATTTTGCGCAAAGGTACATATTTTTATTTTATAAATATAAGTCCGTCACAACTTTTGATAACGTTTTCCAGGCAAAGCCGATAGCACTCCGTCAAACTCAAGAGAAAGCAGTATGGAAGCTATCTTGGTTGGCGACAATGTTGTCTCTGTTATTATTTTATCCAAATATATAACATTATCATTTCCAAAAACATCCATCACTTTCTGTTCTTCCTCGCTGAAGTCGCGGAACATACGCATTTGTTTTGCAGTCACTTTCTTTTCATCACTCCATCTCATTACGGAACGAAGGTCATCAACATTAGTCAATATATTAGCTTTATTTTCCTTTATGAGTTTATTGCAGCCCTCACTATACAAATCGCCTATTTTTCCTGGAAAAGCAAACACTTCTCTATCATAAGCATTTGCTATTTCTGCGGTTATGAGCGCTCCTCCTTTTGCAGCGCTCTCCACGACAATAAGACAATCTATCATTCCGGCTACAATCCTATTACGCTTCGGGAAATTCTCCCTATCGGGTTCTGTACCGCTGATATTTTCAGTCAGCAAACAACCACCATCATCAATTATTTTTCTAGCAAGATTTTTATTGACTGGTGGATAAATAGTCTGGAAGCCATGAGCTAAGACAGCCACAGTTTTGAGACTGTTTTTCAAAGCAGCATTATGAGCACAAGTATCAACACCATAAGCCAAGCCACTTACAACAAGCGCATTGTCGTATTTAAGTTCCTCAACGATTCTCTCCGTAAGCATCTTGCCATAATCAGTAATATTACGCGTTCCAACAACACCAACAATCTTATCTACGTTCAAATCAGTGTCGCCTTTACAATAAATAATTATAGGACTATCGTAACAATGCTGAAGACGTTTAGGATAATCTTGATTGAGATAATATAAAACACGTATTTTGTTACGCTCAACAAAAGCCAGCTCTTTTTCCGCTCTCAACAATACATCCTGCGAGGCGATACTCTCCACACTCTTCTCTCCTATCCCTGGAATCAGAAAAAGATTCTTCTTTTTTTCTCGAAAAACCGCTTCCGCTCCGCCACAATACGCCACCAGTTTCTTGCCATTCACGTCGCCAATGCCAGACACCAAAGTCAACGCAACCTCATATAATAATTCATAATGCATAATTCACAATTCATAATTTTGATTTATAATTCCAGGTGCAAATATAAAGATTTTATTTTACTGATAACCAACAATTTATGTTAATTTTTATTAAGATTTAGAGAGGCAGAGGAATTAAAGGAACAGAGGGATTAAAGGAACAGAGGGATTAAAGGAGCAGAGGGATTAAAGGAGCAGAGGAATTAAAGGAACAGAGGAATTAAAGGAACAGAGGAATTAAAGATGCAGAGGGAATATAGGAACAGAGGGATTAGAGATGCAGAGAGACTAGAGATTGTGACACCTTCCCCTCTACTCCCTCTTATCCCTCCATTCCCTTTTATTCCTCCACTTCCTCCACTCCCTCTATTCCCTTTTATTCCTCCACTCCCTCTACTCCCTCTATTCCCTCTACTCCCTCTTATAACCATTTATTATCTTAAGACAACCCGATGAGATATGTTTAATTTTGTTTTGAAGTTCAATTCGCGTTACTTTATCGCACAAATTAAAATCTTCACATAAATACAACATCGAACTAACCTCAGCACAACTACCTCTAGAAACTTTTAAATGAAAAATAAACCTCGCCGTAGATCCTGAATCCAAACCCTCAGCAATATTATTCATAATACTAATCACAGCCCTTTGAATCTGATCTTTGAACCCATAATCTTTACATACAGACATCATTTTATAAACATCATTCACAAGACTCCTCGACATCTG
>JAEIGA010013186.1_pt1 | contig 12574 bp, 1 predicted proteins | sample 9270691 | NCBI WGS metagenome assembly JAEIGA01 (sample SAMN17057246, study PRJNA624740) | gut metagenome | biome: biome; isolation source: fecal sample | host: Bos grunniens | place: China: Xizang | collected 2019 | reverse complement strand
GCCTTTTTATGAAGCAATAAGGAAATCTGCAAAGGCGCTGGAAGGAAAGCATTATGAGTAAGCTTAAATTTTCTCCTTTCTCTCAAAAACAGCTTACCGTGCTTTCCTGGTGGCATCCCGATTCTTCTTTCAGCACATACGATGCACTCATCTGCGACGGTGCCGTAAGAAGCGGTAAAACACTTTGTATGTCAATTTCCTTTGTGGCGTGGAGCTTCTTTTCGTTTACTGACACAAGCTTTGCAGTTTGCGGAAAAACCGTTGCGTCTATGACAGTACCCTTCGGTATATAGACGTAGCAGTTCAAAAAGGTGTAGCCCTCCTTCCACAAAATAGAGCCGTTGCCCACCGCCCTAGTCGTACCGAATTCGTCCTTGTAGCGCAGGTAAAACAACACGCCGCTAGGCGCACCCGACAGTTTGGAAACGAAGTAGGTTTTTCCGCTTTTAAAGGGGTTGTCGGCCTCTCCCTCCAACAAATAAATGGCGTAATCCGAGGTAGCCGTGCCCAAAAATTTAATTTCGCCGTTTTGGGAATTGGTATAGGCGATTCCGTATAACGGAGAAACGCCCGACTGCGGAAATTTTTTGTAATTCAAAATATTTTTGCTTTCCACCTGCACGGTAATCGTCCTATCCAAGGGGTTTTGTTCGGCGTTTTCGATGCAAACAGTATTACCGCTTTTTTGGCCTTTTAACCCAGCGAATAAAGACAATTTATCAATATAGTCATCCACATATTTTTTTGTGGCCACATCGTTATCTTTTTTTGGTGCGGTTTGCACAGTTGCAGTACCGTCTTTGTTTACTTGGAAAGCGTTTTTTCTTTCCTCACCGCCTACTTTACCGTTACCTACAGAAAACAACGTGTTTTCATCACTAACATTAGAAACGCCAACCGCACATTCACCTGTTTTTGTGGTTTTTGCATACCTACCTAATGCAAAGGAATATGATGCATCCTCGCTTGTTTCCGAACTACGACCTGCAGCCATGGAACCATTTCCTTTTGCAATAGAAGAATTGCCAAATGTTGCACTGTTTTCAGCGTTTGCTTCGGTATCTTGACCAGTTGCTAAAGAGTTTTTTCCAACTGCTTTTGAACGCAAACCAAAAGCAGAGGAATTATCACCATCGGCCTGTGTATATTGGTTGGTAGCAAAACTGTTGTTTCCGTTTGCTTGCGTATGCAGACCGAGTGATGCACTTTCATCACCAGTTGCGTATGACTCTCTTCCGTAAACAAAGGCCGCGTTGCCGTTTGCAATGTTGCTTCTACCACCAGCAAAAGAATACGGCGCGTTGGCATTATTATATGCACCAACTGCGGTAGCGTTTGTTACGGCAATATTCATAGCACCTGCGGTAAAAGAATGCGCACCATTGTTTATGTTTCCTGCGCCAACAGAAGCTGCACCTTTTCCTACTACTCTGTTATTAAAACCGAATGTAGTCGCACCGACCCAAGGTTGAACATAACCCCCATCTGGGTCATACACAACGTCCACATAACCCAACGATGGATTATTCGGAAACCACATATAGTAGAGGAAATTTTCACTCAAAAAGTTTGTTCTAAATGGATTGCTTTCTATTTTCAGGTCGCCTGTAATTTCTGTTACTTCGTCAGATGAAGTTGTTGTGCTATTGAAAATAATGCAATTGTGCCATATGGATGATATACTATCTTCTGCGGCAGACATAACTGTAGCATACCTGTTGTTTGCGCTTTGGTTTATATAATTTTCAATTTCTTGGTGTTTACCATTTAGTACAAAGGTAAACCTTGTTTCAGAACGCTTTATTACCTCAACAACACCGATTACTTTCGTGGATGCTTTGTTGTTGTAACCACCGCTAATTGAATATTTTCCGTTTGCTGCATTGTCAACACTATCACCAAATACAATGCCTTCTTGGTCGGTGAATCGGGTTACCTTTTCATACTCTTCGATAGCATCCTTGGCATCTTCGGCATACCTAATAGCACTTTCCATACTTGCGCCTGCATATTTCGCAGACACTTCTGCCGCCTCTGCGCATTTTTTTGCACCAATAACCTCATTTCCGTTTTCGTCTATTCCACCATATAAGGCTATTTCGGCCGCTTCCTTCGCCTCTTCTGCTGCTAAAGCAAAGCCACCTGCGGCGTTTTGCGCTTCACCTGCGCTTTTTGCACTTTCGCTTGCTTGAGTTGCAGATGCTTGTGCCTCTGCAAGTTTCGCATCCATAGATTCCTGTGCCTCTGCAAGTTCCGCATCCATTTCAGAGAGGATTTCATTGGCATCATTGACCAACTCTTTAAGAGCATTGGCTTCAGGAGTGGAGATGATGTCTTCTCCGGTGTAGACGGTGCCATCAACCTTCAAGGTAAAGCGAGGACTTGTAAGTTGCTCCGCATTCCCTTTGTATAGGGTAACTTCACACTCGACAATGCCTTCACAAGCGGTGATTTGGCAAGTACCATCCTCCGTATTCGATGCAGAGAAGTCATACACAATAGTGTTGCCCTCTATGGTGCAATCGTCATATACAAAAGTACCATCTGATTTCTTCGCACCGAAAGTCGCATAACACCCCTCGCCTATCTTATACATCTTGCCGTTTTCGGTGAGGGTTATATATATCTTACAAGCAGAGTCTCCCTTTTTGGCTTTGATGGTTGTCTGTGACAAGGCCTCAAACATATCAAGAGAAACTCGATAGTTTATACTGTTCATACTGGCATTATCCTCCTTTGAAATAAATATTATCATGTAGGGGGAGTTTGTAGTAACCCCCCCTACACTCGGACTTATTTAGAGTCCTTTTTTGAATCTTTTACCCATTGTTGTACATCCTTAACTACCTCGTTCTGCCTACCATAAAGTCCCGAAGCATATAAGATTTCTCTTATCCTTTTCATCTCACTGGAGTTATTTGCTTTGTATGCTTGTAAATACAAAGGCTTCCAGTAAGTTGTCATTGTACTTCTGACAGAAGACTTTGCCTTCTTATCGGCTTCCTCTTTGCTCTCGCCATCGTTGATATAGTTCTCGATCTTGACCTCGACTATATCATCAATGATTTTAAGAGCCATAGTTTTGTCTCCGTTCTCAAAGGCGGTATTGATATCCGAGGATTTGTAGATAGACGTTGCTTTATCCTCGGTATCACTTTCATCCTCTTCCTCAGAGTCAGACTTGAGTTTGCTTACATCGGATTGGATGGCTTTGGTGACAAGTTCCTCAGAGAAGTGGCCTTCGCTTGTGATTTGACGAATGAGTGACTCATATGTGGAAAATCTTCCTGCATAGTTTGCCTCGGCAGCTTCTTTGATACGAGGATCGTTCTCACGGAGAGCCTTGCGAACTGCGGTCTCATAAGCCTCGTCATCCTTGTAGCCACTCTTCAGACGATTAACATAAGCGGTGTCTCCACAAATGATGGCATCGTAGAGTTTGTCTTGCTTGCTCTCACCGGGTAGCCAACCCCAAACAGGGGTGATTCCCTTGACAGACTCAACCAATTCTTTTTCCAAGCTTAACCCACTTGTTGTGAAACCGTTGGTTGCGGTCTTGTATGTGTTGATAATTGCATTAACTTCCCTGCGAATATTGCCCGATGAAATACCGAACATTGCTGCTATACCATCTACAAATTGTAGTGAACAATCAACCATACTCTTTTCATACTCTCGCATTTCCTCATCGGTCATATCCTCATCGTAGGATGCAGCGGTTTCTACAATTCCTTTTACAGCATCTATAGCATCTGAAATAAGAGACATATCCGTTCTCTCTACACTATATCCCTGCAGTAATGACCACACATCTTTGACGATTGGATAGTAAGCAAATGGAAGTATTCCGTCAATGGTTTCGGATACGAAGCTACCCAAGTATTTCTCAAGGTAGGACTCGTCCTCGTCATCATCTCGCATTGCATATATGAGAGATACAAGTGCGGCATTAAGGATTACAGATGCCCCAACACTTCTGAGTTGCTTGAGAGCCAATCTCTTATAGCCTCGCTTCCACAAACGGAAACCTTGCTCAACCATATTTATTGCGGTTGTAGGCTCTGCCATAAATGCGGTAAGCATATTCATTCCGAGTGTTTTACTCCTCATATTTGCCGACTTCGAGAGAACAGAGTCATACACCTGAGTCTTGCTTATCACCTCGGTAAATCTCTTTCCGGCAGCCTTTAGAAATTCTTCCGAGCCTACCTTCAAGTCTGTGCGATTTGCTTTTGTCTCTCGCTTTACGGCCTCCCATATATGTACCCATGTGAGTTCATCGGCATATGAGGGTGCTTTTGATAGTACATCGTCAACCTTTTGCATAACTGTCTTTTGACCTTTGATATAATCCACAGTACTCATACCCATGTCGGTATCAAAGTGTCCCATTTCCTTAATGAAAGTGACAGGAGCATATTTCTTTAACTCTTCCCAACGTTCCTTATGTTTGATGAGTTTAGGATTGAAGTCAAAATATTTAGCATCAATAAGTGCCAATGCCCTTGCTACCGCAGAAGGTTGCTGAATTACTACAGATAAGGATGTAAAGACCTTTGCTTTTTTGAATGTGCTTATAAGTTTCTTTGATGTGCTTTCTCTTGGATCGCTTCTTGCACCACCATTCAAGTCGGTAAGGAGTTGTCTGATGTACGATACTGCATGAGTGCCGTATGCATTTTGAAGGGTCTCCTTAACGGATACAGCAGGTGTTCCCTCTGCTCTCCTTGTTTGATAGTTAAAGACTCTGTTGAAGTTTTCGAGGGGAAGAACAAAAGAATGATACATAGCCATATCGTTGACATGGTTTGCCCACACATCCATAAAGTTACTAAGGATAATAGGGTTGTTTGCGTGTTCCACAGTTGATTCGGTGAAGCCTGAGTTCTTAATTTTAACCTCTCCTGCAACCTCGTTCTGCTCAAACATAAACTGTTTTGCAGATTTTAATGGGAAGTAGTTCTTTTCTTTGAACAATCTCACGTTGTACAAGGCCATAGAAACCTCATTACCTTTTGCACCCATTACATCGGAGAGATATGCTTGCATCTCATCAACGAATGACTTTTGCTCATCTGTGAGTTTACCAACGATGTCGGCCAAAGTCTCGACAGATATTTGATGAGCCGAAGCGGTATTCACTTTATACTTGAGAATACTCTTTTTCTTTTTGCCATCCTCTTCCACTTTTTCCTTGTAAGTGGTGATGGAATCATCAAATACAAATCCACCTATCCGCAAGTGTTCATCTGCTTGAGGTCTTTTTGAGTAAGCGTACAACGAAAGTATTTGTTCAAGAGTGAGCGAGAACTGTTCTCCTGTCGAAGTTTCGAAGGTATACTTCTTATCCAAATCCCACTTCTTGTAGTTGTACTTATCGTACTCGCTATCTGCGAATGACTTTGCCTCGGTGACATCTACCGCCCAAGTATCCTCACCGCTTCGAACATCCTCATATAAATCCGTAAGAGTTTTAGAGCCTATCTTTTCAAATGCAAATATAGGTTTAAGGTTATTCCACAGAAACTCCTTAATGTGCTTGGTGCGAGGTGATATGAAATCATGCTTCCCTCCAACTTGCTTGACCTCACCAACAACCCTGCTTGCGTAGTTTTGGATTGTTTCCGCACTATTCTTTTTGAAAAGATGGTTTGCCTCACGGATGTTATTCAACACCATCGTGTACACATCATAGACCATTTCAAGTTGCTCAAGAGTCATATAACGAATAGGTGTTTTGCCAACCTTAGAAGCAACGTACTCGATTCTGTTCGAAACAACATCATCAAACCCACCTGCTACATCGGGATCGGCAGAGGACTTAATGACATCATATGCGGATTTCAGTTTCTTTAATTTTGCATCGAATCTGTCACCCATCTCCTGAATATGGTCAATCTTTCGGGATATTTCTTGAATACTTTCAGGAGTCTTTGCTTTCATAAGGTCTTCTTTCAATTTTGCAATTCGCTCTTCTGCACCAACGGTGTCCATATTGAAGAGTTCTAACACTTCGGCAACCTCTGCCTTTAGGTCTTCGGGAACGTGTTTTTTCTTGTTTCCGTGTGTCAAGAGAGTATTCAACTCGGATACCACCTTATGAATCTTATGCCTCATAGCGGTTTTGTTCCTGCTCTCAATAGCCTTCTTGCGAGACTCTTGGTTGCGGGTCATAAGTTCTCTTGTGGTCTTGGCCACTTTCTCCTTATATTCCCTCATAGCCTCTGCATCCTTCTGCTTCTGTCTCTTCGCAGCGAGAGCCTTCTCACGATTCAAGACGTTCTTTAAGGCCGTGGTAGCCTCAAGGTTGAGAAGTTGGCGGTCATAGGTGTTGATGCGATTGGAAATCTGCTTTGCCTCAAACTGAAGTTCCTTGCGTTTCTCCGGCTCTACAGCACCCTTGGTGAACAGTTGCTTTTGGATTTCGGAAAGTCTCTTCTCCTCTGCGTTGATGAGGTCGATTTTCTCCTTGTACTGTGCAAGTTTATTCCGCTCGATGTCATTCTGTGCAGTACCCTCAAGAGCATTTGCAAGGATGGAGCGGTTGGATGCTTCGGGGTCACGGTCACTATACATCACTTGACCCTCGTAGAGAACGGATTGTTTCATAGAGTCGGGAATGGGCATAGACCAAATCTCAATACCCTTTGCCTTTTCTTTTAAAGAACTTATGGTTTTTTCAAGGTCTAAAATACCTTCACGAATAAACAGTGCATACTCGGAATTTTCATCAAGGGTTTTCAATTCATCTTGATAAGACTTAATGTCTTCCTCTAATGTTGAAATTCTCTTGGCTGCATATTCATTCGCACCGTTTGAGTTTGGAGCATATGACTTTTCTACCTTCGCACCCCACTGTCTGCCGTACTTCTTGAGGAACTTTGGCATTTCTTGGTCATACTCGATCCTATAGCCTTCAGCGAACTCGTCAGACCATCTCTTGCTTTGAATATCAGCAGGAGTCCAACCGATAGAGTCATAGCCTTGTTCGGCAGCCATGCGGAGAAGTCTCTTGAGGACAAATTCGTGGTAGGTATCTTTGAAAGGAGCATTTGGGGTATCACCCGCACCCTTTTCTTTGAGAGAGTTGACTACCTTCTCTGCATCAAGGTACTTCTTTTGTGCCGCCTCAACTTTTCCACGAAGCCAATCGGATTTCTTCTTCCTAACATCTTCAGGATCGGTCATAAAGTCATTGCTACGAATATACTTGTGGAAAGCCAAATCGAGTTTCTTATACTTATTGTAAAGAGTATCGTGAGTTTCCACGGCATCTTCGTATTCCTTGGTCGAGTAGCCTTTGCTATGCCCTTCGTTGTGCCAATCAGATTGAAGTTCCTCTATAAAAAGCATCTTCTTGCCATTGACATCGAAGTCTTGGATACGAGCATGAACGAGAATGCCTTCTGCATCTTGTCCCCAATGAGCCTTCATTGCTCTGTTAGTGTGAGTCGCATTCGGCAACGAAAAGACAATCTCTCGGTAGTTAGAGCCACCATCAAGCCTATAATCTGCCCATCTCGGAGAAGACATATTTCCATACTCTTCTCTTACGGCATCCTCAATATCTGTAGAATAGGTGTAGACTTCGTCATCGTTCTCGGATATATAACCGCCCATAAATTCATTATAAGTGTATGTGTTGATTACATTTCCGTCTTTACCATAAAGGGTGTAGGTATGTTTGCTTGAATCATAGCGAAGGTCAATGCCATTCGATGACATCTGTTCTCCAATCTGCAACATACTACCCGCAACAAACTCTTGCAATTCCTCTTTGGTTACGGACTTTTTGCCTTCAAGGAAGGGAACAATACCCGACCAACGGATTTCCTCTGCCTTAACACCCTTGCCACGTAGCATATTGACTACAGAGTTAGCAGCGAGTTTCTCCTGCTTTACTCCATCGATAACCTTGCCCATTTGAGAGTAGAAGGTGGGCGCGTAGTCTCGTTCGGAATATAATACACCATCATTTCGTTGTGTATAGGAGAATCCATATTTTGCTTTTTCTTTGGCAGAATATTTAATTCCACCATCATCTCGTTTTACCCCCTTGACAAAACGATAAAGTTGTGCTACATTATACTCGTCATCATTGACCGACTCGGGCATACCAGTATCTTTACTGGGCAGACCGAGGTCAATGGTGACATTTTCAATATCTCGGAAAACATATCCCTCCGCTTTGTCTGCAGTTTGCACAACTGTGCATACAAGACAGTGCGGAGTTTTTTTATTGCCTTCCTGATACCAGTACAGATTGTATAGTCTGTATCCATACAGAGCAGTTCCTTTTCCGCTTGTGTGTTCTATTCTCTCAACGGACATCAAAACGCTGTTGCTCAAAATATCTTTGATGTGAGGGATAACATCGAGAATAACCTGCACATTTCCTTTTTCTTGACCAATAACCTTGGAGATACTCTCGCCTGCAACATCTTGGTAAAGAACAGCATCCACACCCATTTGTTCAATGTGAACACTTGTGCTTGTACCATAGGTGTTTTTAAATGCGCTTCTTCCTGCAACAAAGGAACTTTTTTTACCTTTCTGCACACTTCCTGCTTTCACAGTTTCCATTGTGAGTGGTGTCTCGTCAGACAACATTGTCTCATCAAACGATGCCGAAAGAGGGAAATAACTACCGAGTTTTTTGCTCAGTTCGTCAAGGCCTTGCTTGGCTAATGTCTCTCTCACCGCACTATAGCCTCTCTCGGAGAACATAGTCTCTCCTTCAACCGATGCAACTATATTGGTCTTGGTGATATTATCCACTGGAGTCTTCATAACCTTAGCAATAGCCTCGGCAGACATCCCGCTTTTAATCTCGCCCGAAAGGAATTTCTCGGTGACCTTGCGTGTGGCATAGTCTTGGTCGGCCTTTACAGAAGGATATCTTTCCAGTTCATCGTTTAGGATACGCAGAACTTCGCCCTCATCGAATATGGGTTTAATGCTCTGCTGCTCGATTATTTCACCAGTAACGTTATTGACCATTTTGCGGTCAATCAAAAGTTTCCAATAGTTATCCTCGGCAGTAAAGTCAGCCTTCTCGTGAGAGAATTTCGGTGCAATACCTCTTTCGGCACACAGTTTAAGGTAGTTATTGGCGGCGTTCTGCATAGCCAAATATCCACCATACATCACACCATACTTCTTCTGCATTGCCTTATTGGCGGGGTTAGCATTTTCCATCTTGGCAATCTTCTTGGCCACCTCAAGGTCAAACCACTCGGAGAAAGAGGTATGTTTTTGATAGTTAGGATCGCTTTCCGCAAGAAGTTTAACTCCGTACTTTTTAGCCTGCGCCTCTGCATCCTTTCTTGAAAGGTTTTTCTCGCTTTGATATTCCTCATACTGAGACCACGTTGGAATATGCATCAGTTTACGGATAGCGGCCGCCATACCTGACTTATGATAAGGAATAACATAGTCTATGGTGGCATCTGCAAGAAGCTTTTGGATTTGCTTGTTATCGATACCGATACAAATCGTTCCTGCCGTGGCGGGATACTTTTCTCTAAGTTCCAACGCCCTCTCATAAGCCATACCTTCAACACTGTCATAGTCCAATGAGCCATTGAAATCTCTCGTGGGAATTAGAGACATATTTATCATGACACCAGTTTGCCCCATAAGTTCTACATAGTCAGGAACTTTTGAATATGCTTGCTCTTTCGCATTCCTTGTAGAAAGCTCTATAGTTGAGGCTATGTAATCAAGAATGTGGATAACTTGGAAGTCAGACCAAGATTGAGAACGGAGGCCATTCTCTCTATTCATATTGGCAATTAATACATCACCTATCTTCGCAGAATCTCCTGCTCTCCACCAAGTATCACCCTCTATGCCTTTACTCTTGGTAGCATTGCGAACATAACTCGTGTAAGCATCAAACAGAGCGGGATAATTCTTTGCAAGATTTTCAAGACCTTCAGGACTTGTAAAGTCCGATACGGTCATACTCTTTGCTACATCGATAAGTTTCTGCTCCTCTGCGGTAGGTTTATAGGATTCCTTCGCAGCTCTTTTAGCATCACGAATAGCATCCGCATACTTTTTAGGCATTGCCTTCAAAGATGCTGTGCGAGGATCGAGCATAGAGCCATCCTTACCCTTGATGCCGTTGGGATTTTCCTTATGCAGATTCTCTCTTGTGTCAACCTCTGCCTGCTTGATTTTATCCTTTGTAGAGCCACCTGCTTTTCCTGCAAAGAAATCCCTGAGAACAGCCTCTCGGTTGCTAAGAAATTTCTTTATTTGAGCAGGAGATTTCATTCTCGCAGATTCAACATAGCACAATGCACAAGCAACCTCTATCTGTCTGCCTTCCTCTTGAAGAGCTATAAGAGCATCACGGATAGCAATACCTTCTTCTCTTGATAAAGGCTGATTAAGAGCCTCTTGAAGTTGCGCTTGAATTGTCTGCTGAAGAATTCTCTTTCTACAAAGAGTAGAGAAGTCTAACGATACTTGATACAAACTATCAGAGTTAGGTTTAACCGGGGAGAAGGCTCTGTCATCAATATCGGACTCCCACGCATAGTCCAAAACCTCAAGGTTATCTTTAATGATATCCATTGCTCTGTCGATGGTAGAAAAGAGGTTATCAATCTGTGTATCGGTCATCTTACCCCACTTACGGAGCATATCTCGATATGTAGACTCATCTGCCTCCATTGCACGATACTGGAATAAAGTCTCGCCATCTGTGTTTTTGGCTTCGGCAAAGTCCGCAAGGTTTCTTGCGCCAATGGTAGCAACCACTTCATTCGCATCCATAAAAGCATCTCGGTACATTTTTTGCAGTTTCTTGAAGGTGTCCTCAAGTTGGGAGAGAGCCTTTGCCTCGGGAGTGTCAAGTTCTCTGCCCTTGTAGGAGTCAATGACGAGACCCCACTTTTTAAGAAGACTCTTGATGGCATCCATAATCTTCTGTGCAAGGTTGCGGTCTTTAGCCTTAACCTCTGCAATGAAATTAACAATGCTACCATCCGTGAGCATATCCGAAAGTGCATCACTAACAAGTTCTTCGTGAGCCATATCTTTAAGCACAGCCTCGGAAGGCATATTCTTTTTTGTATACCTTCTCTTGATTTTGGCAATCTGCCTATTCAACATACCCTCTGTATCCACACCGTTTTTAGCAAACTCCTCCATAAGTAAGTCGGCCATGGCTTTCCACTTTGTAGGAGACCATTGCTTGATGTAGTGGGAGATTTCGTGAGCAGCGGTGCGAAGCATTGTGCCTTCACCGAAGTTGCCCGCATTAAGGTCTACCCAAATCTCATTTGTCCCTGCAACAAACCATCCGTTAGCACCAGTGACGGTGCCATCAGGCATAGTATATTTGAATTTATTGCCCACCTTATCGGATTTAAACACATGGAACTCAACAGAAGATAACTGCGCCAAGAGTTTTATTCCATCAAGGTTTGCTTTTTGAATTTCGGTAAGAGCGGACTCATCCACGTTAGCACCATTCTCATAGACAATCTTGCCAAGGCTCTTTTGGGATGCATCTCTGATAGGTTTAGCCTTTTCTTTGAGTCTATCAATAACCATTTGGGCTGCTTCTGTCTTGTTAACACTATCCTTATTGCCGAGTTCGTATGCGAACTTTATCTGCTCTTGGGAGAGTTCTCCTGCGAACAATACCGATGTTCCATCCTCGTTTTTTGAGGTAAGTTTCGACCTGCCGAGGTTATATGTGCCGTAGATATAGGACTCTTCAAGGCCTTTAATAAGGGACATAGCCTCATCTGCGGTCATATTGGGATTATCCTTCAAAGCGGACATCGCAGTATGATACAAAGCATTTGCGGAGTCAGTGCTAATAGGATTCTTGCCAACCTTAATTGCACCAATGCTCTCTACAAATATTGCCTCTGCCTCACTACCGAAAGAGAGGTCTGATGCCTTGACAACCATTCCATCATCAAGAGTGAGGTTTGCTTCACCATTCCCTGAGACACTCTCAATCTTTTGAACACTGACAATCTCATCGGTATTCTTATTGATTGTCTTACCTTCCGCAGAGACCTCATATTTGCTCTCTGTGGAGTTTTCTGCGGTAGGTGAGGATTGACCTTGGTCTGCATTAGAAAGTTGAGCAATAGCCATCATTTTGGCTTCTTCGGGGGATAATCCTCTATCCTGATATTCTTTAGCCACATTTGCAACATAATCAGGTGAGAATGGATCAGAAAGTCCAACGGAAGTTTGAGGTGCTACCTCTTCGGTTTTTGGCTCGCTCACTATTTCTTGTGCAAGGTCATAAAGTCCCATATTATATGCTTCGGTATTTATGCGATCCGTACCGATATCCTGCGCCCAAGCACTTGAATAGTTGCCCGATGAAATGTTTTCAGGTGACATCTCATTGGCTACTCGTTGTCCGTACTTGCTGTTTTTAAGCACCAATTTTTCACTTGACGTCAGTTTTTCACCTGCCGCCTGCCTTGCAATTATGTCCGCAAGCGCAGATGCCGATGCTCCCTCACCAAGTTCAAGAAGTCTCGCTTCGGCAGCTTGAGTCATTTTTGATATGTCGGCCTCGCCAAACGCCTTT
>JAEIGA010013185.1_pt1 | contig 12574 bp, 8 predicted proteins | sample 9270691 | NCBI WGS metagenome assembly JAEIGA01 (sample SAMN17057246, study PRJNA624740) | gut metagenome | biome: biome; isolation source: fecal sample | host: Bos grunniens | place: China: Xizang | collected 2019 | reverse complement strand
CCTTCTTGTTGCCCACTTCGCCGTCCACCTTCAGCATGCCGTCGATGTTCTGGCACATGTGCAGAACGATGGGCTTGGAGAAAGCGTACTGGGTGTCGGTGTCGATGTTCATCTTCACCACGCCGTAGGAGATAGCCTCGCGGATGTCGCAGAGGTCGGAGCCGGAGCCGCCGTGGAACACAAGCAGCATGTCCTCACCATGCTTGGCCTTCACCACTTCCTGGCCGTCGCGCAGAATCTTGGGAGCCAGCTTCACTGCACCCGGCTTGTACACACCGTGTACGTTACCGAAGGTGGCAGCCAGCATGAAGGTGCCGATGCCGTTGAGGGTTTCGTAGGTGAGCAGCATGTCCTCGGGGGAGGTGTAGAGCTTCTCGTTGGGGGCGTCGCCGTTGTCAACGCCGTCTTCTTCACCACCCACAACACCGATTTCGATTTCGAGCACGATGCCTACTTCGGCGCATTCCTTGAGCATCTGCTGGGAAATCTTGAGGTTCTCAGCCATGGGAAGGGCGGAGGCGTCGAGCATGTGGGAGTTGAACAGGGGCTTCAGACCAGCCTCTACGCGGCGCTTGGATTCAGCGATGAGGGGGCGCAGGAAGCTGTCAATCTTGTCGGCCTGGCAGTGGTCGGTGTGCAGAGCTACGAGCACATTGTACTCTTCGGCAAGGCGGTGGGTAGCCTCGGCCAGCACGATAGCGCCGATGGCGGAGCTCTTCACGGCGGTGCCGGAGGCGAACTGGCCGCCACCCAGGGAAACCTGGATGATACCGTCGGACTTGGCCTCAGCGAAAGCCTTGAGGGCGCCGTTGATAACCTCGATGGTGGTCACGTTGATGGCAGGATAGGCATAGCCCTTTTCCTTGGCCGTGTTGAGCATCTTGATGTACTGTTCTTGTGTAGGTACAGGCATGGTACTATATGTTTTTGGTTGGAGTGTTTCGGAACACGCAGAGCGCGTGCTCTGCACGCAGCGTATTTTAGCGCGCTTCGGCCTGATTTGCAAGTCGAAAAAAACGGAAAGCCCCGATTTCCTGATGAGAAACCGGGGCTTTCTGGTTACCGGGAGTACGAGAGATAGGACTTGAACCTACGACCTCCACCATGTCAAGGTGTTGCTCTACCAACTGAGCTACTCCCGCATTGTACTGGGCAGGGATGGATTCGAACCATCGAAATCGTACGATAGCAGATTTACAGTCTGCCCCCTTTGACCGCTCGGGAACCTACCCATTTTGTTTTTTTGCAGACCGCAGATACGGTGTGCGGCGGTAATTTACACAAACTTGCGGATGATTGCAAGCCTTTTTTTGTAAATTCAGAGATTTTTTTGTAATTTGTAGTTGCGGATGGAGATAAAGACAAACGGAATGCCAATAGCTGCAATGATGAGGGAGAGTAATTGCCCCTGGGTGATGCCGTGCCATACGCCGGCATCGGGTTCCTTGAAGCATTCGCAGGTGATGCGGGCTGCAGGGTAGAGGAAGCAGAAAATGGCGGAAAAGACACCATCCGGCGCTTTTTTCCAGAGCAGGCGCACGCTGAGCCCCACGATGAACAGAATCAATCCCTCTCCCACTGCTTCAAACAGTTGGGAGGGCCAGCGCGGGTTCAGGAACTGGCCGAGTGCTTCGCATACGGCGGTGTTTTCGCGGCACAGGCGGCTGAGGGTGTCGAAAAAAGCTTCGCCGGGCTGGGCCAGGGTGCTGATGCTGCCTCCGGCTGCATGCTCTACGGCTACGAGAGCCTGGAGTTGCTGCTGGGGTTGCAGCTCGAAGATTTCAAGGGGGAATTTCACCGCCAGCGGGTTGGCGGCATCGGTTATGCGCCCGTAGAGCTCGCCGTTGATGAAATTGGCAATGCGTCCGCAGAAAAGTCCGATGGGGCTGGTGATGGCAATACCATCGAGCAGTTTGACGACAGATATCTTGTTGCGCCAGGAGAACCAGAGAGAGGCAATGCCTACGCCGAGAATACCGCCGTGAGAGGCCATACCGCCTTCCCAGACGCGGAATACCCAGGCGGGGTCTGCCAGGAACCCGCTCCACCCGTTTTCCGGCAGCCAGTAAAAGAAGAATTCACCCAGACGCCCGCCTATCAGTACGCCGAGAATGCAGACAAGTGTCACATAGTCGCCCAGTTTTTCCAGGTCCATTTGGAAAAGCTTTTTGCGTGTGAGCCAGTGCAGTACTATATATCCCAGCACAAAGCCGGCCACATAGGCCAGACCATACCAGCGGATGGCCATCGGGGTGCCGGGGAATTGAAAGAGAATGGGATCCAGATTATGAATATAGGGGGTGGCTGCTGGCATGACAGCGGCGGTTATACCACATAGCAGGATGCGGAACAAGTCAAAAGTCTTGCCCATGCGCGAAGTGTCTGTTCCGGCGCTCTTTCAAAAAAAAGGCGTCTTTGTGAAGTTTCTTCTCGCCAAGGGAGGGGTTATTGTGTATAAGTATAGCACACCTTTGTTTTTTTTACTATGAAACGATTCCTTCTTCCTCTTGTCATGACGGTTCTCTGCGGCGTGCAGCAGGCTGTGGCAGCCCCGGATGCAGCTTCTGCTGAGGCCAAGCTGAAATTGAAGAGCAGCGATGCTGAGTTTAGGCCCATTACACCCAAGGACATGGATGGGAATCACTACTTCAAGGTAGATAAGAACAAGAAAACAGCCGCCCCGGACTGGTATTGCCTGATGATTCCGTACGAGCTGACGGGTACATGCCCTTCCAAGGATGGTAAGACGGATTACCCCCTCTACGTGCCTGAGCTCAAGGTGCATGTCTATTGCCTGTTCGATATGGGTAAGCGCGCTTCCGGTGCCAAGAAATACGTTATGATCGACAAGGAAATCACCTATGTTGATATTCCCTTGCCGGAGCGAGATGCGGCTAAGGGTGAAGGCCGCAACAAGAATGTATATGCTGCCGTGTTTGTTTCTCCGGCAGATGCAGCCCGTCTGATGGAAGAGTCTGTCAAGTCGAAGGATAAGGCAGACAAGATCAAGGTGAACCTCAATGATAATCTGGCCGCCGTGGCGGTGGAATTCCGCGTGGGTGATGTGGAGGTTTCCGAATCCAAGAGCAAGAGCGAGAACCCGAAGGGTATTGTCATCAAGACTGATGATCCTCATCTCAATGAGCGTTGGTGGAAGAAGGAAAATACAAGCCTGATTGATCTGCGTGCTATTTCCGAGACTCCCTTTGCTCCGTTCTATGCCGGTGTGTTCCCGCCCACTGCTAATCTGTACGGCTCTCCGATCAGTGCTGTGCCTGCCGCACCGCTGATGGATCCCTCCGGGGCCTATGTACCTGCTGCCGCAACAGAGGATTCCCCTGCTGCAGCTGTTGAGGAAACGGGCAAGAAGAAGAAAGGTAAGAAGAATCGCGGTAAATGATTACTGTGGTTCAGAATGACGGATTTTAACATACAACTGACTACATATGGCTGAATATAAGACAACAGTAGCCCTTGAGATTGGCTCTCAGAGCGTCACAATGGGTGTCTTTACCCCGGCCGGTCGTGGCTTTGCGCTTTCGCGTTATGCCCGCAGGGATATCCTGCTGGACCCGGTTGAGGAAGGTATGCGGATGGATTATGTTGGCAACGCCATCGCTGAGATGGTGCAGGAACTCAAGGTGCGTGGCAGCGATGTCCGCAACATTGTTTCCGGCCAGCAGGTGTTCATGCGCTTCATCAAGCTGCCCGCTATTGATCTGGACGACCTCGCGGAGCAGGTGGGTTATGAGGCTCAGCAGCACATTCCGTTCCCGCTTGAGGATATCATCTATTCCTATCAGGAACTTGCCGATCGTGGTGAGGGTGAGCGCGAGGTGCTTCTTGTCGCTATCAAAAAGGATGTGCTGGACAATCTGAATACCCAGGTGGAAGCCAGCTCGCTCAGAACCCGCAGCGTGGATTGCGCGATTACTTCTCTCTATAATGCGTTCCGTGCCAACTACGACGAGGATGAACCCGTGATGCTGCTGGATATCGGTGCCAAGACGACCGACATCATCTTTGCAGAGGAAGACCGCTTCTTCACCCGTTCGGTTACTGCCGCCGGTGCTTTCATTACGAACAGCATTGCCCGTGAATTCAACCTGAGCTTCCGTGATGCAGAGCAGCGCAAGATTGAGGATGGCGTTGTTTCTCTCGGGAATGGCTATACAGATGCCATGTCGGAGGAAGATGCCGCGCTGGCTACGGTGATTCGCACGGCCATGAGCCGCCTCAGCTCAGAAGTGCAGCGTACCATTAACCATTACCGTGCACAGTACAAGGGGAACGCTCCCACCAAGGCCTATATCTGTGGTGGCGGTGCTCGTCTGCCATTTGCGCTCGAGTTCCTGCAATCCGCTCTGAATATCCCCGTGGAATACCTCAATCCTGTGGATGTACTCAGCGTGGGCCCCAAGGTCGACGAGGCTGAGCTTGAGCAGGATGCCATCTGCCTCGGTTCTCTGGTTGGTGCTGCCATTACGGGGTCCGGTGAAGGTGAATTCAATATCGACCTGGTGCCGACCAGCGTGGGTAAGGACCGCGCAGAGAAGAAGCTTCTGCCGAAGGTGGCCATTGCCGGTGCGCTGGCTCTGGCTGGTGCTGGTTTCTTTGCTTATGCTGCTAACCAGGCTGCTACCTCCTCTGCTGCAGTGCTGGCCCAGGCCAAGGTTGCAGATGACCGGGTGGGTGCGCTCAATTCCCAGATTGAGAATGTCTATGGCAAGTATGAATCTGAAATGAAGAAGATTCAGCAGTTTGCTGAGCTCTACAAGATGCGCGGAGCGTATGCTGAGGTGCTGCAGCAGCTCAGTGCCAAGGCTGCTTCCATCAAGTTCTGGTTCAACGAATTTGCTCCGCTCATCAACTACGATGTTGATGCCAAGGAGTTCGGCGAGAAGGGAGAACTCTCCGCTACTCGCCTGCTGGATATGCGCGGTGGCCGCGCCAAGATGGATTCCTCTGCCCGCAATTCTGCCCCTGATGAGGTGGATACCCGCAAGGTATCCAAGGCTCCGATGGTCACGGCTATCTATGTCAGCGGCTTCGCGGTGAAGCCGACCAAGGCAGATGGTTTGGATCAGCATCAGATGATGCAAGATCTTGTCTACAATAACTTCGATGAAAGAAGTGCTGATTCGCTCTTCTCTTTCACGGAGAGCAAGCTGAAGGAAACTCAGAAGCATTATATGCAGTTTGTCAGCCCGAAGGATGATAAGGGGCTGCCGGATTATGTGGAGCGATTCTTCATGATTCTGCCGCTCAAGTCCCCCATTGCCATTCCTGAGTTGAATGCCGGTAAGAAGTGATGTGAACCCCTGATTTTACTTACGATAATGAACATTAGTGAAAATAAGAGAGTTGTAGCGCTTTCTGCGGTGTTTGCCCTCGCTTTCGGCGGCATCATGTTCTATGGCTATGGTGAAAGCCAGAAGAATGCGGCCAACGAGGCAGAGATTGCTCAGATTCGTGATCGCTTCGATACCTATGCCAATGCAGAAATGCCTCCGACCAAGCAGAGCCTGAAGGAAATCAAGGCTGCTTTTTCCGAGGTATCCGCTGCAAACAAGGATATGCAGGCTGAAATGAATCGCTATGCCGCCCATTGCTGGGGTGATGGCAAGGCGATTTCTTCCCTTGAGTTCCAGACCCGCCTGCTGGCTGCCTGCAAGAAAATCAAGAACCTTGCAGATTCCAGCCAGGCCAAGATTACGGGGAGCGCTGCGGAACTGGGTATGAAAACTCACCAGCGCAATGCGCCTGTGGCAGATAATGTGCCCTTCCTGGATTTTCAGCTCCGTGCGGTGACCCGCGTGGCGGAATCCATTCTGGCTGCAGATACCACAGCTCTTTCGAAGGTTTACTGTGCAGACCTTCCTGAAATTGCGTTTGAGACCCGCAAGCCGGCTCCATATTTCCCCCTTGGGTTTGAGGTGGCCTTTGAGGCTAAGCGCAGTGCCATCGGTTCCGTCATCAACTCCATTGTGCAGGATAAGGATTTCTTCCTTACCATCACAGGTGTTGCGGTAGAGGGCCCCGATAAACTGGCCAGTATCGATGCCTACAAGGCCCCGAATGCTAATGCTACGGCAGGTGCCAATCTCGGCGAAGAGGTTGCAGCAGAGGATTCTGTTGAAGTTGTTGCAGTGCGTAAGACTGGCTCTCCTGATGAGACTGTCCGTGTATACATGACACTGCAGGTGCTCTACTTCACCCCCGGAAAGACCAAGTAAACCTTAACAATTCATACAAATTATGGCTGAACAATCAAATCCCGGGCTCAAGGCCATTATGACCGGTGTTGTGCTGAGTGTGGCTGCTGCTTCTCTGGGTGGCTATACGATGTACTCCGGCAAGGTGGAACCTGTCGATACCAGCATCAAATCATCTTCTACTGATGGTTCCCTCACTGCGGAAGCTCAGAAAGTGAAGGATATGGTGAAGCGCGATTTGTCCATTGTGGATGTTGCTCCTGCAGGTGCTACAATCAATGGTCATCCACGTCTGGCTCCGCTCTTCTTTGCTCCCGAACTCTGGCAGGTGACTCTGCACGATAAGAAGGAAGTGACCGTTGTCGACATTTATGACCCTGCATCTCCCAGTATCCACGGCGATATTCCGAACTCCTGGTTTATTGCTAATAATCTGGCAGATGCCCTGGGCCGCGCCAATGGTCGCACTGCAGACAGTGATAATGATGGTTTCTCCAATGAGGAGGAATATGTTGCCAAGACCTGTCCTTCTGCTGCCAACAGCTATCCTGACCTGGTACAGGCTTCCGGCGGAACACCGAAACTGGAAGTGCTTGCCATTGACGATGTCCGCGCGCTGGTGACAACCGATAACATGTTTGCAGATGCTTCTCAGAAACCGACATCCGTCAATATCCGTGTGTACAATAAGCGTGCGGATTATGTGCCGTCGCACAAGGTGACCGTGAAGCCTGGTGAAAGCTTTGACCTCTCCGCAAGTGAAAAGAAGGGCCGCTTTACGGTGGTGCGCTTCGACGTGCGTGAATTCCCGGATTATGGTGGTACAATGACCAAGGAGAATGTCCTTGTTATCCGTGACAATGTGACCGCCTCCGATGAAAAGGAATTTGTGATTCGTGCCGGCAAGACTCCGGAAGGTCACAATGACCTTGGTAAGCCGGCTGAAAAGGGCCGCATGATAACGGATACAACAGTTACTATGCGTGTCACTGCCGGTTCTTCCTTCGGTAAGCCGGAAGGGGAATTCTCCGTGCAGATGCATGCTCCCTTCATTATTCCCGGTGGTAAGGCCGATGGCTCGGAACTTCGCGCTACTCTGGAAACCAGGGATGCTTCCGGGTCTGTGAATATCCGCCTCGAAGGAGCTGAAAGTCCGGTCAATGTCCCCAAGGCTTCCGGAAAAGGCTCTTCTTCCAAAAAAAATCGAAAGAAATAAGAAAAAATTGAATTGTAGACTTTACATTTGAATAGAATTCTGCCATAAATAGGACATTACCATGAACCACACACCTCTCATTAACTCAAAGCGTGCGATGATTCTTACCGCCATCGCTGTTTCCTGCCCGTTTGTGCAGGCCAGCACGGCAGGTTACATCAGCACATCGTCCGCTGCCGGCACCAGTCAGGTGGGTCCCACCGCCGTGTATTCTGGTGACACTCAGAACAGCATCAATGCTCGTGAGGCTGCACGCCGCAAGGCCAAGACTTCCGAGGCTCTTGAGCTGCTTCAGCAGGGCCGTACCTGCTACTCCCAGAAGGAGTATGTGCAGGCTCTGGAGAAGTACCAGGCTGCCTGGAAGGAAGTTCCCAAGGCTCCTGCCACCCAGAAGCTTCAGGAGTTCCTTGTGAAGAGCATCGGTGATGCCTCTATCGCTGTGGCTATGGAGTATGCCCGTGTCGGTCGTTACGATGAGGCCGAGCAGCTCCTTCTCGATGTGCTTGAGCGCGACCCCAACAACAAGCGCGCCCGCCACGAGCTTGCTCTCATGCGTGATCCGGTGCGTAACAATCCCGCACTTACCCCTGAGCATGTCAAGAATGTGGAAGAGGTGAACCGCCTCCTCACGCTGGCTTATGGCCACCTTGATCTGGGTAACTATGATGCTGCCTATGACGAGTTCAATCGTGTCATCAAGATTGACCCGTACAATACTGCTGCCCGTCGTGGTCAGGAAAGCATCAGCAAGCGCCGCGCCAATTACTACAAGGCCGCTCACGACTCCTTCCGTGCCAAGGCTCTTGCAGAGGTTGATGCCATGTGGGAGGAACATCTTCCCCAGGTTCAGCCGACCATTCATACCGAGAGCGGAGAGGCTGTTGCTACTTCCGAAGGTGTGCTTCGCAACCGCGACAATCTGGTCAATCTGAAGTTTGACCGTGTGGATTGGGATAACATCCTCATGGAAGATGCTCTGGATATCCTCCGCAAGAAGGCTATGGATAACGGCATGCAGATGAACTTCGTGTTTGAGAAGGCCCGTGCCGAAGAGCCTGCCCCTGTACCTGTTGCCTCTGATGACGAAGAGGAAGAAGAGGAAGAAGAGGAAGAAGAGGAGGAGGGTGATGAGGAAGAAGAGGAAGCCGCTGCTCCCGCTCCGGCTCCTGTGCCTCAGGTCATCAAGCCTGCAATGATTGAGAAGCTCAATCTGGTCAACGTGACCGCAGCAGACCTGCTCGCTCGCATGTGCTCTATGGCTGACTGCGAATTCCGCGTTGAGGATACTGCAGTTGTGATCTCTCAGAAGGGCTCTGGTCCCGGCAACTTCACCCGCCGCCAGTGGACTGTTCGTCCGTCTTTCTTCTCCTCCGGTGGTGGCGAAGAGGAATCCGATGAAGAGGATGATGATTTCTCCTCCGGTGGTTCCCGTCGTGCTCCCAAGATTGATGCCAAGGCTTCTCTTATCGAGATGGGTGTCAACTTCCCCAAGGGTGCTACTGCCAAGTATTCCCCCATTACGCAGATGCTGACGGTGGTGAACACGGATGCTGAACTTGAATCCGTGGAAGAAGCCATCAACCACTTCCGTCAGAAGATGCCCAAGATGGTGAAGGTGTCTGCCAAGTTTGTTGAGGTTTCTCAGACTAATGAGGAAGAACTCTCCTTTGACTGGGTTATCAATCCTTTCAACATTGGTGGTGTGGCAGGTTCCAACAACTCCTATCTTGGCGGCGTGAACGCTGAGTCTTCCAATCCTCTGCGTAAAGACAAGAACTTCGTTGGCGTTACTGGGCGTGATGCAACAACTACCGGGTTGATGACAGGTGGTCTCCGTTCCGGCTCTGGTGCCATTACCTCCGGTGCTCTTACCAATCTGCTGAACTCCGGTTCTGCTGGTGCTGCTACCACATCTCAGAGTGCTCCCGGCGTGATGTCCCTCTCCGGCATTTATGACCGCGGCTCCTATCAGATGATTATGCGCGGTCTTTCCCAGAAGAAGGGCGTGGATGTGATGTCTGCTCCGAGCCTTGTAATCAGCGGTGATGAGACTCCCGAGTATGCTCCCCAGCCTGACCAGCTTGCAGCTGACCAGAACCCGGAAGATGGTTGCGCCAAGATTGAAGTGATTCGCCGCTTCGTCTACCCGACCGAGTACGATCCGCCCCAGATTCCGAACGTATCTGACGACGATGACGATAATAATACAACACGTGCCCGCACTATGCCTGTGGCTGCTCCCGCCAACCCCTCCAGCTGGGGTGTGGAAGAAGTGGGTGTGATGCTCCGCTTCCAGATTGAGCCGCTGAAGGAAGGCGAAGGTGATATCGTGCGCTTCAAGCGCTTTGAAATCCGCGTGATTGACTTCGAAGGCTTCGTGAATTATGGTTCTCCGATTCAGACTGTCGTCCAGAAACCAGAAGACAATAATATTATCGGGGGTGCTGTTGATACCGTTACCGATACCGTTACCGGTAATACCGACGATAAAGATACGCCCGAGCCTGTTGTGCTGACTGAAAACCGCATCGATATGCCCATCTTCAGCCGCCGTTACATCAACTCCAACCCCTGCGTGTATGATGGTCACACCATCGCCATCGGTGGTATGATTCAGGATGAAGTGCAGAAGGTGGAAGACAAGGTGCCCGTATTCGGTGACCTGCCTCTCATCGGCCGCTTCTTCCGCAGCAATGCTGAATCCCATGTCCGCAAGAACCTGATGGTGTTCGTAACCGCCGATGTTATCGACCCGTTCGGTAAGCCGCTTCGCAACCGCGACACCGGCACCAGCACTCCGAGTGCTTCCAGTTCTATCCCCGGTCTCTTCCCGGATGATGCTCTGGTGAATCCCTGATTAAACCAGGTTCATTGGTAATTTTGCCCCGCTCTGTCAGCCAGAGCGGGGCATTTTTATGGACAGATACAAAAAAATGCAAAAAAAGATGATATTTTTCTTGCCAGATGGTGGATGGTGTGGTAAATTGCTCTCGCGCCGGGCAACCGGGGCAATAAGGAAAAGTCTGGATCGTCTAGAGGCCTAGGACTCGCGCCTTTCACGCGCGCAACACGGGTTCGAATCCCGTTCCAGATGCTGATCGGTTCCACCTCAGGGTGGAACCGATTTTTTATCTGTATCAGGAAGCATGTCTGGGTATCTTCGAAAAATTGTTGACCGCCATGAGTTGAAGCGTCTGCTTGTGCTCATGTTGCCGCTGTATGCTGCCAACCTGATGCATATGGGCATGGGGGTGGTTGATACTGTTGTGGCAGGGCGTGCCGGGGCAGAGCAGCTGGCCGGAGTGGCGCTTGGTACTTCTGTGACGGTGCCCATCATGGTGGCTGTCGGGGCTGTGCTGACCATTATCGGGCCTATGATATCCCGTTTGCGTGGTGCCGGCTGCGAAGGTAAGGTGGGGTTGTTGCTGAATAATGCCAAACTGCTGGCAGTAATGCTGATGGTGGTTGAGGCGCTTGCCTTGCTGGCAGGTGCGTTTGTCTTTCCTCTGGTCTCAGATGATGCGGAGATGGTGCGGGTCGCCAGTGATTATCTTTACTTTCTGGTTCTGGCTGTGCCTGCGAGTGTCATGATGCGTTGTCTTCAAGGGCATTTTGAGGGATATGGGCACACCCGCCCCGCCATGCTCATTTCATTTGCGGGGCTTCTGCTCAATATCCCGCTCAACTACATCTTTGTATTCGGCTGGGGGGCTGTTCCTGCCATGGGAGGTGCTGGTTGCGGCCTGACTACGGCACTGATTCATTATATCATGGTAGCCGCACTGCTGGTGCTGATGGCTGTTTACCCCCGTTACCGGCGCAATATGGCGCAGATGTGGGCAAACCGCCGGGCTGAGTGGCGTGTGGTGCGTGATATCTTTACAAAAGGGCTTCCCCTGGGGGTGGCTTCCCTCTGTGAAATGACCTTCTTTTGTCTGGTGACTCTCGTGATTGCTCCGCTCGGGGCACTGGCGGTGGGGGCACACCAGGTAGCAATCAATGTCTCGGCGGTGTTGTTCATGTTTCCGCTTTCGCTGAGTGTGGCGGCCTCCATTCGTTCTGCGTATCACGTAGGCGCGCGTAATAGAGAGAGTTTTGACGCTATGCTGCGTACCAGTATCAGCTTCATGCTGCTGGTCATTGTAGCACTTGCCTTGTTGACCATCTGCTTCCGTCGGGAAATCATTATGCTGTATACCGATGAAGCTCCTATCATTGAACTGGCTTCCTCTCTCCTTGTACTGTGTGCCGTTTATCAGTTGTCAGACGCTGTTCAGGCCCTCATGAGCGGGCTGCTGCGCGGATGCCACGACACCCAGGCCATTACCTGGGTCAATATGTTTTCCTACTGGGCTATCGGTTTCCCCCTGGCCTGTGTGCTGGTGCGTACTGACTACCTTGTTCCGGCCATGGGGCCCATGGGGGCCTGGGTCAGCTTTGTGGTATCCCTCACCATTACAGCCATGATGCTCTGCTGGCGTTTTGCTCAGGTCAGAAGGCGTGTGTTTGCGCGTTGAATCAGATGTCCTTCCGAGAGCGGAGCAGGGGGGCTGAGGAGATTCTGCTTCTTCCTGATGTGTGAGAATTGGGGCCTCGAGAGGCCTTTTTTGTATTTCCTGATAAAAAATTATGGGAAAGGGGAGAAAAGTCGCGTTATTTTGCTTGACGCACGATAGAGAAGAGCGTATAGTGGGTGCCCCGCACTACAGGTGTAGTGTGGCCTGAACACATATAAAGAAAACACAAACGATGAAGACCCACGTGAAGAAAGGTGATAACGTACAGGTTATCGCTGGCAAGAACAAGGGCAAGCGTGGTGTTGTTCTTTCCGTGAATGCCAAGAAGCAGACCGTGACGGTTGAGGGTGCCCGCATCCTCAAGAAGGCTACCAAGCCTACCGAAGCTGATCCTGAAGGCGGCATCAAGGAAATCGACGGCGCCATCCACATCTCCAATGTGAAGAAAGTGAGCTGATGCCGCAAGGCTGAAACTCCGCGCTTAAGCCATCAACAAACGAACTATTAACAAGAGCTGACCCGCTAATATTATGAGCACACCTACATTGCTTACATACTACAAGGAGAAGGTCACCAAGGCCCTCCAGGCGAAGCACAACTATGCCAACGTGCATCAGATTCCCCGT
>JAEIGA010013184.1_pt1 | contig 12574 bp, 8 predicted proteins | sample 9270691 | NCBI WGS metagenome assembly JAEIGA01 (sample SAMN17057246, study PRJNA624740) | gut metagenome | biome: biome; isolation source: fecal sample | host: Bos grunniens | place: China: Xizang | collected 2019 | reverse complement strand
TTATCAAAAGGTTGTAAATCATCCATTTGTTCGCCAACGCCAATATACTTTACAGGAATATTAAGGTCATTTGAAATAGAAATTACAACGCCGCCCTTTGCAGTTCCATCTAGTTTAGTTAGCACAATACCGGTAATATCAGTAACCTGACTAAACTGTTTAGCTTGATTAACCGCATTTTGACCGGTGGTAGCATCTAGCACTAAAAGCGCTTCAACATTTGCATCGGGAAGTTCACGAGAAATTACACGGTGCATTTTTGCAAGTTCGTCCATTAGGTTTTTCTTGTTATGAAGTCTGCCTGCGGTGTCGCAAATTAAAACATCGCAATTTTTGGCTTTTGCAGAAGAAACCGCATCAAAAATTACGGCAGCAGGATCGGTGCCAGGAACATTTTTAACAAGCTGAACATCTGCCCTGTCTGCCCAAAGGGCTAGTTGATCGATAGCTGCGGCACGGAACGTGTCGGCGGCGGCCAACATAACACTTTTACCTTCCGATTTAAGGTTTGAAGCAAGTTTTCCAATAGTTGTGGTCTTGCCAACACCATTTACACCAATAACCATAATCACACTAGGTTTGGTGTCCAGGTGAAGCTTAGTGTCACAAACAGTCATTTCGTAAAGAATTTCTTTTAAAAGGGCTGTTACTGCAGAAGGGTCAGTTACACGGTTTTCTTTAATTTTTGCCCTTAGTTTATCGCAAATATCACTTGCGGTATTAACGCCAATATCAGCGGTAATTAAAATTTCTTCAAGTTCTTCAATCAGGTCTTCATCAACCTTGGTAAAAGAACTGAGAACAGAATTTACAGAGCCAACAAAAGCGTTTCGTGTTTTGTTAAGACCGTTTTTAATTTTGTCAAAAAAACCCATTATTATCTCCTGGATTCTAAGTTAAGTTGTTTTTCAAGTTCTGCTACATTAAGTTCTAGAAGCTTAGAAATACCCTTTTCTTGCATTGTTACACCATAGAGCATATCGGCAGCTTCCATAGTGCCTCTTCTGTGAGTAATACAAATAAACTGGGTAGAAAACTCTGAACGGCTCATATAGTCGGCAAAGCGGTCTACGTTAATGTCGTCGAGCGCAGTGTCAACTTCGTCTAAAAAGCAGAAAGGTGGTGCGTTTACACGCATAATTGCAAAGTAAATCGCAAGTGCAATAAGCGCCTTTTCACCGCCCGACAAACCATCTAGACTTGGTACATTCTTACCGGGTAGTTTAGCAACAATATCAATGCCACTTTCAAGAATATTATCCGGGTCGGTTAAAACTAGTTTTGCGGTACCGCCACCAAAAAGGTCGGTAAAGGTTTTAGAGAAGTTTTCTCCAATTTTGTTAAAGCCAATAATAAAGAGTTCCTTCATTTGTTCGGTTAGGTTTCCAATTAACTTATGAAGTTCTTCTTTTGCCTTTTCAACGTCAGAAATTTGTTCCTTCATGAAGGTATAGCGTTCGTTAACTTCTTTATATTCTTCAATAGCAGAAACATTAACATTACCGAGTGAACGAATTTTAGACTTAATTTCTTGTAAATTTCGTTTTGCTTCGGCAGGGTTTTCAACCTTTATTCCGGTAGCCTCAGCTTCGGTTTTAGTGAGCTGGTATTCGTCGAAGAGTTGCTTAATAACTTCGTCGCATTCCTTAACCATGTTATCTCTGCGTTCAGATAAACGTGCAAGTTCGCCGCTAATCTTTTCGCGTTCAAGGGTAAGGTCTTTTTCGCTTGAACGAAGCATTACAGAAGATTTTTCAATTTCTTCTCTTCTTTCTTTAAAGGAGGTAATTTCTTCTTCAAAGGAAGTACAAGCTGTTCTCATTGAAACAATGTTTGCGTTAAGTTCTTCAATGTTAACCTTAACGGCTGTGTTTTTGTTTTCGAACTCTTCAATTTGGCGGTTAATGTCGTCAATTCTAGTTAGGCGACTACTGTCGTTAAGTTCAAGAGCGGTTGCTGCTGCAAGAAGATTTTCAATATCTTTCTTAACTTCAATAATTTTAAGTTTAATGTCGGTTATTTCTGCAGTAACCTTATCTCTATCGGCCGAAAGGGTTTCTCTGCCGCCCGAAAGATTTGAAATTTTATCTTCTAGCGCAGTTTTTTCTGCTTCAAAGTCTTTAATTTTAACTTCGTTTGCAGAAATCAACACAGAAAGTGCGGTAACCTTTTCGGTAGAAGCGGTAATTTCGGCGTTTAGGTCTGCAACTTGTTTTTCGGCGGCAAGGCGAAGTTCTCCAATGCGTTTAAGTTCACCAAGTGTTCTAATTTTGTCTTCGCTAAGGTTTTTAAGGATATCTTCAACCGCTTTAATTTGACCTTCGCACTTTGAAAGTTCTGCTTCGGCCACAGTAAAGCTGTCGACACATTCTTTTTCCTTTTTAATTAGTACATCAACATCGTTCTCTAATTTATCAATATCGGCACTTCTTGAAAGAAGACCTGCATTTTTAATTAAAGAACCACCTGTAATTGAACCGCCGGCGTTAATAACCTGTCCGTCTAGCGATACAACCTTAAAGCGATATTTAAACTTTTTAGAAATTGCAATTGCACTTTCAATGTCTTCAACAACAATAGTGCCGCCAAGTAGGTTTTGAACAATTTCTGCATACTTTTTATCGCAAGAAACAAGGTCAGATGCAACGCCTATGTAGCCAAATTCGTCTTCTAAGCCTGCTTCTTTAAATTCACGGTATTTAACCGAAGAAATGGGCAGGAATGTTGCACGGCCGGAACCTGTCTTTTTAAGCATTTCAATTGCATATTTTGCAGTTGCTTCGTTATCTACAACAATGTTCTGTGCAGCATTGCCGAGCGCAGTTTCAATGGCAACAGAATACTTTTTATCAACCGACAAAAGCCTTAAAATAGGGCCGCAAATACCCCTTAATTTGCCACTTTCGCTTTCTTTCATTACGGCCTTAACCGAATGATTAAAGCCTTCCATATTCTTTTCAAGGTCTTTTAAAATTTGAATTTTGCGTTTTTTAGCTTCAATATCTAGCTTTAAGTTGTCTAGCTTTTCTTTAGCGTCAGTTACAGCAGTTTTTCTGCTATCAAAACGCATTGAATAACCCTTTAAAGAGTTTTCATTAGATGTGATTTCATCATCAATTTTATCTAAAAGTTCATTTACGCCTGCAAATTCAGTATTTAATACATCAAGTTCAGCATTCTTTTCCGCAATAGCATTATCTACAACATCTCTGCGAGCACCAAGTTCTTCAATAGTAGCGGCAGAAGACATAAGCTCTACCCTTGCATCTGAAATACTCGTGGTAATTTGATTTAGCGAGAGAATGTCACTTTCAATTTTGCGGGAAATATCATCACTGTTCAGCAAAAGTTCTGAAAGTTTCTTTTCAGTGTCGGAAAGAAGTGTTTCAAGACTTTCAATTTCAATGTTCTTAGCATTAGCAGCAGCACGCTTGTCGGCAATTTCCTTAGCACTATTTTCGCTTGAAGAATTAATTTCTTCAATTTCTGCATTAAGGCGTTTAATTGACTCTTCATTGTGAAGAATATCGTTATTTAACACTGAAATATCGCCTAAAATTTTAGCTACGTTTTCGTTATATTCCGAAATGCGACGACGGCGTTCATCAATTTCAGCAGAAAACCTTGCAAAGTCGGCTGAGTTCTTTTCAGACTGTTCGTCAAAACCTAATAGCTTGGTTTCTATTTCTTTATAATGAGCCTGCGCAATAGCAATTTTATCGTCTTGAGAAATTAGGTTGTTTTTAGAATTTTCTAAAATGCTAAGCCAAAGACCAATTTCAAGTTCACGCTTAGTGGCAGCAAGTTCTAAAAACTTTTCTGCCTTTTTGCTCTGTTCGGAAAGGGGGCCAATTCTAGACTCTAATTCCTTCATAATGTCAAGCAAACGAAGAAGGTTTTCTTCGGCAGCCGCAAGTTTTCTTTCGGCATCAGTTTTGCGGTAACGATAGCGTGAAATACCCGAAGCTTCTTCGAAAATATCACGGCGCTCCTGAGATTTAGAGCTAATAATGCTATCAATTTTACCTTGACCTATCATGGAATAACCATCGCGGCCAAGACCTGTATCCATAAATAATTCGTGAATATCACGAAGACGAACAACATTGCCGTTAATTAAATATTCACTTTCGTGTGAGCGATAATATCTACGTGTAACCGACACGAAATCGTTATCGAAATTAAGTTCTCTGTCGGCGTTATCAATGTTTAAAGTAACCTCACAAAAACCGTGGGGCTTTCTGTCGGCAGTACCGCCGAATATAACGTCTTCCATTGACTGTCCGCGAAGACTTTTGGTAGACTGTTCACCAAGTACCCAGCGTACCGCGTCGGAAATATTGCTTTTTCCACTACCGTTAGGGCCAACAACCGCAGTAACTCCCCTGCCGAATTTTAGAACTGTTTTGTCAGCAAAAGACTTAAAGCCTTGAACCTGAATAGAGGTAAGTAGCATTTCTATTTCACATCCCTTATAGTAAATTCAAAAGAACCTAGTTCACTATTTTCTGTAAACTTTAAATGTATGTTTTTTTCTTCAAAAAATTTAATGTTGGATCGGTTTTGACCAATCGCCTTAGAAAGGTCTCGGCCGCTGACAAAAACTTCGTATTTGCCTTGTTTTGTTATTGCTTTTGAAAGCTTATCTCTAAATCTTTTAGCATCGCACAATTCTTTAAACGCAGGATGCCAAGGGCCTGCAACAAAAGCGCCATCTTCAATAGAATGAAGACCTAATCTAATAACCTTAATATTAGAGTTTTCAAACATCTCACAAATGTTTGCACATAAATCTACCGCAGAATTTAGGCTTTGCGGAGTGTAGTTGCCGTTTGAATAAAGAGTTGAAAGTTCGGTATTCATAAGAGTAATTGTTGGATAAATTCTAACAGTGGCTGGTTTAATTTTAATAATTTCATTGGTAGTGAAAATGTCTTTTTCACAAGTTGAACCATAAAGCCCTGTCATCATTTGAAGGCCAAGTTCAAAGTCAAAATCTTTTATTAAAGCCGAAGCATTAATAACATCTTGCGCTTTGTGTCCCCTTTTATTTAAAAGCAAAACATCGTCGCACATACTTTGTGCGCCAAGTTCAATGGCTGAAACGCCATATTCTTTTAAAAGGCTTAAAATATCAGCCGAAATACCGTCTGGGCGGGTGGAAATTCTAATTCCCGAAACCAGACCGCTGGTTACATATTTTTTTGCCGACGATAAAAGTGTTAGCATATAGTCTTTGTCAATGGCGGTAAAACTGCCGCCAAAAAAAGCTATTTCTCCATTTTGGCTGTTAAAACGTTTCGAAGCCAGTGCCGTTTCAACCGCAAATTGAACATCATTTTCAGTAGGCATTTTAGCCTGACCCGTTATGTGCTTTTGGTTGCAAAAAGTGCACTGGTGAGGACATCCTAAGTGGGGCACAAAAATAGCAATATTTGAGTGACTCATTCTTCCATTCCTAAAAGCTGAATGGCCTGCCTTGCAGCAGACTGTTCAGCTTGTTTTTTACTTCTGCCAGAGCCTTCGCCAATTACGTTTGAGTTTAAATGAACTTCAACAGTAAACACCTTGTCGTGGTCGGGGCCCAATTCATTAGTTAACACATAGGTAAGCCTTTCTTCGGGGTTGCGCTGAATTACTTCCTGTAAAAGAGTTTTATAATCTTTAAAATGTTCAAACTCACGTTCTTCAAGTTCGGGAACAATAAACCTTAAAACATGTTTTTTAGCAGGTTCCGCACCGCCATCTAAATAAATGGCAGCTAATACTGCTTCAAATGCATCGGCTAAAATAGAAGCGCGTTCATTTCCGTGGTTGTGGGCTTCGCCCTTGCCTAGGAAAAGAAAGTCGCCAATTTTAAGTTCCTTTGCAAAAACACTTAAAGTTTTTTCGCAAACAAGCGATGCACGAAGTTTAGTAAGTTCGCCTTCGGGAAGATTTTTAAAATTAACATAAAGATATTCAGAAACGATAATCGATAATACAGAATCTCCTAAAAATTCGAGTCGTTCATTCGAACCGTATGCCGAATGAACTTCGTTTGCATAGGAAGAATGTGTAAGAGCGTTTTTTAGAAGCTGAATATTTTTAAATTTGTAACCAAGAATTTCTTCAAAGCGGTTCATTTAATCATTTTCCTTTTCGTCAAAACTATCTTCAATGGTTTTAATTACATCATTTTTAGCAAAGAGCATTGCTTTGCCAATGGCATTTTTAAATGCAATAGCATCGGAATTGCCGTGGGCTTTAAAAACAGGTTTGCGGGTACCAAGTAGTGGCGCGCCGCCAACTTCGGAAGCGTTCATTTTAGTCTTAACTCTGCGAAGTCCTTTTTTAAGCATTATGTAAGAAAGTTTTGTAAAAATATTTTCTGTAAATACAGGTTTTAGCATTGAAAATAGTGCTAAAACAGTACCTTCAATTAGTTTAAGTGAAACGTTACCTGTATAACCGTCGGTAATAACAGCATTGCATTTTCCAAAAGGCAAATCACGAGATTCAATGTTGCCAACAAAGTTTAGGTTGCTTTCACTTAAAAGCTTAAATGCTTCTTTTTGAAGTTCGGTACCCTTTGTTTCTTCGGTACCAATGTTTAAAAGGCCAATTGTTGGGCTCATAATACCTTCAACCTTTTCAAGGTAAGCACTTGCCATTACACCAAATTGCAAAAGCATTTCAGGTCGGCATTCAGCATTGGCACCAATATCCATCATCATAAAATGGGAGTCGGGAGAAGGAATCATTGCTGCAAGTGCAGGTCTTTTAACACCTTTAATGCGTTTTACTATGAAAGTTCCACCAACTACAACAGCGCCTGTACTACCTGCCGAAACAAAAGCATCGGCCCTGTCTTCTGCAAGTTCGTTAAAAGCAACTGCCATAGAAGAGTTCTTTTTTGCTTTTAGTAAGGATGTTGGCTCATCGTCCATTTGTATAACATCGGGCGCATGAACAATTTCAAGGTTATCAAAAGAAATGTTGTTTTCTTTTATACACTTGTTTATAACATTTTCATCGCCGCAAAGAATTATTTGAACACCAAATTCCTTTTGTGCAAGAGCAGAACCTTTAATTATTTCTAAAGGAGCATTATCTCCACCAAAAGCATCGACAACAATTCTCATTTTGTTCTCCTTAAAGTTTAATCACTAAAATTTTCGCTATACCAAGCAAGTGCTCGGTTAGAAATAGCGGTATATCTTTCAGATTTATCTTTTATTCTTTGGTCAAGTGATGTAACTATGCCGAAATTTGCGCCCATTGGCTGAAAATTCACAACATTTTCATCAGTAATGTAATTTGAAAGAGCGCCAAGCATTGTAATTTGCGGAAGCTCTAACGGCTTTTTGCCATTTAATTTTCTAATAACATTTTCACCTGCTAGTATTCCGCAAGCAGCTGACTCCATATAACCCTCTACGCCGGTAATTTGCCCCGCAAAAAATACATTAGGGTTAGATTTTAAAGAAAAATTTTTGTTTAAAAGGCGTGGCGAATCGATAAAAGAGTTTCTATGCATTACACCATATCTCATAAATTCTGCATTTGCTAAGCCTGGGATTAGTGAAAAAACTCTTTTTTGTTCAGGGAATTTAAGGTTAGTTTGAAAGCCAACTAAATTGTAAAGCGAACAGCTGCGATTTTCACTTCTTAGCTGAACAACCGCCCAAGGGCGATTACCTGTTCTGGGGTCGCGAAGTCCAACAGGTTTTAAAGGGCCAAAACGAATTGAATCTTCTCCCCTTTTAGCCATAATTTCTATTGGCATGCAGCCTTCGTAAACATTTATTTTGTCAAAAGAATGAAGTTCAGCCGACTGGGCAGAAATAAGTTCTTTGTAAAAAGTTTCATATTCCTGCTTGTCCATTGGGCAGTTGATATAGTCGGCATCACCCTTATCGTAGCGAGAAGCCTTAAATGCCACCGACATATCAATACTTTCGGCCGTAACAATGGGCGCAGCGGCATCGAAAAAGCTGAGGTTTTCTGCGCCACAAAGTTTTTGAATGTTAACAGCAAGTTCACCATCGGTTAAAGGGCCTGTCGCAATTACGCAGGTAACGTCTTTTGGAATATCTGTTATAACTTCATTTATAACCTGAATATTTTCGTTATAATTTATTTCATTTGTAATATAGCTTGAAAAAGCATCTCTATCAACTGCAAGAGCACCACCTGCAGGAACAGAAGCAACCTTTGCAGCATTTAAACAAACAGAACCGAAAATTCGCATTTCTGCCTTTAAAAGACCTGCCGCAGAAGAAAGTCTGTCGGCTTTAAGGGAATTGGAACAAACTAGTTCTGCATAGGAATTAAGTTTATGTGCAGGGCTTTTTTTTAAAGGCTTCATTTCATAAAGTTTTACCTTTATGCCTGCATTCGCAATACGAAGTGCGGCCTCACAACCTGCAAGGCCTGCGCCAATAACAACAACTTCGTTCATTTTAATTATTATTTCTCTACTTTCTTTCTTGTAGGACATTCGTTGTTCATGCAATATTTTCTGCCACGAAGGCCTGCAAGAATATAACCGCCACATTCGGGACATTTTTCTCCGGTAGGAACATTAGGAACAGCAAAATCACAAGTGGGGTAATTGCTGCAACCATAAAACTTTTTACCGGTTTTTTTAGAGTTTCTCTTTACAAGTTTAGAGCCACACTTAGGACAAGGTTCTTTAACTTCATCTTCGGGTACGGGCTTAGTGTTTTTACATTCAGGGTAACCGGGACAAGCAAGGAACTTGCCAAATCTACCCGATTTGACAACCATTTTTCTGCCGCACTTATCACAAACAACATCGGTTTCAACTTCGGGAACCTTAATTCTTTTGCCTGTAAGGTCGCTTTCGGCATTTTTAAGAGAAACGCTGAAATCTTTATAAAAATCGCTAATAATTTCGGTCCAAACAAGTTCGCCGGTACCAATGCTATCTAGGTTGCTTTCCATGCCTGTGGTAAACTTAACATCCATAATCTTCTTAAAATGATCTACCAAAAGGTCAGAAACTATAACGCCAAGTGCTGTAGGCTTAAAAGATTTCTTTTCTTTTTCAATGTATTCACGCTGCTGAATTACCGAAATAATGGGAGCATAGGTAGAAGGACGTCCAATGCCGTTATCTTTAAGAGCTTGAATTAAGGTAGGTTCGGTAAATCTTGCGGGGGGTTGAGTGAAATGTTGATTAGGTTCAAGTGTTTTAAGTTTTAAAACATCTTTTTCGTGCATTTCGGGTAAAGATGTGCCTTCGGCTAGGTCATCATCTTTGCCTTCTTCGTATAAAACTGTAAAGCCGTCAAACTTAACCGAATAACCACTAGCTTTAAAAAGATAGCCGTTTGCTGTAATGTCTACGCTAACAGTATCTTGAACGCAGTTAGCCATTAAAGACGCAACAAAACGTTCCCAAATTAACTTATAAAGTTTGTATTGGTCGGTTGTAAGACTTGCTTTTACAATTTCGGGAGTAAGGTTTACATTGGTAGGACGAATTGCTTCATGTGCATCTTGAATGTTAGCCTTGTCTTTAAAAATTCTGGGAGATTTGGGTAAATACTTTTCGCCAAACTTAGAAAGAATGTAATTGTTACCTGCTTTTCTAGCATCATCTGAAATTCTGAGCGAGTCGGTTCTCATGTAGGTAATAAGACCGGTAGAGCCAACGCCGATAACATCGACACCTTCGTAGAGTGACTGTGCAACACGCATTGTCTTTTGGCCTGTAAAGCCAAGTTTGCGAGAAGCTTCTTGTTGAAGTGTTGCTGTAATAAAGGGAGCTGCGGGTTGCTTGTTACGAACACCCTTTTTAAGTTTGCTAACAGAGTAAACTGCATTTTCAAGTTCGTTAAGAATTTTATCGGCATGTTTTTTATCGCCAATTTCAATTTTGGTGCCATTTTCTGCGCCGTAAAAAGCGGCAGAAAAAGTTTTTCTGTTAACTGAAAACTTAGCGTCGAGCGACCAATACTCAACAGGAACAAAAGCATTAATTTCTTTTTCTCTGTCAACAATAAGGCGGAGCGCAACGGTTTGAACACGACCTGCCGAAAGACCACTCTTAACCTTTTTCCAAAGAAATGGGCTAAGGTTATAGCCAACTATTCTGTCTAGAACACGGCGAGTTTGCTGAGCGTCTACAAGATTCATATCAATTTTTCTGGGAGCGCTCATACCTGCTTTAATGCCGCTTTCGGTAATTTCGTTAAAGGTAACACGGTTTGCATCGTTTAGGTTTAAAGATAAAAGCTGAGCTAAATGCCACGAAATTGCTTCACCTTCACGGTCAGGGTCGGTTGCAAGAAAAACTGCTTCGCTGCTTGAAGCGGCGTTTTGAAGTTCTTTAATAAGTTCCTTTTTTTCAGCCATATTGATATATTTGGGGGCAAAGCCATTATCAATATCAACGCCAAGTTGAGATTTAGGTAAGTCACGAACGTGGCCCTTAGATGCCATAACGGTATAGTCGGTACCAAGTGTTTTCTTAACCGTTTTAATTTTAGATGGCGACTCCACAATAACTAGTTTAGACAATTCGGTTTTCTCCTTAAAAAATAATTGAATATCTTCCTCCGGGTATAGCCTTTATATAACCGTAAATTTCCAGTTGAGTAACGGCTGCTAGAATTTCTTCAAAGGGCAAACCCGAATCCATTAAATCATCAACAGTAAATAGTTCTGTATCTATATAATTATATACTATTTTTACTGTTTTTGGAAGAGTTTCATCAATATTTTTCTTAATTTTTTTATTATTATTTTCTTCTTTTGCAGCAGTTTCGGTTAAAATGGGCACTCTCACAAAATCTTTGTTGCTGTTAAAGACCCTGTAAAGCATTGTTGTATTGGTTTTAAATGCCTTTTCAACATCAATTACGTTGGGGTAAAGAGCTTCATATTCCGAAAAAATGTCTTCGGCAGTAAATACCGGTTTTGCACCATCTTTAATAAGTGCATTAGAACCTGAATGATTATAATCGTTTGGTCTTCCGGTAACTGCAAAAACATCTCTACCTTGGTCGAGTGCATGGCGTGCAGTAATTAGAGCGCCGCTTTTCTCGGCTGCTTCAACAACCACAACACCAAGTGAAATACCTGAAAGCAAACGGTTTCTAAGCTGAAAAGCATTTCTGTAAAGAGGTGTATCGGGCGGAAGTTCACTTATTAAACAACCACTGTCTATTATAGTACCCCTTAAAAATGCATTGGTTTTTAAATAATCATAGTTGATGCCACAAGGTAAAACTGCAATGGTTTTGCCTCCAACGGCAAGTGCGCCTTCATGTGCCGAAGCATCAATACCAATTGCGCCGCCGCTTAGAACAACTATTCCCCCACTAGCAAGTCTTGCCGAAAGCGACCACGAACATTTAAGACCATAATCGGTAGCATCTCTTGAACCTACAACACAAACAACAGGTAAACTGTTAAAGTTTTGTAGTTTGCCTTTTAAATATAAACAGGCGGGTGGGTTGGGAATTTGCTTTAAATTTTTGGGGTAGCGTTCATCACTAAAAGATATTATTTCAATTTTGGTGTCTTGGCATTCTTCGATAATTCTAAACGCCCTGTCTAGGCTCTTATTGTTTAAGCGTTTAAGTTCGTTAGCGCTTAAAATGAACGAGCCTTGCAGTTCACTAATTGATGTTTTGTAAACTGTTTTAGGGTCTTTATAGCGTTCTAATAAGGGTTTTAAATGTACAGATGCTGCATCTAAACATGTGGCAAGCCAAACCCAATATTCTAACATTTTGTCATCTCCCACATAAGTATAGAGGCTGCAACTGCCGCATTAAGTGATTCGGCACAGCCACTCATCGGAATTGTGATACTTTTAGTTGCTTTTAAGATTGTTTCATTAGTAAGCCCATTGGCTTCATTGCCAATAATTACGGCACAACCACCTTTAAATGTTTGTGTGCAAACACTTTCGGCAGTTTCATGTACTACCGAAGCATAAGACTTTATAGAAGCGCTTTTAAAAACTTCAAACATATCATTTGTTTGAATAACAGGTATTCTTAAAAGGGCTCCCATTGATGCACGAAGCGATTTTGGACTAAATGGGTCGGCACCGCCCTGCACAATAAGGCCGCTAATACCAAGTGCTTCTGCAGTGCGAGAAATTGCGCCCAAATTAGAAGGGTCTTGCAAGTTTTCAAGTGCAATGTACTTACCGCTGGCAGAAACTGAATATTTAGTAGCCTTTGGTAAATCGCAAACACATAAGACACCTTGTGGGCTTACGGTGTCGGCTATTTTTTGGAAAAGAGAATCGGGAATAATGTATTTTTCAGCTGCAACTCTACAAATTTCAGCAATGCTTTCGGCATATTTTTCGGCAGCAGTATCAGACACAACAAGGGTTTTTACACTGTAATTATTTTGTGCTGCATCTTGACAAAGGCGCAAACCTTCAAGCACAAAAAGAGCCTCTTCTTTGCGTTTAGAAGACGACTTTTGTAGCAGTGCAATTTCTTTAATTATAGCGTTTTCTTTGCTTGAAATTCTAATAAAATCCATATTTTACCTTCTCTAAAAAATAAAAATACGACCGAGGGTTTCCTCGGTCATATTA
>JAEIGA010013183.1_pt1 | contig 12575 bp, 12 predicted proteins | sample 9270691 | NCBI WGS metagenome assembly JAEIGA01 (sample SAMN17057246, study PRJNA624740) | gut metagenome | biome: biome; isolation source: fecal sample | host: Bos grunniens | place: China: Xizang | collected 2019 | reverse complement strand
GCTGATCCAGCTTGTCCTCCTGGACGGTGGCGTAGTCGTAGACCGGCTGCAGGTGCACGTGGGTCACGCCCAGAGCCTTCACATAGTCCACGCCCACGGGCTGGCCGGCACCATTGGTGAGGCCAGTCTCCGTGAAGGCCAGGTACTTGCCGGGGTACTTCGATGACGCGATCTTGTTGGAGAAGTCGCGGACGTGGACCTCCCAGATAATTGCGTCACGATAGGAGGTGAGGCCGGCGTCGAAGGTCTCCTCACGGAAGCCCTCGGGGTCCGTGGTGGCAAGGTCGATGACCATGCCCCTGTCCCCGTTGACGCCCACCGCCCGGGCGTAGGGGTCCACGGCCTCCTGGGTGCCCACCGCCGTGGTGACGGTGTAGGTGTAGTAGGTGCCGTGGCCGCAATCGTAGTCCGCGGCCCAGACGCCCTGGGCCTTCTTCTCCATGTCCACGGTGGCGAAGGCCGTACCGCCGTCGCCCGCTTCGAAGAGGTTCAGGACCACCTTGCTGGCCGTGGGGGCCCAGACCTTGAAGGTGGTGTGGTCGCCCTGGATGACGGCGCCGAGGTCGTCCCCCGCGTAGGGGTACTTGGCCTCAAAGGCGGGGCTGTCGAAGATGGTCGTGGGCACTGCCACCTTCTCGCCGTAGCCCTGGATGGAGACGGTGATGGTGGCTGTGATGTCCAGATTCTCCTTGGTGGTGATGACGCCGGTGATCACGTTGTTGTTGAGGCTGGAGAGCTTCTCGATGGCCACGAGCTGGCCGTCGACCTTCACCGCCACGTCGTCCAAGGAGGCGATGCGGGCCGCCGGTTCGATGTTGTACTTGATCTGGTTCTCCGCCACGATGGCCGCGAACTTGAAGTTCTTTTTCTGCGTCAAAGTCATGCCGCCGTCCTCGCTGTAATAGATGGTCTCCTCGCCGGATTTCAAAAAGACGGACAGATCGCCGCCGGTCATGGGCACGAACCGATCCCCGTCAAAGTCCTTGTTGGCCGTGCCCCAGCTGGTGCTGCCAAGCTCCGTGACGCCGGTGCGGACGATGAAGCCCACCTCCTCCACGTCCTCGGGGACGTTGATGACCACCTTCGCGCCGTAGTCGCAGGGGTGCATGGGGTAGCTCTTGCCGTCCTTGCCCTTGAACCAGATCCACATGTCGCTGGTGTCAAAGTCGATATCCTTCTTGGTCCAGTAGAGGGAGAGCTGGACGCAGCCCGGCTCCCGTTCGAGCTCGTATTCGGCAGGCGCCGGCTCCGCCGTGGGAGCGTCCGTGGGCTCCGGCGCGGGGGCCTCCGTGGCGGGAGCCTCGGTAGGATCGGCCTTGGCGGACTGGGCCGGGGCGGCGCAGGCCGTCAAAAGCATCAGGGCCGCCAGCAGCAGGGCAAAGATGTGCTTTCTCATGGTTCCTCTCCTTTTTTGGATATTGGGATCATATATAGTTTACCACCCGACGGGCGGAAAATCAATGCAAAACCTTGCGGCGGGACCGGACTTCGATGCAGGCCGTGGCCGCCAGGGCAAGGAGCAGGGCAGCGGCGATGGCGGGCCGGGAGTAGCGGCGGCTGTAATAGACCCCGGAGGTCCCCACCGCCGGCTCCGCCACGGGATCGAAGGGGATGCCGGTCTCGGCGCAGAGCTGTTTGATGTTCAAAAAGTGGATGGTGGGCACGCCCAGGCTCAGATACCGTTCAATGAGGCCGCTTTTTGCCGTGATGCGCGGGTCGCTTTCCGGCAGAAGCCCCTGACCGAAGCTCAGCGAGGCGTCGTTGACGCCCATGCCCAGGATGTTCCCGCCCACGTTGACGAAAGCGGCGACGTCCCCCAGGCGCTCCATGCGGTCCAGCACGTCCGCCTCGTACCCCTCCTCATACCAGGTGATGGTCAGGCCTTCTGCGGCAAGGCGCTCCTGCATGGCCTCCACGGCGGCGATGTCCTCTTCTTCCTCCAGGGCATAGGCCATCATGTTCTTGCCCGCGTCGCCGCCGCCGCCCATGGTGATGAGGTCCGGCAGGGTGGAAAGAAGCCCCGCCTCGTGGGCCGTGAGGATCATTTCGGGCAGCACGTAGCCGGGCAAATTGGCCCCATAGTTGGACGCGCCGATGGACACGCTGTAGGTGATCTTGAGGCCCATGACTTCCGCCGCGCACAGGACCCCCAAGTCGATGCCCGGGAAGGAGGCGGAGAAGCAGGCCCCGATCCGATCTCCCCTTTGGACCCCAGCCTCGTGAAGGTACCGGACGCACAGGGCGGCGAAGTCCGAGAGCTGGGCGGTGCGCTTGACCTCCTCGGTGCTCAGCGACGTGGTGATGGGCGAGACCTGGACGCCCATGAGGCCCAGGCCCAGACGGTCCTCCTCCACGAGATCGTAGTCTCGCTGCAGCCGTTCCGCCCGGACCGCGGCTACCGCCTGCCGCTGCAGGTCTGCGGCGGCCTCCATCTCGTCCGCATAGGGGAGCCGGGCCCGGCGGCCGATGAGATAGATGATGAGCACGGCCACTCCGAGCAGCAGGGCCACCAGGCCGTGGAGGGTCAGTCTGCGCTTCTTCATAGCATGCCCACCCACAGCAGGCACAGGGCGCACAGGGCCGTCACCGACAGCAGGGAGATACCGGTCTTGACGAAGCCCTGACGCTGCAGGTCCCGCACCAGCAGGGCCGGGACCAGGTAGCCGATGACCCGGATACCGAAGGGCAGAACCCCCGTGAGGCCGATGAGCCAGGTGAGGGCGAAGCTCAGCGCCACGTTCACGGCAAAGAGCCGCCGCCCGTAGAGGATGAGATAGCGGCTGAGGAGCCTATCGAGACCATAGACCCCCAGCACGATCAGCAGGCTGTAGGCGATGCGCCAGGGGTCGGTGAGACTCAACGCGAAGTACACCGGGGCCACCAGGCCGCCGGTACTGAGGCCCGTGATCTCGGAATAGAGGACGGCCAGGAGCACGCCCACGATGACGATCTTGCTATACATGCTCTCCCTCGCCTCCTCTCACCGGCAGCTCCTTCATTTCGTTTTTGGCCCGCTCCATAAGGCGCATGCCCTCGTTTTTGATGTTGCCCACCGCCAGGATAAGGCAGGGCCTGTCGCTGTCAAAGGGTATCTCCTCTGCCGCCCTGAACCCTCGGACCGTGGCCCTCGGCGCTGCCCGGCGGCACTGACGGGACAATGCCCGCTGCTCGTCCCCCAGGAGCCAGATCTCCTTAGGCTCCATCTCCCGGCACAGTCGCACCATGTCCAGGGCTCGGGCGGGCCGGTCGGCCCGGTTGTTGATGAGGAGGATGAGCTCCTCCTCCCCCGCCCCCCGGGTGCGCTCGTAGATCATCTTCGTAGAGCTCACGTCGTTGGCGGAGAGGGCGTTGACGAAGGTCAGGTTTTCGCCCCCGAAGACGGACAGGGCGAAGGGGTCCCGGATGAAGCTCTTCACACCCTCCCAGGCGGTGAGCCGGTCCACCCCCAGCCCCGCGCAGACGTCCAGGGCCAGAGCCACGTTTTCGGGGAAGTCCAGGTCCATGGCACCGGGGATGTCCGCCAGGGAGGCGGGATCGGAAATGGTCAACGTGCTGCGGAGCTTCTGGGCCCGGGCGTTCATCTGCTGGGGAAAGTCCCGCTCCGCGGTGAAGATGAGGCCGTTCTCGGGCAGCATCTCCATGAGGCAATCCAGAATCTCCTCCCGGGTGTCCCCCATGACGTCCATGTGATCGAGACGGGCGTTGGTGATGACGCCCACGTCACATCGAAGCATGTCCCGCCCCGACACCCGCTGATACTCGGGCTGCAGGGCCATGCACTCGATGACCAGCACGTCTGCCTTTTCTTTGGCGGCTTTGTGCAAGTATACGAGTTGCTCCCGGATGTTCGCAGGAGCTTTACGCTCGATGAGCTCCTGACGACCGTCGGGATGGATGGCGATGGGCAGGGTGCCCGTTGTCTTGCACAGGACCCGATGGCCCCCGGCGGTGAGGCCCGCGGCGATCATACGGGTCACGGTGGACTTGCCCCGGGTGCCGTTCACGTAGACTACGTGCTGAAGGGCTTTCCTGTCCTGACGCGCCGTCACAGCCTCCCACACCAAACGCAGAAGCAGCAGGGCTGACAGTATGAGGATGAGGAGTTCCGTTCTGTCCATAGTCCCATTGTAGTCTTCCTACCGGTCCCTGTCCAGTTTTTCTTTATGGTATCGCGTTCAGAGATCCTTCCGCTCGGTCGCTCATGTTATTGGACTGGCAAGCTGCTTCCGCTTTCGCTCCCTCGGTCAGGATGACAAAATGGGCTAAAAGAACAGGCAGCCGACTCACATGAGCCGGCTGCCTCTTTGTTCTGTTATGGTGGGGCTTATTTCAGGTACAGGCCGAGGTCGTCCTTCTCCACCATTTCATCGTAATCGGGCACATTGTCGATCAGGATCTGACGGGCGTCGTCGTCCAGACCGCCGTTGTAGGAGGAGATGAGCTCGTCGATAGTGGTGATATGACGGGCCACCCGCAGGGCCAGGGGGAAGTTGCCGGAGCTGTAATCCACATACAGCAGACCCAGCTCATAGCCCTTCACGTAGCAGGGGTCCTCGCCGGTGATGACCAGCTTCTCGTCCGTATAGCCGCGGAACCGGCCTTGGGAGGGGTTGCCCACCTCCAGGAGCAGGGCGTTGGTCTCGGTAAAGTCGCCCAGCTCACGGTGCGTGAGGCCGTGGAGGTTCACGGGGGAAGGCTCGAGCCGCATGCCGATCTCCCGATCCTCCAGCTCCACCTTGGCGCCCACCGCGATATTCATGGCCCGCTCATGGGCCACGATGGCGTTGTTCACCGCGTACTCGGGGCTGGATTCATGGAGGTCGATCTCTATGTCGATCTTCTCGGTGTTGATCATCTTGGTCACCGCGTAGGCCACCTGCTCGGACAGGGTGCCGTACTTGATGCCGGGATAGCACCGGTTCAGGTTACGGGTCTCGGAGCCGGAGAGGCTCTGGCCGGAGGTGTGGGTGTAGATGTCCGGATCGGGCCACTGATCGATGGGATTGGTGGCACGGGAGCCGTAATGGAACACCCGCTCTTCACCGGATGGAGTGGTAAAGTGCATGTACTGGGGGGAGCCCTCCAGAGGATCGTTGTGGGTGAGGCCGGAGGCGTTGATGCTGGGGATGATGTACACGGTGCCCTTGGAGACCGAGATCTGCTCCAGCATGACGATGGCCGCCATATGGCCCGCCGGCTCGTTGCCGTGGGTGCCGCCCAGGATCAGGATGCTGCCGCCCTCCTCTTCGCCCTGGATGACGTACACCTTCGTATCGCCGATGGTGCCCTTCAGGTTCTTGTTGTACCGGGAGAGCTTGAACACCTCGGTGACGTTGGTGCCCTCGGTGACGATATCCTCTACGAAATTACGCTTCTTGTTGAAGCTGTTGCCGGCGATCGCCGCACAGGCGATGGCGATGGCCAGAATGATGCAGGTGCTGAGAATGCCTTTTTTCTTCATCGCTTTGCCCCCCTTATTTGATCATGAAGATCCGGAGGATCAGGCAGACCAGGATCATCGCGCAGCTGATCTTATCCACCACCCTGGTTTCCTTGAAGAGCATGTTGTAGAGGACGCTGGCAAAGACCATCACGGCGATGGCAAGATAGATGATCGTAGTGAATGATATCATATGCTGCTTCCTCCTTAGAACAGACCCGCGATGAGCTTGGACTTCGCCAGGAAGAACGCAGCCCAGACCAGCAGGATCACGATGGGGATGATGCACTTCTTCAGGATCAGCGTGTACTTCTGTACGCCCGTGACCTGAGCGGCAAAGAGGCCCGCGAGAGCCGTGGGAGGCATCATGTCACCCACGGAGGCGATGAGGCTGATGGCCGCCAGCACCACCACGGAGTTCCCGCCCAGGAAGGAGGCGTAGATATACGCGAAGGGCACGCCCAGCACGGAGCAGGCGCCGAAGGAGGACACCGCGCCGAACAGGGGGATGCTGGTGCAGGCTACGATCAGCCAGAGCACGGAGGGAAGGCCCAGGCAGGTCATGACGATGAGACCGCGAACGCCGGTGGCGGTCATGACCTCGATGAACATGCCCACGCCCATGAGGATAGCCATGACGGGGGTCGCCGTGCGGATGGCCTCCGGCACGGTCTTGAGCACGTTGATCTTCTTGCCGGTGAAGAGGCCCACCGCCGCGGACAGCAGGAAGATGACCGGCATGCCCAGATCCTCCGTGAGCTTCAGGACCTTGAAGAAGATCATGAGGACCACGAGAGCGATGAAGGGCAGGTAGATCTTGAAGCCATACTGCTGGCGGATCTCGTCCTGCTTCTGCAGGGCGGGCTTGAGCTTCTCATAGTCCAGATTCTTCACCTTCTTAAGGCCCAGGATCAGCACGATGACGATCGCCAGGGGGAAGGTCAAGAGGAGCAACGGACCGGTGAAGCCCACGTAGGGCACGTCGATGCCGGCGCAGATGATGAGGGCCGCGGTGTTCACGGGCGGGGCGATCATGCCCAGGAGGCCGCCCATGGCGATGATGGAGCCGGCGGTCACCGCGTCACAGCCCATGAGCATGAGCACAGGAGCCATGATGGAACCGGAGGACAGCACGGCCGCCGTGGAGGAACCGGTGATCATGCCGGGGAACATGATGATGAACATGATGAGGACCAGCAGCACGGCCGGGACCTTATGGAACTTCTCGATGATGAGGCTGGACAGGGCGTCCAGGCCGCCGGAGTCTTCGATGACCTTCATGAAGACCATGGCGCTGGCGATGGTGAGGATGGTATCCACATAGCCGAACTCGCCCTCCACCATCATGCGAATGGTCTCCGTGCCCAGGCCGCCCTCGATGGCGCCCACGACCGCGGCCGCCATCATGGACACGCCCACGGGCCACTTCAACGCGAAGCATCCCACCATGAACACGCCCAGCATGAGTACGAATGTGATCACATACGGTGTCATGTTTCTTCTCCTTATACGCTTGACGCAGGTGCTCGTCCCGCGTCAGACGGATGTTTTACAGGCCACAGAGTTCCTTCAGCACGTTCCGGGCATCGGCAGCCTTGGCCGCATACGCCGTGGGCGTATTGTTGGCCGCCAGGATGTCGTGCATCAGATTGTCGCCGTCGCCGCTCTCCACGATGATGGCGATATCCGCCGCCGCGAAGGCGGGCTTGATGAAGGAATCGGACAGGGTGCCGCGGCGGTCCGCACCGCCCACATGCATGGCGATGATGGTCATGCCCAGCTCCTTGGCCTTGGCGATGAGGGCGTCCGTACGGGCGAGCTCCTGATCGGCGTCGATGCCGGCCGCGCCCAGGCCCTTGTTGGAACCGCCGACCGCCAGGATGATGGTCTTATACTTGCCGGTCAGCTCCTCGGCCTTGATGGTGTTGTTCTGGTACACGTCCAGCTTGATCTTCTTGCAGTGGGTGGCCACGATGTCCACGTCCGCGCTCTGACCCACGCTGGTGAGGATGGCGGGCAGCTGGCAGCTGCCGGCGGTGACGGCGGGCAGGTCGCCGGTGGCGGCGGGCGCTTCCGTGGTCTGATTCTCTGCAGGAGCGGCCTCGGCCTGGGGCTCCTCGGTGGGAGCGGTCTCGGCGGGCGCCGTCTCAGCAGGCGCTGCCTCTGCGGGAGCAGCCTCGACGGGAGCGGTCTCGGTAGCCGCGGCGGGGATGTACGCCACGGAAACGCTCCTGTTCTCCAGCTCCTCTACCTTCGCTTCCAACGCAGCGATCCGCTCGGACAGAGCCATCTTCTCATCCATATCCTTCTGCTTCTGCTCGAGAACAGCGACCTTGGTGGCGAGGGCAGTGAGATCGTCAGCGTCGGCGGCTTCGTACTTTGCGCCGCAGGCGGTGAGGGCAGACAGCATGACGAGGACCAACACGAGAGAAAGGATCTTCTTCATTTCGATACTCTCCTTCTTTGGAATGGGCCGCCCACCCGAGGGTGGGCGGCCTGGTGTCGTTCAGTCAGGTTCCGCTTAGAAGGCAACGGCCTTGTTGTCACGGCGAGGATCGGCGCCGCCATGGAGGCCGTCCGCGGTGTACAGGACGCCCTGGGTGGAGCCGGAGCTGCGGTCCCAGTCGCCGCTGTACGGTGTGACCTTGTGCCCGAGGGCGACCAGCGCGTCGATGGTCTCCTGGGGGATACGGGTCTCATAGCGGAGGTTGGCGGAGGCGTTATCCGCGATACGGGGCTGGTTGACAGCTTCCTGCATATCCATACCGAACACGACGGTGTCCAGGATGATCTGGAGCACGGCCACGATGATGGTGGCGCCGCCGGGGGAACCGACAGCCAGGAAGGGACTGCCATCCTCGTTGAGCACGATGGTGGGGCTCATGGAGGACAGAGGATACTTGGCCTTGCCGATGGCGTTGGGGCTCTCGGGATTGCTGTCATAGTCAGCCATCTCGTTGTTCAGCAGGAAGCCGTAGCCGTCGGGCGCCACGTAGCTGCCGAAGTAGCCATTGATGGTGAAGGTGACGCAGACGATGTTGCCTTCCTTGTCCGCCACGGCGAAGGAGGTGGTATCCTGATGCTCGTAGTTGAAGGGATCGTGGGCTTCGGGCGTGAGGCAGCTGTCCATCTTGATGAGGGAGGCCAGGTACTTGCCGTACTCCTTGGTCATGAGGGCCTGCACGAGAGCATCCTCGGTGTTAGCGGCCAGGTACTTGGAGCGGTCGGCATAGACCAGCTTCATGGCCTCGGACAGGACATGGATGTACTCCACGCTGTTGTGGCCCATGGCCTTCAAATCGAAGTTCTCCAGCACGTTGAGGAGCTGGATGATGCAGGTGCCGCCGGAGGAGGGCAGGGGGCTGGAGATGACGGTCTTGCCCATGAAGGTGCCGCGGACGGGCTCACGGAGGTCAGCCTCGTACTCCTCGAAGTCCTTGGGCTGGAAGACGCCGCCGTACTTGTTGGACACCTTGATCATGGCATCCTGCAGCTCGCCCTTGTAGAAGCCGTCACGGCCCTGCTCCTGGATGAGCTTGAGGGCCTTGGCCTGCTGGGTGTTCTTGAAGAGGTCGCCGGTGAAGTAGGTGAACCGGCCCAGTTCATCCTGAGCCTCTTCGGGCAGGGTGTAGATGGAGGCGAACTCAGGATAGGCCACCATGTTGGTGTAGGCGGAATCCAGGGAGACGCCGGTGGTGGGCCCGATGTAGAAGCCGTTCTCGCAGAGGTCGATGGCGGGCTGGACCGCATCGGCCAGGGTCAGCTTGCCGAACTTCTCCACGGCGTAGGCCATGCCCGCAACGGTGCCGGGCACGCCGATGGCGCGGCCGCCCTTGCTGTTGGCGCCGCCGACCACGGTGTACCGCTTGGTCTCGGGATCCTGGACCACGGGCCAGAAGCTCTGGTCGCAGAGTTCAGGAGCGCACTCACGGAAGTTGATGAAGTTGATGGTGCCGTCGGCCGCACGCATGGTCATGAAGCCGCCGCCGCCGATGCCGGAAGCCTGGGGCTCGGTGACGGAGATAGCGAAGGCAACAGCCGCCGCCGCGTCGACCGCGTTGCCGCCCTTCTTCAGCACTTCGAGGCCGGCCTGAGCCGCCCAGGGAGTACCGGCGGAAACCACGGCGTTCTCACCGTTGGCGCCGCGGCCTTCCAGGTTCAGCTCGCCCGTGGCGGGATCCCACAGCTGCCAATCGTCGATGGAGGTGACACCGGTTTCCCACTTGAATTCGGCGCCCTCACCTTCGGCCATGGAGATGCGGGGAAGCAGGGAGGCCGCCGCCAGAGAGGCGCCGGCTGCCGCAGTTCCCTTCAGGAACGAACGGCGGGAGATTTCCTTCTTGCTCATAGAGTATCCTCCTTTTTATTTATAATCTCTTGAGAGGGCAACGCCGCCAAAACGGGGATGAACGGACAAGAGATTATAGTTCGTATTGGTCATTCCGCCTCTTCCTCTTCCGCCTCGGCGGCTTGCCGGCGCTTCTGGAAGAGGATGCAGAGGCCGATGCTCAGCTCATAGAGGGCCACCATTGGCACGCCCACCATGATCTGGGAGAAGATGTCCGGGGGGGTGATGATGGCCGCCACCACGAAGATGGCCACGATGGCGCCGCCCCGGATCTTGCGCATGATCTTCGGGGTCAGGATGCCCAGGCGGCTCAGGATGACGCTGAGAAGGGGCATCTCAAAGATGAACCCGAAGATGGTGAAGATCAGCAGCAGGAAGCTGATGTAGTTCGCGATGCTGACCGAAGCCACATAGTCCGTGCCCTGCCCCTGCTTGATGAGGAACTGGAGCATGAAGGGGAGCACGACCTTGTAGGCGAAGAACGCGCCCAGGGCGAAGAACCCAACGCCGAAGAGAAGGCCGAAACGGATGCCGTTCTTCTCCTTGCGGGTGAGGCCCGGCTTCATGAAGGCGAACACCTCATAGAGGATGAGGGGCACGCAGATGATGAAGCTGGTGGTCAGGGCAGCCTTGAACTGCTGCAGCAGCAGCTCCGAGGGGGAGATATAGATGAAGGTGTATCCATACGCCGCCCCCATGTCGGTGAGGAAGCCCACGATGACCTGAGCCCGGGTGATGAGCACCACGTTGCAGGCAACGAAGGCGATGAGCACCACCGCGATACGGTTGCGCATCTCCTTCAGGTGGCCGGTGAGGGGCATGGACCCGCCCGTTGCCGCCGCCTCCTTATCCGCCTGCTCCGCTTTGGTCAGGGGTTTTTCAGGCTTCCTTGGTCTTATCGCCATCGTCCTCGTCGCTCATGCCTTCCTTCAGCTTCTTGCCGGCCTTGCCAAAGAGCTTGGCCAGCTTGGGGATCTGGGTAGGTCCCACGATCAGCAGCACGATGACCAAGATGATGATGAGTTCATTGGTTCCGAGTCTCATGATTGTCTCTCCTTATCACATGTAGTGGATAAAACTTTATTCCTGTTCGGGGGCCTGCTCTGCGGGGGCCTCCGCTCCGGCGGGGGCTTCCGGCTGGGGCTGGGGCTGGGCTTTGGGCTTTGCAGACGCCTTGGGCACCAGGGGCGAATAGTCCCCCTCCAAATTGCTGTCGTAGACGTGAGCGGTCTTCATGGGCTTCTTTTCGGGCGGGGTCTCCACTCCCTGGCCCTCAGGCTCGCTCTCCCCCACCTGGGCGCTGCTCTTCACGGGGGTCTTGGTCACGTTGTTCAAAGAGGTCATGTCCCGCTTCAGGTCCGTGACGCTCTTGTTGATCTCCTCCTTCATCTCCGTCAGAGGCTCCATGGCCTCCCGGATGGGGGCCGACGCCTCGTTGAGGGGGTCCACCACGTTCTCCTTCAGCTCCTTCGTCACATCGCTGGTGGCGTTTCGAAAGGCCTTGAGACCCTCCCCGATCTTCTTGGCGAAGGAGGGGATCTTATCCGGACCCACGATGAACAGGATCACCACGAAGATGATCAAAAGCTCTCCGAATCCCAGCTTCAAGTCCGCTTCCTCCTCTTAAAATACCTGTTTGCCGCTTAAAAACACGTGGGTCACTTCGTAGTCGTGAAAGTCCATCATGACGAGATCCGCCCGCTTGCCCGCCTCGATGCTGCCCACCTGGTCGAAGACGCCCAGGACCCTGGCCGGGATCTCCGTCATGGACCGGAACAGCAGGGGCAGCGGCACGCCGCTGGTGCTCATGATGAGCTTGCAGAGGACGCTGAGCCCCATAACGCTGCCCGCGTCCTGGCCGTTCTCAAAGACCGCCCGGTTCAGCGTCTTGGTCACCCGATGGCGCTCGATCTCGTAGGTCCCGTTAGGCAGACCCGCAAAGGCGGTCTCGCCGCTGACGAGGCAGGTCCTTCCCAGGTTCCCCCGGAACAGCATCCGGAGGGTGGCCGGGTGGATGGTCCGCTCGTCGGTAAAGTTCACCAAAATGGCCTGGGCCGCGTCCATACCGGCGCCGATGACCCCCGGCTCCTCCGGGGAGAAGTCCCCGGTGTTGTGGAAGGGGTCCGTGAGCCCCTGGGCCCCGTAGGCGTAGGCCATGCGGGCGGTGTCGAAATCCGCCCGGGTGTTGCCCAGGGAGACCAGGCAGTCCCTGGACGCTTCCCTGATGAAGGCGTTGGCGCCGGGCAGCTCCGGGGCCATGGTCAGCAGCTTCACCCGCCGGCCGCAGAGGCTGTTGAGCCGGCGAAACAGCTCCAGGTCCGGCGCCTGCACACAGGCCTCGTCCTGGCAGCCCGCCGCGTCCGGAGCGATGAACGGGCCCCGCATGTGGACGCCCAGCATCCGGGCCGCGTTCTGGGCGGGATCGTCCATCCAGTCGCCCAATGCCCGATAGGTATCCTCCAGCACGTCCACAGGGAAGGCGTTCACGGCGGCCAGATACCCGGTGACGCCGTTTCTCAGAAGGGACTTCGATATGATCTCGTACCCCTCCCGATCGCCGTCGGAAAAGTCATGGCCCAGGGCCCCATGGACCTCCAGGTCGATGAACCCCGGCGTGATGGCACTGCCGTATACGTCCATGACCTCCTCCCCCTCCCGGGGTTCGGAGCCAAAGGGCAATATCTCGGCGATCCTGTCCCCTTCAAGACGCAGGTCCCGATAGACAAAGTCGCCGTCCAGCAGCAGCTTCCCGTTCTGAATGAGCATGTACCGCTCCCTTCACGTGCG
>JAEIGA010013182.1_pt1 | contig 12575 bp, 8 predicted proteins | sample 9270691 | NCBI WGS metagenome assembly JAEIGA01 (sample SAMN17057246, study PRJNA624740) | gut metagenome | biome: biome; isolation source: fecal sample | host: Bos grunniens | place: China: Xizang | collected 2019 | reverse complement strand
TTACAGCTTGCCGTCATGGTGAGGAGGTGTTCTGTTTGTTATGATTTGAATCCTTCTTACGGTGTGTATTCCGGTAAGATATCCATTTTTATTAATTTCCCACTATCCCACAGGATGAGGTAGGTATCATGATTCGCGAGGATATACGGTGTGGCGTGCAGGTAGGCTTGAGCGGCTTCTCGAATGCTGTGGTGCATTTCCTCTCCCTCCGGGCCGTTGTAGTGAAACACGACGGCATCCTCACTCACGCTTATAGCGCTCACGTTCGGGGTGGTGACTTTGATTGGCAACATCGAGAGGTTCGGTTTGATGATTTCTCGTTCATTTCTGCTTACGGTTTGATTCCCGGGCAGGATGTAGCTCTCAAAATACAGAAAATAGCCATCCGTGATGTTCAACTCTCCTCTTCTGATATGTTCAAGACACCGGGGGGCGAGCTCATGGTATTCACTTGCATGGATGCAGTTGAACACCAAACCGCCCATTCGTAACCAACACTCGATGTCGACCGTGTTCGTAGTGAGCCATTCTACGAATTCTCGGTGGTCATAGCCCGGTTGGCTTATCCATTTTTTCCACATCTTCACGTACTCTCCGTATGCTTTCTCGGCCCTCGCCTGCATTTCTGCCGGTGGAATGGCGTTTGCTGCTTTCATGATGGCTGCGTCGTCAATCATGTTGCGAAACAGCGCATCTGCCTCATGTGAAACTTCATCGAATCGCTGTTTTCCTGAGTCTCGCTCTTCCGCTGTATAGCGTGGCTCGAATTGCTTCTCGTAGTCTTCGGCCAAGGCTGCCCAATCAATGCCCGTTTGTTCCTCGTCATCCTCCCAATCCGTGAGTGAATCTTCCGTGCCGGCAAAACAAAGGGTGCAGCCGATGAGCGGTAGTACCTTTTTCATCATGCGTCTGAATGCTGTTGCTGTGGTGTTTATCATATGCTTTCAGTTGTTCGCGTTGTTTGTGGTGCGCTTGTTTGTTGGACTGAGATGCTAAGGGGTGTTACACTAAAGTCGGCTTTGCCATACCTGATAGTTTGTGGTATTTTGTAGTTGTTTAAATCCCTTTTGTATGCCATGGCTATGAGCGTTGCGTTGATGCTACCCTCGTTATTGCATGTTATTTTCAGCCATGCACATGTGGTGATGTGCGCTCGTTCAGGGAAACTGTACAGACTATGACTGGCAGAAATTGCTTTAAAAAGAGGTTTGACGTATCCTATATATGGGATGTTGCCTGCAATTTCTTGAACTACATCATTTAAGTAAGTTTCTTGGAATACAGGCTTGGTGGCGGATTTTGAAGCTATTGCTTCAGCTGTGAACTTTACATTATACCCACCATTGTTATCATATACAGGCATAACATTATTTTTGACGTGAATATGCCTTGGAGTGTTGTAGGTAACAACGTCATAGTCAAATTGCGCTTGCAATTCTTCGAGCGGGTTTGAGAACCATGTTAAGTAACTACTGTAGGGTTTCTCTCTTAAGTTTTCTTTGCCTTCAACCATTACAGTCTGTTGTTTGTCGTAAGGTTCATGCATTAGCTTTCCGTTTATGAAACTGAATCGCAGAGTAGACTGATGAGTTAATTTCTCATCAATCATGAAGCTCCTTAGATTCATATAGCGTCCCCAGCTATGTGAATATGTGTCTGCAATAATGACATAGTACTTGTAGGTGGCTGATATTGTTATGTCCTGTAAGCCAAGCCAGTCTTCGCGGTATGTGATGTATGAAGCGTTATATAGATTGAGGTGTTCTACAAAATCGCGTGAAACCCATCTGCCGTCCGCAGGGTTATAGTGGCGGAAGTTGTAGTAAACGAGTGCGAGTTCGGAGTCGTAGAACTCAGAAGACCATTGGATGGGCTGAGAGACATCGCCGGTTGCGGTTACGGCACCGTAGGGCGCATAGGAGTACGCGGTGCGGATGTAGCCACTGGGACCGTAGATTTCGCAAATGTTTTTGGTGAGGTCAAGCCCGTAAGTGAACCAAGAGGCATCCTTTTGAATAGCCAGCGGGCGAGTGGCTATGGTTTGCGAGGGATCCCAGGTAATGAGCCAGAGGCAGGGGTGTGCACTGCGGGTGAGGTCACAGCAGGCTATTTGAAGGAACCCACGGTAGAGGTAACGCTGATGGAGGGTGATACTGCCGTTGACGGTCACCTTTTTGGTGGCACGGCGACCCATAAAGTCATACGTACATTCGACCACTGTACCATTATCCGCATTGGTGAAGCGGGTAGGGCGGTTTTCCGCGTTGTAGTCGATAGTCCAAATACCGGAATCCGTTTTTACAGATGTTTGATTACCTGCGTCATCGTAGGAGGGTGTGAAATCATAGCTTTCACCGCTGATGGCACCGTAAATATTGTCGTAGTGGTTGAGGCAGTCCGCTGAGTACATGGCGTAGTTCGTGCCTTCAATAACCTGGCGACGGTTGCCGTTGTTGTCGTAATCGTACCCGTGTTGAGTTCCGTTTACCACGGCATTGAGTAATTCTCCGCGCGCGGTGTAAAGGAACGTGTCATTCACCGTGCTGCCTTGGCGAGCGGTGGTTCGTGAAGCGGGGCGACCGAGTGCATCATAGCTGTATTCACGTTGTGCCACCAAGGTGCTGCCGCGATGGTAAGCCATGGCGGTGGGTAGGTCACGCTGTTGTTCATACGTGATGGTCTGCGTCATCCCGTTAGGTTTGGTGAGCGTTTGCAGTAGGTGGGTATTGGCAAGATAAGCGTAGTTGAAGTTCTTGGCTTCACCACCATGTACAAATCCGGCGGATGAGATGCGCCCATCTGCCCCATATGCAATCGTCACGGTTTGTTGTACGGTGTTTTCCTTGGCGTAACTATACCCGGTGGAGCGGGCATAGTTATCCCGCAGTTCGGTAATGAGGTGTGTTTTGCCCGCAGCTGTAAGACTGTCCGTTTCCTGTTCGTTGTAAGCATTATACCCGAAGGTTCGAGTACCGGCATCATCCGTTACCTGCGTCAGCTTTCCGAGATGATTGTAGGTATAGTTTCGGGCTGTTGTGCCGTCAGAGTAAACGGTGGACAGCAGTAAACCACGCGCATGTTCGTAGGTGTGGGTTTTCACTACACCTCGTCCATCTGTTTCCGTGCGCAGACGGTTGTAAGCATCGTAGGTTTTAGAGATGCCCTTTCCGTCGGCAAATGTCTTACGTAGCTCCATACCGGAGGCATCATGATAAGCCCAAGTTGTCACATCACCGTCTGTGCGGGAGGAGGGATTGGCGGAGATGATTTCCGTGCTTGCTCGGAAGGTAGTCATCGAAATGAGTCGATCCGCCGAGTCATAGCTGTAACATACGGGCTGAATCCCAGTCCCCCATTCTGCAATCTTACGTCCTCGAGGGTCGTATTGATAGCATGAGGTATTGCCTATCGCGTCTGTAATTTTAGAAGGCTGGTCGCAGCAAGAGCTATATTCCGTGTGGGTGCTGTTTCCGGCAGCATCAGTAGTGCGAACCGTACGACCCGCGATGTCTTTTTGGGAGGTTATGGTGTTACCTCGTCCATCCGTGTGGGTAATCGTCATGCCACTTGTTGCGTAGGTACGAGCCGCAGTCGATGTAATACCTGCATTGTCTTTTTGGTGCACAGCAAAACCATCCACGGTCACGGTTTCTGCGGTAATGGTGGATGAGGGTATAGTGCTGTAGGAAGTTCGTTTCGTGCCTGTATTATAGTCAGTCCATTGCGTGCTTGTCAAGCCTCTTTCATCAATGGCTATGGATTTACTCTCCACAGTGGCAGAAAGGTCAGAAATCAGCTGCTTCTGCTCCGTGGTAAGCGGTGCACCCTCTTCGTTGTAATGCGTGTGGCAGGTGGTGGCATAAATGCCATCATTCAAGTCTTCTGCACCGTACGTGTATTCCTCAATCGGAGAGTTTGTGGTGGTGGGTGTTTCTGCTAAGGCAAGCGTCTTCTTGGTGATATTGCCCATGGCATCGTACTCTACCAATAATGCTGCTGTGGGCGTGGTGTTCCAACCTGTGTCACGGAAAGTTTTGATGCGTTGGCCTTTACTGTTGTACTCATGGCGAGTGTAAATAAAGCCCGAGGTGGAGGCCGAAGCCTCTACCGTTGTTTCGCCGAAGCCATTGCTGATGGTCTGCGATAATGTAGTCTGATTATCTGAGAGTTTAACGGTTTCTCGAATGCTGCTACCGTTGAGGTCGTAGACATAGTAGAGCTCTCGCTGCCCTGTGCCGTGCAAGTGTGCTGTTGAGCCGTCGGGATTCACTGTGCTGATGAGGGTAGCGCCGGAAGGGGTGGTAACTGAGGTAGTGAGACCATCAATACTGTATGAGGTAGTGGTGGTGCGCCCAAGTTCATCGGTGGTGCTTATCTCTCGTCCGGCAAGGTCGTATGCCGTGGCGGTAGCTGTGGTCATAGCGCCGATTCGGGTGACGGTAGAGGTGATGCGCCCTGCTGCATCGCGGACAAACTCGGTAATGGTTTCCGGGGTGATGCAGGTGTCACCATCGTATACGGCGGCGCGACTGATTTCTGTGAGGTTTCGCGCGGAATCATAGGTGTAGTTTGTGCGCACGCCGTTTTCGTCTACTTGCCATATTGGGGAGCCGGTGCAGGAAAGCTCTTGGGTGGAGGCTCTCCCGTTGTCATGAATGGTGCCGGAGAGTCTATTCTGGGCGTCGTAGGAGTATGTGGTGCCACTCAGTTTTGCCCAAGTGCCGGATGTTAAGAGGATGTATGATTCTTCGCGCACTGTATTACCCGCCGCATTGATGTAGTGGGTTGTTCTGCGTGATTGACCGGCAAGGGGGGCTCCCCCCACTCGGGTTTCGGCTGTGCTGCTGTACAGTGCTCCGTATTCTGATGTGCGGGCATAGGTATACCATGTTTGCAGCCCGCTTTGCTCCTGGCTCATGCGGATGCGCCCTCTGTCCAAGGAGTCAGGCGCATCATTCGTCCACCTTTCTACGATGCGTGTGTGCGTATGGGCAGAACCTGCTGCGGTGGTGTGGATTTCTTCTCGTTTAATACCTCCATCCAAGGAATAAGTGTGAGATTCCGTGCTGAGGGTAATCATGGTTTCTGTGCCTACCTTGCGCAGCTTGCGTGTTACGGTGGCAAGCTCATTGCTGTAGCGGGCTGCGGAGGAGTTGGCGTATGTGTAATCCGTGATGAGGGTATAGTCCCCCGCGCGCCAAGGTGTGAACGATTTGACCACGCGCCCCGTCGTATCATACCAGTATTCCGTGGTGAGGCCACTTTGGTCGGTAGACCGTACCGGATTGCCGGCACCGTCATATTCATAGGTGGTAGTCAGCGCAGATTCCGAGCCGTAGCCTTCCACTCGCGTGAGCAATAGATTACCCGCCGGGGTGGATTGGTAAACCTCACATACACATGCGGCAGCTACACCTCCCTTGGTGGTGGTGGTGACCAGCTGCCAAACATCAAAACTGCCATACTGCGCGGCCTCTAACTCTGTGCGCGTTTGGGTAGTGCAAATTTGCTCCTCGGCCGTGGTTCCGCGGGTAAGGCTGCGGCTACCGTTACTCTCTGCCCAAGTGCAAATGTAGTCTTGGCGTTGCGGGGCTGATTCCGTGATGCTCAACCCATTTTCAGCCGTGTAGAGGATATCGAAGGTTTTGAATGCCGTGGCTCCCTCTGCCAAGGTATAATACCCCTCACTGTTCACCCCTGTTACCTGTGCCGGGGTGTAGAGTGCTATGCGGTAGCCTGTGGAGGTGATGTTTTCGATATTCAATAGACCATCCCACGTGCTGTATATCTGGCGCAAGCTGTCATCTTCTCCGTTGCGTTTGATGACCAAGTGAAGCGCGGCGTCCTCTGACTCCACTCGTACCTGTTCCGGCCCCTCGTAGCAGAGCAGCTCTCCCGTGGCGCCGGAAAACTCCCATGCTGCCCCGGTGTTGTCCTGCCAACGTAACGCAGTTGTTGCTCCTTCTTCATCCGTTTGCAGGCTTACCAAGCCACCTCCTGCTGTGTCCACGCCGATAGGTTTCACCTCCCCGTTTTCATAATAGCGCAGGGCAATAACGCGGTTGCCCTGCACGATTTCCATGCGACACCCGGGCACAATACCCCCGTTCGGTATTTGCAATTGCGCTGTCATGGGGTGGTTGAACTTGATCGCAGTCGGTGTTGCCAAGGCTGCATTCAGCTCTTTGCTCTCTATCTGCACCTTACCGCTGAGCATGGTGCCGAAGCCTCGCAATACACCCACATTGCAACTCCACACGATGCTGTCCTCCGTCAGCATTTGCATTACCGCGGTTCCGGCAGAGGAAGAATCCGCGTTTTCTGTCATTTCCGCGTTTGCAACAGCTGCCTCTGCAATGCCTCCTTCCATGCTGCATGTACCGGCAGAGCAGGCACATGCGGTCTTGTCTTTATTGCCGCCGTGTTCGTATAACTCGATTGTGTAATCCAAATCGCAGATAATGCGGTTTTGATTAGGGTCGGACATCTCAATGTTGACATAAGTCATGGCCATTGTGTAATCACCGGAGAATAATCCGTATATGTACTGACGCTCCCATACTTGATGCCCTCCGTAAACTCCGGCAGGTTCCTGAGTATCTGTGAGCTCCAGAGGCATTTGTCCTTCGATAGAAAGAGAGCCCCAGTCGTCTACTCGGTAGGTAAGAATTGTCTTAGTGAGTACAATATTCCCCTCTTGATTGTTGGGAACAACGAGAGGCTCATTCCACTCTCTTTCTTCAAAATTAGAAGGAGGCCCTTCGTGACGTTGCCAGCCTCCGGAACCCATGAAAAATCGATTGTTGGCAGAGCTGGATGCAGAGGTCGTTGATGAGTCGATAACGAACGGTTTTGTGTAGGACGGAGTGCTCATGTTTGAGTAAATTTGTTGTTTCTACCCTATTAACGCCCGTCGAGCGAGCTTTGAGCGGATAAATTTTGATTTTTTGCAAAAAAAGTTTGAAAAAGGGGGAGCGGGAGGTAAAATTGTGAAAAAATGGGGGTGCAGCCGCTCAAAGGGTAAATGGGTGGCGTTAATAAGGGTGATGAGAGACGCAGAAGAGGGAAAACGAGGGCAAGCGCATCCTGCCGTGCAGCAGTATGCGGAGTGGTTTCTGCGGGAGCGTCACCGCCTGCTGCGCTATGCCTGCGGGCAGTTGCACAGCGGGGAAGATGCGGAGCAGGTGCTCAGCAATGTGCTGCAAAAGGTGGGGCGGGCTCTGGCAAGTGGGTGTGTGCAGTTGCCTGCGGAGGAGATGGAAGCCTACACCCTGCGTTCCATTATGAATGAGGCGACAAGCCGGTGGCGCAGCGCAGAGCGGCGCCGCAAAACGGAGAGTTTGTACGTGAGTTGCGAAGCTGATGCAACGGAGGATAACGATGAGGAGGCTGCAGCCGTGCGTTGGGCTATACGTCAGCTGCCGCCGGAGTTCGCCCGCTTGATTACCCTGCATTTGTGGGAGGAGATGTCCTTTGCTGCCATGGCGGAGCTGTTGCATGTGCCCGCCGGCACGCTGCGAGACCGCTACAACAGGGCTCTGGCACAGCTGGAGCAGGTACTGAAAGATAATGATTTACCATAAACATGATATGAAAGACAATAGCATAAAAGACTTGGAGGGGATGGTGCGCCGAGCCAAACCCAAGGTGAAGATGGATGACGCCATGACGGCTCGCCTGCTGGGCGATTTGTACGCCGCCGGTGCTGCAAAGCGCCCTTCTTACCGCCGGTGGTGGTGCGGTGGGGCTGCTGCTTGTGCTGCTTTGTTGCTGGGGCTGTGGTGGGGCTTCCATGTAGAAGAAGATGCTCCTGCTGGTAGAATTGTACCTGTCGTTAGCATGCAGCATCTAGAGGAGGTTCCCTTTGAGGTTTTTCTGAGCGCGGATGATATGGCCGTGCAGCGTCTAAAACATGGTGCTGCAGCCGGGGGCTCTGTGCGTGGGGGACAGTACAAATTGATCATATACAATAAATCTTTATGAGGTGTAACGCGTTACGTTTTTTGTTGCTGTTAGTAGTTTGGTGTTCCTGCTGGTGTATAGCGGAGGATCGAGACTATGAGGAGGAGGTAGTGCCGATTTATAGTCAAGTGATTTTGGGAGTGCATGCACGTGAAACGGAAGCGGACGCCTTGCAGGCATATGGAGATGAGGCCGTGCGCCGTAAGCCGCTTTCCGTGATATCCGTGGACGCTGATTCGCCTGCTGCAATGGCCGGTATGCAGCAGGGGGATTTGCTGTATAGTATCAATGCTGAGCCCATGCGGACCCGCCTTGATTTGCTGCTGTTTTTGCAGTCTAAACGAGCCGGTGATGTGGTGTACGCCGTCGTGTTGAGGAATGGCGAAAAGAAGATGTTGACAGTGACTCTGAGACCCAGGAAAAAACCGGAGTTGGTAGGCCATTTGTATAAGATGCCTTCCGGGGATGATAAAATACGCGAGTCAGAAAAAATCGGCATTCGTAATTTGCGTGCTCTGAGTGTCTGTCCGGCAGCGTTAGAGACGGTTCGTTCCTCTTGTTTGGCGTACGCAGCGCTGTTCAATAAGCCTGCCGGTACTGATGGTTTTGGTGTGTATTATTTTGATTCATGCGGGGAAATATTGGTTTTGTATAAGAAAGGGGATATTCTGGTGAAAGTTTCCTCCGGTCACGTGGCGCAAGAGTGTTATGAGCTCCGTCGACAAGGAGACACATTGCCGGATGCATTGCGTAGAAGATTGCTGCAAATTGCGCTCCGATATGAGAGAAGGAGTGGGGCAGCCCCTCCTCCTGATGGGGAGGTAGTAGATGAGTAGATAAAGTGATGCTGCTGATACCCCCTCCCTGTTCGATAAATCGGAAGTTTGCGAGCGAAGCGAGCGGAATTCAGAGCCCTTTAGGGCGACGGACGTTAGGCGGTGGAGTGAGCGTAAGCGAACGTAACCCCTGTATAGCAACAAAAAAAGGAAATGGAACCCAGGGAACCTGTGGTGACATATAATGGCGAGGACCGTAGCGAAGCGAAGCTCCGAGCCGGGGTGGCAGGTTTTTTAAAAGCATTTGTTTTGTGGTCGATACGGCAATTTAAGCCACGCATTCTGTCACCACAGGTTCCCTGGGTTCCATTTAAATTTCTTACCCTAACAGGGGTTCCGCGGCTTCGCCGCTCCACCCCTGCCTAACGTCCGTCGCCCCGTTACCACGGGGCTTTGAATTCCGCTCGCCTACGGCTCGCAAACTCCTTTTCAACTTCCGATTTATCGGGTACAGAAGACTTATTAGAAGTTTCCATAATTATAGGCGGTTGAAATGAAAGTTTTATTCAGCAATTGAGAAGCTGTCGTTTTATTTCAAGCATTCGGGGCGTGGAGAGCAGCCGAGTTGTTGGAGCAGCCTCACGCATTCCCAATCGTGCAGGCTCAGGTTACGGGCACCGCGACGCAGCATGAGCTCTAAGCGAGTGTAGCCATTTTTGTCGCGGGCATTCACATCCGCCCCGGCCTGCGCCAGCAAGCGGATGATGGGAGCGCAGGAACACTGCTGCGGTATCGGGAGGTCATGCACGTATGGCAGCGCGAGCAACGGGGTGAGCCCCTGCGCATCACGGGCGTTTACATCCGCCCCGGCGTCAATGAGCAGCTTTGCTTTCAGGTCTTTTTGCGGGCAGAAAGAGTTGATGTAAAAAAGAGCGGTGCGGCCTTGGGCATCACGGGCATTCACATCCACCCCTGCGCGGAGGCATTTGTACACTTCAATGGCGGGTAGGTGAGGGTCCGCCACGGCCAGCATCAGCTGCGTGCGGCCGAGCTCATCCACGGTTTGCGCCTTTTTACGGTACTCTGCCAGCACGGCCTGGGGGTTCTCCAGAATCTGCTGAATACCCAAGCCGAGATTCTTCTCCCGAGCCAGCATGTAGGCTGTTTTGCCGTCCTCGTTCTCGCGGGTGGCATCCAGCCCCAGCTCAATGAGGTGGCGAGCAAGCTGCATATCCTGATAGCTACCGCGGCCATCTGTGACCAAATCGCAGAAGAAAGGGGTGTACCAGTTTTCATCATTCAGCTCCACGCCGTGACAGATGAGCAGATTAACGATTTCCACCTTAGCAGGGAGACGATGCGCCAGCAGATGCTCCAGCCACTCGCCGGTAGTTTCCGCATCGCAATCCCGCACACGGAACCCGTGCTGCAAGAGCAGCGGCACCAAGTCTTCTGCATAATCGCTGAGCACCGCACGCATCATCAGCCTGTCCCCCCTCAAGTTCGGGTCGGCACCGGCTTGCAGCAGCAGAGCAGCAATGATAACCTCGTTCTTTTTGGGTCCGTCTGTTATAATCCCCATGCATTGAGACAGGGCACAGGCGCGGTTGAAATTCGGGTCTGCCCCGGCCAGCAGCAGGCGCTCCACCTCAGCCACATTGCTCACCGCCGCTGCGGCGGCCAAGCGAGCCCCCGGGCTTATCGGCACACCGGCTTGTTCAAACTCCTCAGTCAGGAAATCATCAGGCCAATACAGGCAACAGTTCAACTCCGCGGCATTCAAGCCGGCCTTATTACGGGCGTGCAGGTCAATCCCCGCATCGCGGAGGAACTCGAACTGCTCCCTTTGGATTCGGTGTTCGCTATGACCATCTGCGGCCTTGATAAGCAGCATCAGCGCATTATTGCCCTCGGCATCCACCGCATTGACATTTGCCCCCCGGCGCAGTACTTCCCGCATGGCTGAATCATCATAGCGGTAAGAGCGAAAGCAATTGAGCACGGCCTCGTGAAACGCAGCATCTAATACGGCTGCAGGGCCGGTAACAATCGGCTGTTGCGGCACCTCAGCGGAAACGAGAGGAGATACACCGGCCAAGGCAACAAGCAAAGAACATACAAAAGGTCTCAGATTCATCGTAATGGGGGGCAAACGTGTAAAATTGCTACGGTGCCATGCTATCAGAATCCGAGGCGCTTTGCAAGCCGTTAGTTCGGGAAATACAGCTATGAGGAAGAGGCAAAAAGTCGCTTTTTTCAATATTTTTTCACTTTTTTTAGCATTATGACACAATATTTTTACTCCAAAAAAGGCGCAAAAAAGAGCTCAATTTTACATAAAGCATTCATTTCTCAACAAAAGCCATTTACTAAACACAAATCAGAACTATAGTATATATAGAGAGTATTCACTTACCTCACTTTTCCTATGGCAAACCAAAACACAGAATTCCAAAACGAAGTCGCAACTTCTTGCACACAGCAAACCGAACTCAGCAACGCCTTAATCCAGGCGATGCAACGTGGTGACGCACAAGGCGTCAAAGCTGCCTTTGCAAAAGGGGTAGACCCCAACGGCACGGACAAGAGTGGGCTGAGCGTCTTGTCGTGGGCAGCCCTCTTGGGTAAGAGCGGCTGTGTCAAACAGCTTCTGGACGCCGGCGCAGATGTAAACGCCACCGACCGGGACGACTGGAGCAGTCTGATGTTCGCCGCCGACAACGGGCACGTGGAATGCGTGAAGCGCTTGTTGGCAGGAGGGGCGGCGGTGGAGAAGACGGATCTCGATGGCGAAACCAGCCTGATGCGCGCCGCCAGGCACGGGCACGCCGAGTGCGTGCAGGTGCTGCTGGTCGCCGGGGCGAATCTCCACGCTGTAAACGTGGAGGGCAGGAGCAGCCTGCAGTACGCGGTTGAGCGCGGGCACGCCAAGTGCGCGAAGTTGCTGCTGGCGGCCGGGGCGGACCCGAACAGCGTGATTGTCCTCGCGGTGAAAAAGGGGCGCAAGAGCATCCTCAAGTTGCTGCTGGAGCACGGCGCGGACCCGAACGCAGGAATCTCCGCCGCCAACCAAGCAGCAACGATGAGGCTGCTGCTGGAGGCGGGGGCGGATGCCGACGCTTTGCTGGCAAAGGCAGCCGTAGCCTACCGCAAGGTAACAGCCAAGCAGTTGCTGAAGTTCGGCGCGGACGCCGACAAAGCCCTTGCCTTGGCAGCCGAGCGTGGAGCCAAGAGCGGAGTGACGCTCTTGCTTGAGCTCGGCGCCGGCCCGAATGCGGGGCTGGCAGCAGCAGCCGCCGCGGGGCACACGGGCATCATGGAGCAGCTGCTGGAGCACGGCGCCGACCCGAATACGGGTATGGCAGCGGCAGTTGCCTTCGGCAACATCTACAACATGCGCCTCTTGTTGTGGAGGGGTGCCGACCCGACCCCGGGTATCAGGGTGGCTGCAGCTGCCGGGCACTCGCACCTTGTCAAGCTGCTGCAAGAGAGAGCCAAGCAATACGCAGCCCAAGAAAAAGTGGCGGGATAATCCCCGCCGCCCCACAGGGTGGAGCAACCCAACCGCAACCGCCCCGCGCATAAACGCGGGGCGGTAGCCTTCGCCAAGTACTGCTCGATAAATCGGAAGTTGAAGAAAAGATTGCGAGCCATAGGCGAGCGGAATTCAGAGCCCCGGGGGCGCTATAAAATAGTCCGGCGGTGGCCTGCCACGGCGTAGCAAGCGAGCGAAGCGAGACGCGAAGACGGGAGCCCCGTAAGGGGCGGCCTGTGAGGGCGTAGAAAGCGAAGACTCGAAGCCCCAAACCCCGGGAAAAGGCCACAAAAACAAATGCG
>JAEIGA010013181.1_pt1 | contig 12575 bp, 10 predicted proteins | sample 9270691 | NCBI WGS metagenome assembly JAEIGA01 (sample SAMN17057246, study PRJNA624740) | gut metagenome | biome: biome; isolation source: fecal sample | host: Bos grunniens | place: China: Xizang | collected 2019 | reverse complement strand
ATTGGCGATCACATCATAGTAGTCGGATACGTCGACGCCGAAATCCTTTTTGAATCTGTTGTTGCAGGCGAGGACGTTCTTGCTGAACTTGAGCGACAGCTCGCTTAATTTCCCGTTTAATTCGCGCAGCCTTTCGCGCTTGGACCGGTCGAGCGATACGCCGTTGCGTCTGAAGGAATCGTGAACGCGTTTAAGAACCGTTTTTTCCTCTTCGGTAAGGCCGCTCTTATCGCCGCGCCAAACGGCATCGATCCGTTCGTAGAGCGCTATGTTGGAAATCGTCTTGGCGGCATCGGCCGTGAAAACGGGGATCGCTTCGACGCTGGCTTTTTCGCGTTCTTCATCGCGTTCGAGCGATAAAAGAACGCCGAAAACTCTGCTCGCCCGGGTAAGCTCGCGGTCTGCGAAGACATAAGGAGCGACAGTGTTTTGAAAAGTCGGCTTTTCTTTATTCTCGACTATCGCCTGTATACGCTTCTGTTTGAGATTGACCGCGGTCTTTAAGGCGTCGACATAACCGGAAACTTTAAGTTCCTTGAAAGGCGGCATGCCGTACGGGGTGTTCCATTCGGCGAGCCACGGGTTGCCTGTCGCGGCGGATGTCGCTAAAAGGGCACTTGCGATGATAGCGGTCATTGTTGTTTCCTTTATTGAACGGTTTAAATTTTTTGCGGATATTTTATCATGCTTTTTTATAACGTGACTCCAGTTTTGAAAATCGCGATTTCGCGCGCGCCGTTTTTTTCGGAGGTCGTTTTTTCGCCTGACGCGACGGCTGTAACATATTGAAGCAGTCGTAATCCAGCTTCATCGAGCGTCTCATTACCGTCGGCGACCGTACCCGCGTTGAAATCGATCCAATTGCGCTTTTTCGCGTAAAGCGCTGTGTTGGTCGAAATTTTCACGGTCGGCGCAGGCGCTCCGAACGGCGTTCCCCGGCCTGTCGTGAACAAGACGATGTGAGCGCCCGCCGCCGTAAGAGCCGTAGCCGAAACGAGATCGTTGCCGGGGCCGGACATCATGTTAAGACCTTTTATCGCGATTTTTTCGCCGTATTCGATCGCGTCGACTACAGGTGAAGAGCCGCCTTTCTGAACGCAGCCACAGCTTTTATCTTCAAGCGTCGTAATTCCTCCCGCTTTGTTCCCGGGGCTTGGATTTTCATAAACGGCTTCACCGTGCGAGATGAAATAATCCTTGAAATCCGAAACGATTTTCGCGGCTTTCTCGAAAACTTTTTGGTTTGTAGCGCGGTTGAAAAGTATCGGCTCGGCTCCGAACATTTCAGGGACTTCAGTGAGCACCGTAGTTCCGCCCAAGGCGACGAGAAGATCGCTGAATCTTCCGACGACGGGATTGGCCGTAATTCCGGAAAGGCCGTCAGATCCGCCGCACTTCATCCCGATAACGAGCTCAGAGACATCGATATCCTCGCGTTTATCGTCAGCCATAGCTTCAGCGATTTCGGCCAAAAGACGGGAACCTTCTGCGATTTCATCTTCCACATCCTGTGCGACGAGAAACTTGACGCGGGAAGAGTCGACCTCGCCTAGCTCCGCGCGGAACTGTTCGGGAGTTATGTTCTCGCAACCGAGGTGCAGAACCAATACGCCGCCCGCATTAGGGTGGCGGCAGAGCGCCGCGAGCAGTTTTCGCGTCCGCGTATGATCAGCGCCCGTCTGCGAACAGCCGTACGGGTGAGAAAAGGAATATAGTCCTTCAACGCTGCCTTTGGCAAGCGACGCGTTAAGTTCGGCGAGACGCGATGCTGTTGAATTTACGCATCCAACTACAGGAATAATCCAAATTTCGTTTCTGATTCCGACACTGCCGTTAGAGCGCTTAAAGCCTTTAAAGGTAAGCGGCTTAAGGCTTGAAACATCAGTTGCTTTAGCCGGAATGGGATTGTATGAATATTCGGTCGTTTCGCTTAAAAGCGTTTTAACATTATGAACGTGAACCCAGTCGCCTTTTTTTATGTCGTTTGAAGCTACCCCGATCGGGAAGCCGTATTTTATGACTTTTTCGTCTGCCTTAATGTCTTTAAGAGCGATCTTGTGGCCGGCGCATATTTCGCCGCGCTTTTTAAGAAGAACTTCGACATTGTCAGAGGGATGGATTTTTATCGCGTCCATAACTTAAAGATAGATGTTTATGTCTTCGCCCCAGAAGTCAATGTTCGCCGCGCATTTTTTGACGATATCATCAATTGGCTGCGAGCGGTTTTCGTAGAACCACTTAAGAACCTTTTTATCGTCGCGGACGAGATAGGTTTCGTGGCCGCGCTTCGCTTCAAGCGCCGTTCCTTCGGCGTTCCATTTTTCGCCGCGCGAATAGAACTCGACGAGCGAACGGAAAGACGCTGAGAGGTTCTTCGGCGCTTTGCCGAATTTTTCGTGATACGCTTTTACGCTCGGCAGGCACCGCGCCTTCCATTTGGAAACGGAATTGAGCGAAATGTCAAGAAGCTTGTGGTCGATAAAGGGGTTTTTGAACCGCTCTGTAACAGACGCCGCGAAATCTTTGAGTTCCTTTTGAGGAAGCGTCAGCGTAGGAATGATCTCGCTGTAAATCGTCTCTTCCATAAAGGATCTGACTTCCTCATCGTTCATGCAGTCGCGGACGATGTCGAATCCTTTCAGATATGCGCCGAGAACGAATGACGTGTGCGCTCCGTTTAAAATGCGGACCTTGCGCTGCTTGTAGGGCGTATGATCATCAGTAACGATGATCGGGAGATCGACTTTTTTAAGACCGAGTTCATCAGCAATCGAATCAGGTCCCTCAATGACCCAAAACCCGAAGCATTCGCCCGTGTCGATTACATTATCCTCGTAGCCGTTCTCTTCGTTGAGAGATTTCGCTTCCGCCCGCGGATAGCCAGTTACGATTCGATCGACGAGAGTAGAACAAAATACATTTTCCTCGTCGAGCCACCGCGTGAACTCTTCGCCGAGATTCCAGTCGGAGGCGTGGCGCATTACGCACTTTTTGAGCTCGCGTCCGTTGTGGTCGATAAGTTCGCACGAAAGAATTATAAAGCCCTTGCCTTTTTCGTTCCCGAAAATCTTAAAGCGCTCGTAAAGAAAGCGCGTCATTTTAGCCGGGAAGGAATTTGCGGGAGCGTCTTCGAATTTGCAAGAGCCGTCATACGCGATGCCGGCCTCGGTTGTATTGGAGACGATAAATCTCAAATCGGGATTTTTCGCATTCTCTAAAAACGCAGCATTATCGACGTAAGGGTTGATGCAGCGCGAAACGGACGAGATGACGCGTTTGCGGTTTACCGCGCCGCCGTTTTCAAAGCCGCGCAGATAAAGGGTATAAAGTCCTTCCTGGGCATTAATCGCATCACGGATGAAATCGCCGCCCGGGATGGGTTGAACGAGACATACCTTGCCGTTGAAGCCCGACTTCTCGTTGAGAATGTCGATGAAATAATCAACGAACGCCCGAAGAAAGTTTCCCTCACCGAATTGCAGTACGCGCTCCGGGGCCTTATGAAGCAAATATCCGTCAAAATCCTTTTCATTCAACATTCTGTAAGACAATGTATTCATTTGGATTTCCTTTACATTGTGATTCATCTGCGATTATTATTATATCAAATTCCGGCTATGCATAAAGGAGCGTTTTGTCTGCGTCCGAAACGACATCAGGTATAAAATTGCTCTTTCGTGCAGTTAAGCGATTTTTTTTGGTATAATAGTAAGGCTATGAAAGATTTAAAAGAAGCTTATAAAACGATTGAGGCCGATCATTTCGCGCCTAAAATGGAGATTTCTTTTATTGACGGCGACAACCGCCAGACCTACTGTTATGAGAAGGTTCTGTGGAATATCGGCGGCGAAGAGAAGGGTCTCAGATATGGTGAGAATCCCGGACAGGAGGCGGCTCTTTACAAACTGGTGAACGGAAATCTCGTTCTCGGAGATGTAGAAATGATTCAGCCCGGTCGTTATCTCGCTTCGGTTCCTGAACTGCTTCAGTCGGGCAAGCACCCCGGAAAGACTAATGTGACCGATACCGACAACGCGCTTAATATTCTCCGCTATCTGATGGATAAGCCCTGCGCCGTCATCGTCAAGCACAATAATCCATGCGGTGTAGCCACGGGGTCGACTCTCGCCGAGGCGTATTTTCGCGCCAACAAAGCCGATCGTCTCGCGGCGTTCGGCGGTGCGATTGCACTTAACCGCGAATGCGATATCGAGACGGCGAAGCTTATTGTCGAAAACTACGCCGAAGTCGTCGTGGCCCCTGATTTTAAGCCTGGGGTCATGGATCTTTTTGCAGCCAAGAAGAATCTTCGCGTGTTCCGTATCAAGAATATGGACCGTCTCACTGATTTCGTCGCGAAGCACGTTGTCGACTTCAAGTCTCTTATCGACGGCGGCATTGTAACCCAGACGTCGTTCTCGGCGAATGCCAGAAAGCCAGCAGACATGATTCCTGCGTACTGCAACCGCAAGATCGTCAATAAAGAGACAGGCGAGGTTTCTTTCAGGGAATACAAAATCAACCGTCTTCCCACCGAGAAGGAGTACGAGGATCTTGTTTTCGGCTGGCTTGTCGAAGCGGGCGTTACGTCAAATTCCGTCCTTTACGTCAAAGACGGCGCGACCGTCGGTATCGGAACCGGCGAGCAGGATCGTGTCGGTGTCGCGGAAATCGCGCGTGACAAGGCTTATACGAAGCATGCCGATTGGATCGCGTGGGAGAAGTATCAAAAGCCCTATAACGATCTCAGACTCGTGTTCGGTGAAGAGGATGGTGCCAGGAAACAGGCGGAGATTATGGAGCAGACCAGAGCCGAGAAGGGCGGTCTTCCCGGTTGCGCGATGGTTTCAGACGCGTTTTTCCCGTTCCGCGACGGTGCCGAGGTCGGAATTCGCGAGGGGATCACATCGATTGTCCAGCCTGGAGGCGCTATCCGCGACTGGGATGTCATCGACTGCTGCAACGACGCCGGCGTCGCGATGGTGTTTACGGGACAGCGCAGCTTCCGTCATTAATATGATAAACATTGTAAACAAAAACAAGAGGTAACAATGAACAGTTCAGGTGAGATAACTTTTGGAGAAGCTTGGAGCTACGGCGGGTTCCTTATGTGGGTTCTTACGCTTTTGTCGATAGCGGCCATTGCGCTTGTGATATATCTGATCGTTGTGCAGTGGCGGAAAAACTTCATGAAGGTCGCGCTTGTCCGTATCGCCAAGGCCAAGGATCCGGAGGCTGAAGGCGCCCGGATAGCCGCGCGGCTTTATGCGAGCGTCGATTGGCTGGCAGACATAGCGGCGATCGCTCCGCTGGTCGGGCTTCTCGGTACCGTGCTGGGTATGTTTCAGGCGTTTGGCGGAATCGCCACCGACGTTGCCGCCAGCGCCAAGCCCATAGTGCTGGCTCAAGGTGTTTCGAAGGCCATCGTGACGACGATTTTCGGCCTTGGGGTTGCGATCCCCGCTTTGGCCGCCCATGCGTTTTTCCGTCGCCGCGCCTCTAACCTTATAGCCGAGCTCGAGGAAAAAGCCGATGAAGTTTTCTCAAAATAACGGCAGAAAATCTGCGGCATTGAGTTTGACGTCGATGCTCGATGTCATCTTTTTGCTGTTGTGCTTTTTCGTGACGGTAAGCGTATATTCCCAGTGGGAGAGCGAGATTTCGATTCAACTGCCGTCGGCCGAAACGTCCGACGATTCGACGAGGCGTCCTGAAGAGAGTATCGTTAACATCACGCAGGACGGCAAGGTAAAGATCAACGGAATGGCTGTTGAACTGAAAGATCTTGAGTCGCGTCTTCTCCGGGTTTCCGAACTCGCGCCGAATCAGACCGTCAACATAAGAGCCGACAGAAAAACCAAATACGAAGATCTCGTCAAGGTGATTGATGTGTGCAGAAAGGCGAGAGTCTACAATTATTCCCTCCGCACCGACAATGTCGAAGACGTCAAAAAGGAAGTGACGCCGTAATGTTTTCGTATGTATTGCTTGCCGCCGTGACCGTATTGCCGTCCGACAGGATGGCGATGGCGGATCGTTTATTCGACAAGGGCGAATACGTGAGGGCGAAAAGCGAATACATCGCGATTAAAGACGAGCCCAGCATTCCCGCCGACGAACTGCTTTACAGAATCGCCGAAAGCTGTAGGCTCTCCGGCGATTCCGAGAAAGCGCGTCAATATTACGGAGAGTTGATAAACAAACATGTTTATTCCCGTCATCTGAACCGTTCGCGCCTTATGAGAGCCATGCTGCTTGAGGGCGAGGCGAGAGTGACGGAATTGAAAATGCTCGATTCCGATTCGGTCAGAAACGATATCAGGGCGTGTGCTCTTTACAATATCGGGGTTGCCCGCGGCGACAGAGATGCGTTGAAAAGGTGCATCAGGCTGGATCCGAAGGGGGCTTATGTATACTATGCGAAATTTCATCACGCCTCGCTGTGTGCCGATGATCCGAATCCTGCCGTCCGTCGATCGGCGGTAGGCGAACTCATGGACATCTGCATTCAGTGCAAAGACGCGAATTTGGCTAGAGAGGCCCTTTATTTCGCCGCGGTTCGCAGTTACGGCGACAAAAGATACGGCGAGTCGTCGATATTGTTCCGCCGCTATCTCGGGAAGTATCCTGACGATTCCCGTCGCGAGAACGCCCGGCGTTATGCCGCGTGGAGCGATTTTCTCTCCGGCAAATATGCGGACGCTTCGTCTCTGTGCGGGGACGGCGCCACCGATGATACGGCGTATATTCTGGCGGCGTCGGCGTATTCGACGGGCGAGCGCGACAAGGCCCGGGAACTGATGAAGTCCTATCTCGACAGGTTCGCGACCGGAAAATACCGATCAAGCGTGGAGTTGCCTCTTTCCAGAATCGAATTCGAAGATGCCGAGAAGAAGGGCGATGTGTCCAAGATGATCGAGTCCGCGCGGCGCAGCGTCGTGCTTTCGAAATCCGCGGCCGACAGAATCCGTCTTGCCTGGGCGTATGAAAAAAGCGGAGACGAGAAAACCGCGTCCGAACATTACCTGCAGATTGCGAAGGAGTTTCCCGATTCGGACGAGGCTTTGGAGTCTCTTTACCGTAAAGCGCTGATCGACATAAAGGCGGGCAAATGGCTGAACGCGGAGCAGTCTCTTTCACAAATACTCTCTTCCGGAAAAAAGACCTCGCGCGAGGCCGAAGTGCTATACTGGCGCGGTATTTCCGCAGTGCGGCTGGGGCACGAGGAGATAGGCGTCGGATATTTGAAGAAAGCGCTTGCGAAAGGGATTTCCCTGAATTCCTCGAGAGAGGCGAGGCTTATTCTGGCGGACGAGGATTTCAAGGCCGGCAGAGAGGAAAGCGCCCGCGAAATCTACAGACAGCTTGTGAAGGAAGGTGCCGCGGAACGCATGAGCGCGGCCAAACTCAGCGCCGTCGGCCGGTTTCTGCTGAGCGCCAAAGGCGGCGAGTCCTGTCCCGCCGAGGCGAAGGAGTGCGCCAAAGCGCTTCTCAAGATGGTAGACGGTTCTCCCGCCTGGAAGCAGGAGGCTTTCTCGCTTCTCGGTGAAGCGGAGGAAGCCGGCGGCGAAATCGCCGCCGCGGTCGGTTCCTATAGGCAGGCTCTGGCGGAGGATGTTTGCACCGAGCGCCGGAGACACGTCGCGTTGCGTCTAGGTATTCTCCTTTGCAGGATCGGCGAGCCTACGGAGGCCGAAGATGTGCTTAATGAAGCCGTCAGGCTCAATATGAAAGATGCCGCATTGCGCGCCAAGGCGTATCTCTATCTTGCCAAGGTTCGCGAGTCGATCGAGGATCGTGACGGTGCCGTTAAATACGCGACTTATGTCACTTCGCTGTTCAATGAACCGGAAGCGGTTTCCGAGGCTCAAAAAATTATAGATGCTTATGCGAATGAGGTCAAGTGATGGATGATTTGGGTGCAACAGAAAACAAAGGTCCAAGCCTCGTATGGGTGGCGATCACCATTTCAGTGGTTCTGCACGGATTGTTCATGCTTTTCATGCGCCCTCAGACGATGACCAAGATCATCGGCGCGGGCGCGAGCGAACGACAGCGCAGGCCTATTGAACTCCGAGAGGCCGCCAGCCAGTCTGATTCGATTCGCATAACCGCGGTTGATGATGTCGAATCAAGCGTCGACTCTCCGCCTCTCCCCGTTGAGGATACTCCGCAGACTTCCACCGTGACGGAAAGTTTTTTGGCGGATGGCCGCGATGTTCAGCTGGGAGTGAAAGAGGAGATCGAAAAGATATCGGTGCAGATTCCCGAGATCAGTCATGTTGAGACCATTTCCCGTCCGGTCGCCGACGCTGCAGATGCGGTCCAGGCGCAGGTTTCTCCCATCGCGCCCAAAACGGAGCCCGGTTTCGGCAGGCATCCCGATCCTGTGCTGGCGAGGCCTGACATCGAAACGACTCCGCCGGTTTCTCCCCTTGCCGACGCTCCGGCCGTTGATTCTCCGACGTCCATAGGACGATTGCCGGAGGTCAATCCGTCGCACTGGACGAGTCTTGGCAGAATTGACGGCGATTACGTCTCTTCAAAGGTTGCTCCGAAGGTTTTTATTCCGATCGAGAAGGTTATGCCTGAGATCGACAAGAAGATTGTCGAAGAGGAAAAGGCGGCCGTGCGCGATCTTCTGAATGTAAAAGACGCCGAGGAGTTGAAGCCGTTTGTGAATGTCGCGGGGGCGTCTGCCGGCAGGGATGATTGGGTCTATTTCAAGATTCGCATGACGCCTCGGGCGGATTTGAAAATCGTGCCAAAAGACGTGGTCATTCTGTTCGACGCCTCCTTGTCCGTTCATAACGACCGTTTGGCCAGTTGCTGCGCCCATGCCAAGACGATTTTGCGATCCTGCATGAATACGTACGACAGATTCAATCTCGTCGCGTTCAGGGATGATTTCGAGTACGTCTCAAAGACGTGGATGGACTGCACGCCGGAAAATTACGCCAAGGCCGACCGTTGGATGAGTTCGCAGGTGGCGCGCGGACGTACGGACGTGTTTGCCTCGGCCGCGTCCGTTCTTAAGCTCCCAAGAGATCCGAAGCGGCCTTTGATTGCGCTGATCGTGACTGACGGCGTCGCGACAAAGGGTGTCAGCCAGACTCCGGAGATTCTTTCAAAGTTCACCAGACTCAACGACGGCTTGATTTCGGTTTATATGTACGGCGTCAAGGAAAAGTCCAATCGCGAGCTCATAAACATTCTGACTCGTGGCAACAGAGGCGAGAGTTTTATCTACGAAGGCAGCATGAGAAGTCACGCGGGACGCCAGCTTGAATCGTTCAGCACCAGATTTATCGATCCGGTCCTTACCGATATGCGCGTGGTTTTTACATCGGAGTCAAAGGCCCAGGCGTATCCTGCTCTCCTGAAAAACCTCTATCGCGATCAGGCGGTCGATATCGTCGGGCGTGTTCCGAAAGGTACTCCTGAAGTGGCGTTTTCGTTGATGGGTCTCAACGGAGCCAAGGCTTATGAAGGATTTTTCAAGTTCAAGCTTGCCGATCTTCCCTTTGATAAAACGGTTCCCGCACTTTGGGACGAGGAAAATCTCATTGACAGAAAAATACGATAGACGAGGAGTTATTGAATGACCTGGTTTCTTTGCGGCATTGCATTTCTGATTATCGGCTATTTTACATACGGCAAGTTCGTCGAGAAGATTCTCGGCCCGGACGATCGCGCGACCCCGGCCGTCGCCGCGCCGGACGGGGTAGACTGCGTGCCGCTGCCGCAGTGGAAGAATATGCTTATTCAACTTCTCAATATCGCCGGCGTGGGGCCCGTTATCGGCGTGATCATCGGCATAAAGTTCGGTAAGATCGCGCTTTTGATAATCCCTGTCGGTTGTATTCTTATGGGCTCTGTCCACGATTTCGCGGGCGGTATGATGTCGCTCAGAGAGGGTGGGGCGAATCTCCCTAAAATAGTGAGAAAATATCTCGGGTCGGTCTACGCCTCGGTGTTTTCGTGGGTTATGGTCGTGCTTCTTCTGCTTGTGGTCGCGGTTTTCATAAACGTTCCCGCCAATCTGATCGATAAAACCGTTTTCCCCGATATATCGTTCTTCTGGTGGGCGGTCGGAATCATTTTCGCCTACTATATCGCCGCGACGCTTTTTCCGGTCGATAAAATCATAGGCCGCATTTATCCTGTTTTCGGCGCGCTTTTGATTGTGGGATCCATCGCGATTTTGGCGGCGCTTGTCATCGCCGGATTTAAGAATCCTTCGATACTCGACGATTGTGAAGGCTTTGCCGGGTTTAAGAACGCCAGTCCGCTTTTCCCGTGCCTTTTTGTCACTATCGCATGCGGAATCATCTCCGGTTTTCATGCGACCCAAAGTCCGATCGTAGCCCGCACGATGACGAGTGAACGTCAGGCGCGTTCGACATTCTTCGGAATGATGGTGCTTGAGGGGATTATCGCGATGATCTGGGCGGCCGCCGCGCTCGCGATCTACAATATTGACGCCGGCAATCTGTCGCTTAACGGGCCGACCGTTCTAGGCAATATCTCCAAGCATTTCCTCGGAGCCTGGATGGGCGGCGTGACCATTTTCGCGATTGTCGTGCTCGCAATCACGAGCGGAGATACGGCTCTTAGAAGCGCGAGACTCAGCATCGCCGAAATATTCACGGTTGATCAGGTAAATCTCGCCAGGCGCGTTTTGACTTGTGTTCCTCTTATCGTGATCGTTTCCGCTTTGCTATGGTGGTCCAATCTCAATGCGAAATCGTTCAACAATCTTTGGAATTATTTCGCGTGGGGCAACCAGATGCTTTCGGCGACGACGCTTATGGCGGCTACGGTCTGGCTTTTGCGTCAGGGCAAGAAGCGCGCTTCGCTCGTAACGCTTCTGCCAGGCGTATTTATGACGATGGTGATAGCGACGTTCATTCTTTGGACTCCGGGAACCGACGGTCAGCCGTGGGGGCTTGTGCCTGGCGGCTTGAAGCTTGATTTGTCTGTCATGATTTCCGCAGGTATTGCATTTCTTTTTGTCGCATTCGTTCTCAAGCGCGGAAAGGGCGAGTAATGGATTACGAACTTGATCATATTGAAACGATCGCCCGCGGCGTCGCCGTTAGAGACGGGAAGATCCTTCTCTGCAAGGCGAAGGGCGGTTCGTCAACCTATCTGCCTGGAGGTCACATTGAACTCGGCGAGACAGGGCGCGAGGCGCTCGTTCGCGAGATAAAGGAAGAAACCGGCTTAGATTCGACGACGGGGCGTTTTCTCGGAGTCGTTGAAAACTCCTTCGTTCAGAAGGGTAAAAAGCATTCCGAAATAAATCTCGTCTATGAACTTGAACTTGAGTCTCCCGACGGAACGGTAAGCGCCGCGGAAGACTGGATAGAATTCGAGTGGCGCGAACTCGCCGATATTGACGCGGCGAATCTTCTGCCTGAAGCGTTTCGCGTTCTCAAGGATAATCCTGAAGCGGAGTTTAAAGCGTAATGCTCCATATAATCGCCACTCCTATCGGGAATCTCGCCGATCTGACGCCGCGCGCGCTTGAAGCGTTTAAGACGGCGGAACTTATAGCATGCGAAGACACTCGCCGCACATGGCAGCTTTTGACTCATTTCGGCATTCCGCGCCCTGAAATGATTTCATACCGGCAGGGTAATGAAGAGCGTATCACCGAGCGCATTATCGCCGCGGTAGAGGCCGGGAGAGAAGTCGCTCTATGTTCAGACGGCGGATATCCCGGTATTTCCGATCCGGGTTACAGGCTTATCCGCGCTTGTGCCCAGAAGTCAGTCCCCTACGATGTGATTCCCGGCGCTAGCGCCGTCAATGTCGCTTTGCTGATGAGCGGGCTTTCGACTTCGTCGTTTACTTTCCGCGGATTTCCGCCGCGCGGCCCGGGGGCGATCAGGAACTGGTTCGCCGAAGACAAGGATAAGGAGCATACGCTTATCTGTTTCGAGTCTCCGTTTCGTGTGGCCCAGACGCTTGAGGCGGCTTTCGAGGTTCTTGGCGACAGAGAGGCGGCGGTCTGCATTGAACTTACGAAACTTCATGAACGCGTCTCGCGCGGTTATCTCGGCGATTTGGCAAAGGAATTTTCAGGTGCCAAAATAAAGGGCGAAGTTGCGATCGTGATAGCGGGCGCCAATCCGAAATTTATGCGGTAAAAGCGCGGCGTCTGCCGTCTTTCCGGTCGGCACCATTCGTTATTGCCGTGTCGACAGCGCAATGGTGCTGGAATATCCTTAGTCCTTAGGATTGAATTTTCGTTGTATGACAGATTTCATTAGATGGAACTGATGTTTTATCTTTTGAAAATCTGAAAAGCGATTTATCTTCTGTACAACAGTAATCATTTTAGCGTTAATGGCTCCGCGCTTTTCTTTGGCTTGCATGTTGCTATGCTATGTATAAATGCGGCCACGGATTTGGGCAACCGTGCTCCACTTTTGACATGGCCGATTTCTGCGTCCTCTAGACCCGCTCGCCAATCTTTAGATTTGGCTCGGGGTCGAGTCCTGCATAAATCGGCTCATCTAAAAAGTATGCGCCCGGCTACGGCCCAAACCGAGGCCGCGTTTAGCATT
>JAEIGA010013180.1_pt1 | contig 12575 bp, 6 predicted proteins | sample 9270691 | NCBI WGS metagenome assembly JAEIGA01 (sample SAMN17057246, study PRJNA624740) | gut metagenome | biome: biome; isolation source: fecal sample | host: Bos grunniens | place: China: Xizang | collected 2019 | reverse complement strand
TTTTTTACCCACAGGGGTTAATACGGTTCCTAATTTTAACATAAAATAAAAGGTTTAATGATTCGCAAATATATGAAAAAAATAGAAATTTCTAAATATAATGCGTAAATTTGTGCCACAAGAAAATTTTTATTAAAACATTTGATTATGATAAGACATATAGTAATGTGGAAACTTCAGGCAGAAGCCGAAGGCAAAACAAAAGCAGAAAATGCAGTTATTATTAAAGAAAGTTTAGAAGCACTTAAAGGTATAGCGCCTACACTTGTAGATATAGAAGTAGGTGTAAATCACCCAGAAACACCTGAAAGTAACTATGATGTGATTCTAAACTGCACCTTCAATTCTGTAGAAGATTTTAATGCTTATCAAGTTCACCCAGCTCACCAAGCAGCGGCAGTTTATATCAAAAAAGTTGTTGAGGCAAGAGTTTGTGTAGATTACGAATACTAATTTGTAACATTATTGTAATAAAACGCACTTTTGGGACGAAAAGTGCTTATACAGGGGCGAAATTTCGCCCCTTTTTGTGTTTTATAACATAATATATATTAATTTTGCACTCTCTTAAACTAGACCTAAACTATTTCGATTATAAAAACCTAAACCATACACCATGAAAAAACTTTTCTTTGCGTTAATTACTTCATTTTTATTTGTTGCCACCGCGTGGGGTCAGTGTACTTTAGATGTAACTCCTAATGGTAAAGAGTATTCACTAGGTGAATCAGGCTCAAGTATCTTTTATGTTCCTGAGGAAGGATATAATAGTGTTACGCTGGAACTTTCAAAGCAAACTGCGGCCACAGGTGAAACAGAGGTAATCTTGTATAATAAAGGTTTTACTCAAATAGGTAGTGAAGAAATAGCGGCGAGTAAATTATCTTCTAGTTCATATAAATCATTTACGATTTCTACTAGTGGTGATAATATAAGATATATAAGAGTTCTAAATGATGGTACTTTATATAAATACGTAAGAAATATTGTAGTTAGAAGAGCTGATAATACATTAACATCTACTAGTAATGTTAATTTTGATTCTAGAAGTATAGGAGTGGATGTTGTTAAATCTATCAATTTGTATTCTAATAATGGTGGTAATTTAACTATAAGATTAAAAAACAATGATGGTGTATTTTCTATATATAAAACATTAATTCCTTCATGTGGTTGTAATGAAATAGTGAATATAAAATTCTCTCCTAAAGCATACACAACATATACTAACGAACTACAAATAATAAATAGTAATGGAGTTACCAAGACTATTTCTTTGACAGGTGTATGCTCTGCAACAGAATTGCCACAAACGGAGTCTACAAACTATATTGAATACAGTTACGTTCGTGAGACAAGTTTTACTGCAAGTACAAGAGGTGCCCTTGAATATTATTTTAGTGCTAACAAAGCACCTGTCAATAAAAATATAAATAACGTTAGCTTTGAAGCAAAAGCAGATAATGGTCTTTTGTCGACAATTGGAAATCCAGATATGTATATTAATGCGTATGAATATGGTAATAGTAACTTCAATGAGGATAAATATTGGACAGGTAAAGGGAATATAGAAGAAAATAACTATAAAAAGTTTGTAGCAACTATACCAGATGATATGGTAGCTTTAAGATTTGAAACAGGTTTACTTAATGGTAGATATGGTCGTTATGTAAAGAATTTAGAAGTTTATTCAACAACTATTCTGAATAAGAATATTGAAAAAATAGACTTTGGACAAGAAGAGGTTGGAAATTCTTCAGAGAAATCATTTATTTTAACTTTTGCAAATGCTAAAACATTATTAGCTGATATTAAATATAATAATCCAGTAACTGCAAGTTATGCAGAAAATGGTCAATCATTTTATAAGGTTGAGTTTTTACAAAATGATGAAAAAGCAGAAGGAACCCAAACTGTAAAAGTTACATTCACTCCAAGCAACTGTGTTGAAAATTATGATGCAACACTAACATTCTATAATGGTAAAACAGTTACTATTAATCTTACAGGTGCTCGTGTAAGAAACTCTGGCACTGTAAGTGAAATCACTTGGACTGGGGCAGTGGATACAAATTGGGACAATCGTGCAAACTGGAGAAAAGCAGATGGCAATGTATTGTCTGCGGCAGATGTTTTGGATACAAAGCTTAAAGTAAATATCCCTGCTGGTTTAACTCGATATCCTGTAATTCCTGATGTTTCTACACAAAAAGCATTTAAAGAAGACCGTGACAAAGCGTGCGATTGCGCTCAAGTAAACGCTGGTGACAATACTACTGCTACAATGATAGCAGATAAAATCTATATGGAAAGTGGTGCTGCACTTGTGGGTGTGGAAACATTAAATACAGGCACTCTTCGCTACAACGAAGTAGAATTAGACTTCACACCAGTGAGATGCTATAAAAATGACAAAGGTAAATTGAGATATGATTGGACACTAGTAGGACCAGTTGTAAAACCATGGGATGAAGCAAATTCTGGCCAAACACGCAATGTCTATTCTGGTGACTATTACTTAAATGACCTTCCTCACGTATATATGCGCAAAGCTGAGGTGACAAACAATGATGGAAAGATAGAAGCAGATTGGAATAGTTCATTCCCAGATTTAGATAAAGGATTGACTCATGACAAGGCATTCGCTATTAAAATACCAAATGAATATGGACGAAATTTGACCATATTTGGTGTTAAAACAGAGAAAATTACTGCAAAACAATATAATAAATACTTCTGTGGTGGAGAAAATGTATATGATGCTGAGGCCCCTCATACTTACACCTTTAAGGGTCGTTTCTACAACGATGCTTCTTTGCCAACATATACACTAGCAGAATACGAGAAACCATATGTATTAAACAACTCATACCCTGCTAATATTGATGCTGAGAAATTGAGTGAAGGTTTAAGCAGACCAGTTCAAATTTATGATTATAAAAGTAAAGCATTTGTTACTTTAGATGAAGCGACAGATAAATCAATTATCTCACAAAGTAGTTTTGTTGTAACAGCAAAAGAAAATAATGAGACTATTGAAATAAAGAAAGATTGGTTTGAAACTTCTGAAACTGGTCGTAGAAGTGCATCTGTTGACACAGAATCATTTAGAATAGAGTTGCGCAATGATGCAAAATCTTCTGCAAGTGAAATCTATGTTTGTTACGACGAACTTAAAGAAGACGAAAAGAACTATTCATTTGATGCTCCTAAAATCTTTAACAAGATGGAGTCTTCACTACCAGATTTATATACCATTCGTTACAACGCGAAATGGTCTGGTTTAGTAATTCCTACTATTTCAGAACCAATTCCATTAGGTATAAATGTAAACTTAGATAATCAAAGTTTCACATTTAGCTTAAAGAAAACTACAATGTCTTCTGATGTAATTTTAGAAGATAGATTGACAAAAACACAATACAATTTATCTGCTGGTGAAACATGCCAAGTAGATAACTTGGGTAAAGGTCTAAACGAGGGTAGATTCTATTTACTTCTTTCAGAACAAGAAGAAGACCCAGAAGTGAGCACAGATATTGAAGATGCTACTATCGGTAACATTGATATCTATTCTCAAGGAAATTCTGTAGTTGTTTCTTCTACTTCTGATATAGAGCTTATGCAAGTGATTGTTTCTGATATGGCTGGACGTAGCCAAGTATATAATGTGTCTGACAACTATGCACAAATAAATCTTCCTATCGAAGCTGGTGTTTACACCATAAGTGTGGTTGGAGACAAAGCAACTAGAGTAGAAAAAATTAAATTAAACTAATTTAGCACCCCTATGAAGAACTTAAAGCTGTATATTTTATTTGTACTTGCTAGTGTAACTTTTGAGTCTTTTGCAATAAAATTACCTTCGCACTCATTCTTTGGTGCAAATGAACTTTATTCAGATAGTTTTGACAATATAGAATATTCTGCAGGTACTCAGATTAGTAATATTAACATGTTACTTGAAAATGTAAATGCTGGTTGGGGAGACATTTGTGTTGAAAGATCTTTGGGTGATACGGATGATTGTACGCAATGTTGTGGTGATTTTTTAGATGAACAAGAAAACGAAGATGAGAGTACTTTTACTTTATTCAACACTTGTATGTCTATGTGTGGTGTAGGAGAATCTCTAGCTCCGCTTGGTTCTACTTTATGGCTACTTCTGTTTGTGTTTGCCTACGCAGGTGTAAAGGTCTATTCAGGCAAAAAGGTAAAAGAGGCTATATAATAAATTTGCTTATAAAATTTTTGAAGGGCAGCCAAATGTGGTTGCTCTTTTTGTAAGATACCCCTTTCTAAAAAAAGAAAAAGTAGTACTTAGAATTATTGATTTGTAGATGAGAGATTTTAATAGGTATATTGTATTTATTTTTATTGTTGTTTTTTCACAAGCAATACTAGCTCAACGATGTCCTACAGGTTTGCCAGCATTACATGTTGGTACAGATGGCTATGATATTGTATGTAATCTCCCTGGTAGCATAGAGTTTAAGATTACAGGGTTTGAAAAATCATCAAATAGACAATCAAACTATTATATCAATTTTGGTGACGGGGAAATTATTGATGAGGTAAAGGTGGGTGATGAGATGTTTGAGTATGGAATGACTCTTACAAATGACGAATTAAAAGCAAAAAATGGTATAATTAAATATACATATGATAAGTCTTATTGCGAATATGGCAAAGATAAGTGGGAGATTCAAGTAAGGGTAGTTGGATGTGATGAGAGTAAATTTCAAATAGGTTCTACTAGTTTGTTGTTACAACAAAAAGGAACAGTGGATTTTGCTCCACAAAGAAGTTGTAAGCTTGAAAGATGTTTTGAAAACCTTTCTGATGGTTTCGTTCAACATACGTGTTCCGAGGCTAAGTTTTATGAATGGGATTTTGGTGATGGAACAGAAATTTATAGTCAAATTGAGGATGCTGCAGATGAAAAACCTGTAGATGATATAGTATGTCACACATATCCATGTGCGGGTCAATATAATGTTACTTTGTATGCTTACGCTGGATACGAGGTAGATGAAAATGATAAAGTAGTTGGTTCACAATGTGCTAATGATTTTCTTACAAAACAACTTACAATTTACCCTATCCCAGAGTTGAAGCAAAAACGTGATATAAATGTTTGTAAGGGTGAAAATGTAGGGAAATTAGTATTGGAAGACCTTGATGTGTGTGAGTATGATTGGTACAACCCTACAACCAAAAAATGTGAGAAAACAGATGTATGTAGTGTTTTAGGCAAGAAAGTAGCCAGTAAATTTAAGGTTGACGTGTCGGGAGATGATATAGGTCTCCAATTGTCTGGTTTTTATAATGATATCACTGAGATACCTGCATTTGTTGCAAAAAATGAGTCTTCTGATGTAAAGAAAGCTACAATCTGCATTACTCCATACAATGAGGAAAACTGCGAAGGTGAGCCTATGTGTTATAACATAATAGTAAACCCTAGTGCGAAACTTAGCGATCCAAAAAACTATAGATATTGCAATGACGAACAAACTGAAAATATTAAGTTTGAAGCAACAACAAGCGATATCACTTTTGAATGGAGTGTAAAAGATGGTGATTGGGCTGCAATAGGCATGCCTTCTGCTTCTGGTGGTAACAATATACCAAGTTTTGTTGCAAAAAATACAAGAAAAGCACCTATTACAGTAACAATTGAGGTGAAGGGGAATTCTCCTACTTGTGGTAATGACGTTACTGAGTTTACTATTACTACCTATCCAAGTCCTGTATATACTGTTACTTATGGCAATCCTACCACTTGTAATGGCACTGATGGTTGGTTAAAAGTAGAAGGTTTAGATTTAAGTACTTCTAGATATACACTTAAATATACTGTAGAAGACACTGAATATGAAGAAACATTTACCACAGTAGATGGTTCTTATACCTTGCAAGGACTATCTAAGGGGGAATATAAAAATATTCAATTGGGAGCAACAGACTTTGGTTGTTATGCAGCAACCGATGATGTTACTTTAGTTGACCCATCTGCGCCAAATGCGCCTACTATTTCTTCAAACTCTCCTGTATGTATTGGTACAGACTTAGAGTTGAAATTGGATAATGCCGATGCTGATATTACTTCGTGGAAGTGGGAAGGGCCTACGTGCAATGGTACACCATTTTCTAGCACTCAGAAATATCCTACTCCTGTGCCTATGGAGTATTGTTTGGAGGGTGATTATACTTTAATAGTGGAAAGAAATGGTTGTACTGCTTCTTCAACTATATCAGTGGCGTATCGTGAAGACCCAGAGGTAACACTTTTTGCTATTAAAAGTGTATGTGTCAATACTCCTTTTATTATTGATAGTGAGGTTTCTTTCAATTGGAAAACTATTCCAGTATCAGACCAAAAAATAAAATGGGAATTGATTGATGCCGATGGTAATGTTGTAGATACAAAAACTGATATTGAAAAACCAGAGTTTACTGTAGATAAATCTGGTTACAAGGTAAAGGTGAGTGTAGAGGGTTTTGGATGTAATGGAAGTAAACTAGAGGCGGAGCAACCAATAAATGTGAAAGATGCAGAATTTGTGTTGGATGTGGTCGCTAGTAAGGATGTTATCTGCAAGGATGAGGCTGCTGAGTTTACAAATAATACTACAACCACAGAAGATGTAAAATATACTTGGACAATCTCGCCATCTACAGGATTTAGTTATGAAAATGGCACTTCAAGCACTTCAGATGCTCCAAAAATCAAGTTTACGGAAGTTGGAAACTATACTATCACGGTAGAAGCTGATAATGATTGTGGCAAACAATCTAAAACATTTAATATTAGAGTTCATAGTAACCCTATCGTTACATTAAAAGATAAGTTTGAAGCATGTATCGGTGTGTCTAGGACTCTATTGGATACAGAGGTTAGTTATGAGTGGAACAATGTAGAGGAGCAAAAACCTGTATGGAGTGTGTCTCCTTCCACAGATGTAACTATTTCTGATGTAAATGCTTTATATCCTACATTTACGTTTAATGCATCTGGCAATTATAAAATAAAAGTGGAAATGCCAGATGTGGCTTGTGGCACAAAGAGTGTTGCAGAGGCAGATGTTGCTATTTATGATGCTTCGTTCGACTTAAAAGTAGAGAATACAGATGTTTCTGTCTGCGAACAAGATATTGTTGAGATTACAAACAATTCAGATGATAGTCAGGGTATTTCATACTTGTGGTCTGTGTCTGATGCTACTGGTGCTGCCACAGAAGGTTGGGAGTATGCAGATGGTAATGAAAACTCAAAAGCTCCAAAGTTTAAATTTACAAAAGAAGGAGAATATGTAGTGAAAGTGTTTGCAGAAAATGTATGTAATAAAAAATCTATTGAGTTTAAGGTAACAACTTATGCTAAAGTAGGTTTTGCCTTGGATAATCTTCCTGTGGCTTGTGGAGAATATACATTTGATTCAAACTCTGCTACAGAAGGACTTCATATAACAGGAAATACAAGCTATATCAAGTCTGTAGATTGGGTAGTGTATAAATCTGCTGATAATACAGATTCAAATTATCAGGTAGCATCTTCTGATAGTTACGAGTTTCTTTCTGGTGATGCAAATACAATATTTCCTATTATAAAAATTAAAAAGTTAGGTCATTACAAAATAGAACTTCAAGCTAAAACTATATGTAATGATGAGACCGTTTCTACAAAAATAGAAATAGAAGAACCTATTGTTATTACTCTTACAAAACCAGACCCTCTATGTGCAAATATAGAAGATGAGTATGGTAAAAATCCATATACGTTGGTAGCAGACCCTGCAAATGGTGTGTGGAGTTGGGCTAATACAATGCCAGAAGACGTTCAAGGTTTCTTAGACCCAACAAATAAGTTCTTCTATCCAAATAAGCCTGGAACATATACTTTAAAATATACAATTGAGGGTAAAGCTTGTTCTGCAGAGCAAACCATGGATATTGTGGTAAAAGATTATCCAACTATAGAAGCAGGAAGCGATGTATATGTGTGTGAAAAAGACCAAACTCCAGTGTTGCTAGAGGGAAATCCTAATGGAGGTGTTTGGACTGGTGATGATGTAAGTTTTGATGGTACAAATTATTATTACAACCCTTCGCTTACAGCTGGGGATTACACTCTAGTATATACAATTACCGACAATTTTGGATGTAAAAATAGAGAATATAAGAAAGCCTTTGTTCAACCATTGCCAAAGGCAGACTTTAGTCCTGTGGAACACTGTCTTCCAGACCCTATCACATTTACACCTGTGGCAGATGCAAATACGCATCAGTTTACAGTTGATTATGGTGATGGAAATAAGGGGAATAGTCTCACACATTTATACGATAAGATTGGAATTTATGATGTGAAACTAAAAGTGTCTGCATCTAGTGGTTGTGTAGATTCATTGACTCAATCTGTTGTTGTTGAGAAATTTCCAGACCAAGAGATAACCGTTGATGAAAGAATGGCATGTTCACCTCTTACGCCAAAAATAGAGTTAAAATATGACTATATAGACCCAAATACAACATTTATCTGGAATTTTGGTGTGTATGGTTACCAATATACAGAACAACCTACACCTATTACTTTCGAGGCAATAAAGAATGATACGACATATTATTTCGATGTTACTGTAAAGAATGTATGTGGTGAATATACGGTAAAAGATTCTGTTAGGGTATTGGCAATGCCAAAAGCGCAGATAGAACCAAGTGTGGAAAGAGGTTGTTCTCCTGTAGAGGTAGATTTTAAAAATGTAACTCTTGGAAGCATAAAAGGTATGAAATATACATGGGATTTTGGTGATGGAAGTCCTGAGGAATATGTATTTAATACTTCGCATACATTCACTGCTACTATGGAAGGTGATGCCACCTATACCGTGATGCTTAAGGCAGAAAATGATTGTGGCGTTGATATTACTTATCAAGATATTTATGTGATTCCACCAGTAGTTTTCCCACAAATTGTTCTTAAAAATCAAACAGGTTGTGTGGGTGAGGAGATTTGTGTATCAAATAAAACTATGCTAGTGGAACCAAATCATGAAATCCTTACTTTCAATTGGGATTTTGGTAATGGTATGCATTCTGATAACCCAACTGACACTTGTACAGTATATAATTCACCTGGTGAATATACAATTAAATTAACTATCAATACAAGTTGTGGCTCTTCTGAAAGCGATGAAGCTAAGATTAGAATTTACGAAGAACCTAAATTTAATATCAGTGTGCTAGATTATATCTGTCAAAACGATACTTTATATCCAAAAATTGAGGCGCTTTCCGATATTGCTGAGGTAGAGTGGGACTTTGGAACAGGTGATGTGAGCAAATTGTTTAATCCCGCATATTGCTATACAACTGCAGGTGAGCATACTATTACAGCAACAATTACCGAAAACAATTTTGCTCAATGTAGTGCTACTAAAACAATGCCTTTACTGGTTCGTGCATTGCCAGATGCCACAATTACGCCATTGGAAGCAGATTCTTGTAGTCCTTTTACATATAGTCCAGTAATAGAGGGAGAGGGTATAAATTATACCATAGACTATGAAGATAATGGTTATAGAAGTGGAAATAATCGTTTTACATACGTAAATACTAGTCTGGAAACAGCCATTTATCATACAAAGATTTATTTAGAAGATAAATTTGGATGTAAGTCTGTAAAGAATGGAGTAGTTAAAGTATATCCAGAACCAATTGCAAGCATTACCATATCTGAAGTAACAGAGGCAAGACCAGAAGTTGTAACCTTTTCAAATACTTCACTAGGAGCAAACAATTGTAAATGGACATTGCCTTATTTGGGCATAATAGAAACATGTGAAGATGTAAAAGAATATTATCACGACAATGTACTTCAAACAACATATCTTGATGTTGCAAATGAATATGGTTGTACTGATAGGGATTCTATCAATCATCAGCCTCTTATCAAGGGTCTATACTTTCCAAATACCTTTGCACCTAACGGTGTTACAGAAGAAGTAAGAACTTTTAATGGGGTAGGTATAGGATTGCAATCTTATAGGCTAGAGGTGTTTGACCTATATGGCAATCTTATATTCTATACTACTTCGTTGGATGAGGAAGGTTCTCCAAACGAGGGATGGGACGGACGCGACAAAGCTGGAAATATGATGCCTCAAGATGTCTATACTTGGAAAGCAGAAGCAGTATTTATAGATGGTTCTGTGTACACATTTGGCAATGATCATAATAATATACCAGGGACTGAAGTAAACGATGTTACTCTACATCGTGGAAGTGTTTTACTATTACACAGATAAGATGAAGAAGATTATATTTATCATATTATTGGCAATTGCATGTGTCAGAGTTGTGGCGCAAGATGCTCGTATTGCTCATCCTTTTCTATGGGAATCTTATTACAATCCAGCATATTGTGGTTCGGAGAGAATGCTAAAAGCTGATTTTGGAGTGCAAAGTACATATTCTCACAATCCAAGTTTGTTTTTAGACTCTCATCTATCTATAGAAGTGCCATGGGCTACAAAAAATGTGGCATGGGGAGCTGGTGTAAAGGTTAGTAATCAATATCAGGGGAGTGGACTTCTTAATATAACATCTATTTCTCCTATGTTGGCATTGGGTGTGGAATTATACAAGAGCAACAACGTTCAAAGTTTTCTACAAGTGGGTTTAGAGTTCAACTCTTATTCTGCTAAAACAAACTATGATAAGATGGTTTTTGCAGACCAACTAGACCCTTATTATGGTTTATATAATGGATTTTCTCAAGAACTTGCATTCCTGGCAGATGAAAGTATTTGGACATTTGACATGGCTGCTGGTATTTATGGTCAGACAGCAATTAGAAATCATAGATTGCCTAGTATCATAAAGTATGGTTTTGCTGTGTTTCACCTCACAAGTAATGAAGAAAAATCTTTTTATTCAGATAATGAGAGTGTTATCAATATGCCAAGTTTCTATAATAGAAGATTTTCTGCCAATTTAGAGTATCTGCAGCCAATAGAAGTTGGGATGAATAGAGGTGTTGTATTGGGTGGATATGGTATTTACCAATATCAAGGAGGAATGCATGATATTCAGTTTGGTATAAATGCTGCATACATGTGGTTTACTCTAGGTGTAGGTGCTAAAGTAGAAAAATATTTACCATCATTTACTTTGTCTAATATTATACTTAGTGCTGTGTATAGTAAGTGGTTTGAAGGAAATAAATACAATCTAAAATTGGCATATAGTTTTGAGTTCCCTGTTACGCAAGGTTTTGTGAGCGAAACTTCTATTCATTGCTTGTCACTTCATTTTTGTTACAATTATAGCACTAGCAATCCTAGATTTTCATGTAAAAACTATAGTGCACCTTCCGATGCATCTTGGTATATTTATGGTAATGCTTATTAGTATTTTACACTAGCATTCTCACTAAAACAACTCCCAAACTAGCAACTAAAAGCAACCAGAAGTAGGACTTGCTGATAATATTGTTTGTGGTACTGTAGTGGTATGTGAGTAGGAAAGAAATCCAGTACGCTGTGTTGAGGTTTAAACCACTAGAAAAGAAGCTAATGTTGAGTATAAGAGATACGGCAAGGATAATTGCACCAAAATTGTTTATCCAGTGTATGTAGCGTCTGTCGTCGTGTCCTTGGAATAGACTACCAACACCTACTATTGTGGAGATGGCAATAATACCAAGTGTAGTCCAGTCTAATAATGTGTTTGGTAGGTCTGGAGTGTATGTTTGTTGCACATTTAACAGAAACTCATCGATGTAGCAATGTAAGTCCCACACATAGATAATGCCTGCAGTTGCTATGTATGGAGCAATTAAACCCATAAATGCAGCTAGGAAGCATTTAAAATTGCTTTTATCAAAAGCTATAAGTCCCAACCAAAATACAGGTATAAATGCTAGTAAAATAGGCGCAAATAAAGAACTAGCCGATAATATAAGCATAGATTCCATACCATGCCATGGTGCCATAAACTTTTCAGACTGATTTATAAGTCTAAAGAATGCGATGCTTGTGCTACATAGAGCAATGTATTCTTTATTTATGCCTAGATTGTTGGCTGATATGCCTATAAAAAGTAAAATGAAAAGGAAAGGAAAGATGGTTTCGTGTTTTAGAAACCTTATTTCTCTGTTTTTTAGAAATATGAGTGCCCCAGAGAGTAGGGTGATGGTAAGTCCAAGTAAATTTAGTCCCCAAGCGCTTAGTGAAGTGTAATCTTTTATAAGTTGAGGTACCCACACTATAACACCTACCACGATGCATAAGATTAGCACCGTGGTAAATGATAATATAGTTTGATTTTTGGACTTTCTCATTTTATAGGTCAAATCCTATATCGCTACGGAAGTATTTACCTTCGTAGTTTATTTTTTGAGCGTTTTTAAATGATTGTGCAAGCGCTTCTGCTTTGTCTTTGCCGTATGAGCTCACTGCAATTACACGACCACCGTTTGTTACAATGTTGCCGTCTTTTACAGTTGTACCTGCGTGGAAAAGAATACTGTCTGTTACTTCTTCAAAACCAGTCATTACTTTGCCTTTTTCGTA
>JAEIGA010013179.1_pt1 | contig 12577 bp, 20 predicted proteins | sample 9270691 | NCBI WGS metagenome assembly JAEIGA01 (sample SAMN17057246, study PRJNA624740) | gut metagenome | biome: biome; isolation source: fecal sample | host: Bos grunniens | place: China: Xizang | collected 2019 | reverse complement strand
GGAAAAGCCTATGTGCAGATTATCCCATCCGCTAAAGGCATAGGTAGCTCCATATCAAGTGAACTGAATGGAGAATCCGCAAAGGCAGGTGAATCTGCTGGCTTAAATCTTGTTGGAAAACTCAAAGGTGTCATTGCCGCCGCCGGAATTGGAGCAGCTATCAAGTCATCATTGGAGGCAGGTGGAAACCTCCAGCAGTCCTTTGGTGGTCTTGACACGCTTTATGGCGAGGCAGCGGATGCAGCCAAGGCCTATGCGGCAGAGGCAGCCAAAGCAGGAATATCTGCAAATGATTATGCGGAGCAGGCTGTTAGCTTTGGAGCTAGTTTGAAACAGGCCTTTGAGGGCGATACAACCAAGGCAGTTGAGGCAGCCAATACAGCTATCATGGATATGGCTGATAATGCCGCCAAGATGGGAACACCGATTGAGAACATACAAACGGCTTATCAGGGATTTGCGAAGCAGAACTACACCATGCTTGACAACCTCAAGCTTGGATATGGTGGAACTAAGACAGAGATGGAGAGACTTCTTGCAGATGCGCAGAAGTTGACCGGAGTCAAGTATGACATTTCTAACCTTGGTGATGTATATGAGGCCATTCATGTTATCCAGGATGACCTTGGTTTAACAGGAGTTGCAGCTCAGGAAGGTGCTGAGACGTTCACTGGATCCTTGGGCGCTATGAAAGCAAGCGTGCAGAACCTTTTGGCAAACTTGACACTTGGTGAGGACATAGGGCCATCACTTAATGCTCTTACTGAGACTGTGCAGGCCTTTGTGTTCAATAACCTGTTTCCTATGATTGGAAATATCCTGCAACAGCTCCCACAACTGCTTAGTGGTCTGAGCACAATTATAATCGGTGCTCTAAATCGGATAAGCGAGAATGCAGACCAGATTGTGAGTATAGCGATTCAACTCGTGACCTCACTTGCAAATGCAATCGTGAGTGCTTTGCCATATCTGATTGAGGCAGCGGTGAAATTGGCCATAGCTCTGGGGCAAACTTTAATCAGCACAGATTGGATTGCAATTGGAACAGAACTGATCAGCAATCTCCGTGATTCAATCGGATCGGCAGCAGGCTCTATCCTAGGTTCTGATGCAACAACAATAGATGGATTCCTTGCAGGTATCACTGCTGGCTTGCCTGGGGTCCTGGACAAAGGCATTGAGATAATCACAAACATAGTGAATGGCATTTTAGGTGCTATTCCTCAGCTGATAACTACTGCAGGACAGCTTATTTCATCATTTGCGGCTTTCCTTATGCAGAATTATCCGACAATCATGCAAAAGGGTGTCGAGTTAGTCCTGAACTTGGTAAACGGAATAATAAATAACCTGCCTCAGATCGTGTCAGCAGTAGTGCAGGTCATTGGAAGCTTTGTGGCAACGATTCTGCAGAATCTGCCCACTATACTTTCACAGGGCTTGACCATTATGGCTAAGTTGGTTGCTGGTCTTATTCAGGCAATCCCTAAGGTTGTAGCAGCCATTCCGCAGATCATCCAGGCAATCGTGAACACCTTCGGTAATTTTGATTGGCTCTCAATTGGTAAGAATATTATCCAGGGTATTGCAAACGGTATCAGCAACGCAGCTGGAATAATAGTAGATGCAGCCAGAAATGCAGCACAGTCGGCATTTAATGCGGCTAAAGAGTTCCTTGGCATTGCATCACCTGCTAAAAAGGGTATTTATCTGGGCGAGATGTTGGATGCCGGATTTGCCCTTGGTATTACCAATAATAAGGGGCTTGTGGATGATGCAGTCAACAGCCTTAGTGAATCAGCCACAGCGAACCTGACCACAACAGGCTCATACGATTTCAGAGGCGGAAGTACTGCTGATGACAAGATGGACGTGCTGTTAGCAATGCTTGGCACATATCTCCCTGAGATAGCAGAAAAGCAGGGAATTGATGTTCAGACACTTTATAACGGTATCAATAGACAGTTAGGATGGGCGATTTCATGAGAACATTCACTTTAATCGACAATGATGGAAATACTTATGATGTGACAGCCAAGAATGACCTCTTTTTTTATGGGATTGAGGGTCTTGGCTATGCTCAAACAACTGAATTCCAAAGGATTGAGGACAGATATGCTCTTTTATCAAACTATACGTCACAGGCTAAGATAAAAGGCACAATCAAGTTCTGGCAACCTGATGCAGAGAGAAAATACTTTGACTTTGCTCAGTTCTGCCAGAATGGTCCTATCCGTATGAAATACAATCCAGGGCATGGTGAGTTCTATCGGAATGGAGTCATCTCTGAGATTGCCAGAACAGACGGGACAGGTAATGAGCTGAGGGTTACATTGACATTTACGGCTCAGACCCCATGGTATAAGAATGTTTCAGCTCACAATGATGGTCAGATTATAGGTGGTAAGGTGTATGATTACACGTTTGACTACACTTACTCATCAGCAGTCGTGAACTCGGTTTCTGTTGAGTCTGACTCATACCAGAGCTCACCTGTTAAGCTGATTATTTACGGACCTGCTACAAATCCATCATGGAGGCACTATTTAAACAATGTTTTGCAGACATCCGGCAAGATCACCGGAAATGTCCTTGCAAATCATAAGCTGATAATTGACACAACCTCTATTCCGTACTCAATAAAGCAGTTCGACATGCTTGGAAACGAGGTCTCTGACATGTATCAGCTCTCAGATTTCTCCACAGATAGATTTATAAGGTTCGGAAAAGGACGAAACACAGTATCAGTCCAGGCAGATAACACAAACACCTTGAATGTTGGTGTGGAGGCGCAGATTGAGTATGCAACCGTTTAATGTTGAGATATTCGACAGACAATTTAATCTGATCCAGCACTATAACGTGGGTGCTATAAATTACAACTATGATTATTTGTCCACCGTGGAAAACTCAGTCCTTTTAGCATTCAATCCGGATGTTGAAAAGGGGCAGTATATCAGAATAAAAAACAATGTGGATAGTTACTTTGGTTATATCTCCTCAATAGCTGTAAATGAGCAGACTCAGGGATTCTCAGAGGTTAAGTTTAAGCCATTCATATCTCTTTTTGATGAGAGCATATTGTTTGACACCACTCTCCAAGGATCCGGTACAGCGCTGGAGCAGGTAATTGCCGATTACATCACGGAATATTGGATAAATAATGCAGACAGCAATCAGAACATATATGGATTGCAGGTGCAGACGATTTCCAACACAACAACATGGGGATTCCACATCACTTCTGATCAGGCTGGACTCTCCAAGGCAATAATCAACTTCATGAACTCAATTGTTCGTAGAGCCATGACAAAGTATCAAATTGGAATCTATGCAGAACCGGATTTCAGTAATCAGACCATTACGCTCAAGATCGGAGTGGCTGATGCGACAGTATTTAACATTGAGGCGGATCTTCCAAACGTCATTGAGAAGTCAATCATTGTGAATGAGACAACCCAGGACATAAACAAGCTCATCATATATGATCAGGCAGACCTTGCCACCAATGTTATCTATTACAAGCACACAGATGGCACCTATGATACTACGGATGATGACAGAATCATTCCGGTTATCTATGGTATGACATCCGTTGCCGCATCAGAGGATGTTCCTTTTTCTGATGCTGCCCAGGATGCAGCTGATAAACAGTTCGACACAGATTCTTATTCCAATTTGATTGAGCTGACATTGCAGAATGAGGATGCTCTTGTTATGCCAAGTCAGCTGACTATTGGAAGGCTTGTAAGCGTAAACAGCAATGGTGTTTCCTATGCCTCAATACTCACTGGAGTTGAGAGGAGCAATAAAACCAAGCTGATATTTGGAACCATCAGGCTTGACCTTACCAAAATACTTAAAGGAGGAATGAACAATGGCAATTAACTTAGTTACGTTTGCAGCCTCAACAGTTACGCCCCAAGATGATGCCTTGATTTATGAAACTGCCTTGGTTTCAAGTGGCTTGATCTATGGCGGAACAGTAACGATTAAGAGTGCAAACGTGCTCCACGTAGCAGCTGGCCATGGTGCTCTATGTGGTAGGAAATTTACTATTGAGGCAATGGATGTACCTGTCAGCCTCACCGCATCAGGCACAGAGCTGGGGCGCATTTACATTCACATGGATCTTAGTGATATAGATGAGCCAATATCAATCCAGGTGGAGACAGGGCAGTCACTCACACCTGTTCAGCAGGATGCTGATGTAAACATCAACAATGGGGTCTATGAGATCAATCTGGCCACCTTCGATGTGGACACTTCCACAATCAGCAATCTGGATGACGTTGCTCCTGTGATTCCTTCTGTGGTTAATCTGGTTGGAACACTTGAGGCAAATCAGGGTGATTTGGAAGACCTGACAACACAGGACAAGGACAGTCTTGTTGATGCTATCAACTCCGTGGAGGCAGCTCATACTGTCACTCGGTTTACAGTAAACACTTCCTCATGGGTAACAGACACCACTTCACAGAGTGGAACAACACTGTATAAAAAGACCATTTCGCTAAACCATGTATATGTGGAGTCGCCCAGTGTTGATATCGGCTCAACAGGAGTATTGCCAACAGTAGCCCAACAGGAGGCATATGATTTGCTCCAGTATGTAACTGTTGACAGTGCTGTCCCTTGCTTATATCTCTATGCAAGCGAAATCCCTACAGGCACATTCTATATAAATGTAGAGGGGGTTGATTGATATGCTCAAAAAGGTGTTTTATTTAGAAGTAAAAGAGGAGGGACTGCGCTATGGCTGAGAAATTATGTGCATTAAAAAAGAATAACTCATCTAAAGGCTCTCCTGTAACAGAGTATGTGGTTGCTTTTAGGAGCTCAGATCAGTGGTATCTCAAGCTGATAACTATAGTTGATGGCATACCAAGTGCCACATATGCACCCGGTTTTAATCAGTATGCAGAGGGCCTTTATATGAAAGCTGCGGCAGTTTCTAATGGATACACAGATATCTATGCAAAAGCAGCCGGTAAATTTTATTTATTTAGTGGAACCAATTCATACAGTGAAATTGATGCTGAAAATGGCACTAGGATTGCGCATCTTGGCAATTATCAACTTATTACGGTGGTGTATCAAGAACAGTAAAACACCGTAATCATTAATTACCAATTTAAGGAGGATAAACCATGTTAAACAAATTTTTTGTATTAGTTCTTTCACTCAACAAGAGCGGTGGCAACTCAGAGGAGATCACCAGAAAAGATACATACGAAGAGGCTGAAAACCTCTTTTATACCAAGTGTGGTCAGCTTGCTCCCAATCCCGCAACAGGATATATTGTGGTAGAGTTGCTTGATGGCTACGGCAGAGCAATCAAGTCCGAGACAATTAACAGACTCCCTGAGCCTGAAGAGGAATAATAGAAAGGAATCTATTGAGAAGTAATCATTCATGGGGCTATCATCTGTGAGGTGATAGTCCCTTATCGGAGGAGACCATGACATTCACCGCTGGGCAAGTTGTAGCTTTCATTATTGGATTGCTGGGAGCTATACTCACAGTTTTAAACATCATAGACAAGTCAGCATCACTTAAGGCTCTGAAGGAGACACCATTTAAAACGCTCGCTGGGAAGGTAGAGCAGCATGAGGATAGGATCGGGAAGATTGAGTCTTCGCTTTTCCTTGATAATGACAGATTCAGAGAGCAGGATGAAACCAACGAGGTTATGCAGATATGTATGCTGGCCTTAATTGATTTTGAGCTGTCCTATTGTTCCCATACAAATTATGAGTATACAGAGGACTTAATAAAGGCAAAAGATGCACTCCGAAAGCATTTAGCGAGTAAATAGAGCGAGGTGAGATTATGAGGAGTGACATGGAAAGGATCCAGCAGAAACTCATAGAGCGGAACGGCACAGCACAGAAAAAGCCCAAAAAGAAGAAAATGGACCTCATTATCCGTGGGGTCCTTATTTATTGGGTTATTTTCGTTGTTGTTGCATGGGTGACTTTTTGGATAAAGGATGCCATTCCCGACACCCTTGTGCAATATGGACTCGGCGGCGGTGCTGTGGAGCTTCTTATTTCTGGTGCGATAGAGATATTCAGAGACAAGATGAATAAGGAGGATAAGTGATGGGCAAGTTAAAAAGTCGTAAATTTTGGATTTCTGTAGCAGCCTTTTTAGCTTCTATAGCAACATCCATAGCCGGTTTAGCAACTGACAACACCACTGTGGCGATCGTAGGGACAATTTGTGGCATACTTGCGGCGGCTATCTATGCAGCGGCGGAGGCTTATGTTGATGGGAAAGCGGTATACAAGGGGGATAACTGATGGCAAGTGCGACACAGGTTGCTAACTTCATAGAGCGAATAGCTCCTTGTGCTCAGAACGCATACAGGATCCTCGGGAAGGTAAAACCCTCTGTATGTATAGCAATGGCCTGCGTTGAGTGCGGCTATGGTACAGCCGGGAGCGTAAAATACCACAGCTATCTCGGGCATAAAGTGGGAACCGGAAAGACAGCTTTAAAGTACTGGCCCGGGACCTTTTTCACTTCCAAGACTAAGGAGGAGTACACGGTGGGAGTCCACAGCACCATAGTGGACGCTTTCCGCAGCTATCCCGATATGCAGACTTGTGTCTTGAATTTCTACGAGCTCCTTAATACAGGGCTTTATTCAAGAGTCAAAGCCGAGGACGATTATATAACTCAGATGAGGCAGATTAAGTCCTGCGGTTATATGACATCCATTACCGAGGTCAACACGGTCTTATCCATTATTCAGAAATATAACCTCACCAAGTATGATTTTAACTCCGGCGCTCCTGTAAGCTATCCCATACCCACAAGGGTTCTTAAAAGGGGTGTTAAGGGAGAAGACGTTAAGTGGGTGCAGCTGGAGCTTAAAAAGCGTGATTATCCTGTGGGAAACATAGACGGAGTATATGGCCCTCAGACTGAGCAATGCGTGAAGTCGTTTCAGACAACTGTATTTGTTGATGGAATAGTAGGTGCCAAGACGTTAGAGGCTCTTAAAAAATAATTTGTCTAAGGAGATCGTTGATGGAAGAGAACACTTTATCTTTCTATGTACATGAATCAGAAATGGCAAGAATGGAGCGGATAAACAAGCGGCTGTTTATTGCCTTGATTATTGCGAGCGTAGCGCTGGCCTGCAATAATATCACAAAGCTCTTTAGGTAATGCCTATGAGAGATGACATTCCAAGATCCAAAATTGAGTTCCTTATTGATGAGTGGATTTTTTCTGAAAGGGACCGCTTGATTTTAAAGCGGAGGCTTTTGGACGGTATCTGTTATGAGCCGCTTGCAGAAGAATTTGATTTATCAGTAAGACAGGTCAAAAAGATAGTATATAAGTCGCAGGAAAAGATATTCCGGCACGTCTAAAAAGTGCACGAAAGATGCCCTCTGAGTTCATTTCTCAGAGGGTTCTTTTTTTTTACAATTAATGCATGAAAACCTCAAAAGACCAAAACTACATTACTAGACTTATCTGTTGTGGATACACATGCGTGTGCGCTTTGAAGATATACAAGATGTTTGCGGAGCGCCCGGATGGCTTGGAAGAACTGGAGCAGTTCGTGTCCTCGTTGGAAAAGGAGAGTCCTTATGTGGATAGAGTATAATCCTAACCCCATCTCCAATAATGTGGAAGATTGCGCAGTCCGAGCTGTGAGCACAGCGTTAGATATAAGTTGGGATGATGCGTTTGATTTGATAGCTCATAACGCTAAAGAAATGGGCGTTATGATGCATAACAATAGCGCTTGGGGAAGTGTTCTTAGACAGAATGGTTTTAACAGAGCAATCATACCGAACTCCTGCCCGGAGTGTTATACAGCAGAAGATTTCTGCAGGGATCACCCCAAGGGCATCTATGTGCTGGGCTTCGGCACACATACCGCAACTGTAATTGATGGAAACCTTATAGACACATGGGATTCTCGAGGGGAAATCCCGACATATTTTTGGTATAAGAAGGAGTATTGAAAATGGCATACAATAACGGCTTTCCTATAACTTATGGTCAGATGTATCCGCAGATTATCCAGCAGCCACAGCAGCCGCGTTACAGTGGCATTAATTGGGTGCAGGGTGAGGCTGGGGCTAAAAGCTATTTAGTCGCTCCTAATACTACAGTGGACCTTTGGGATTCTGAGGCACAGGTCATATATCTAAAGTCTGCAGATGCGTCCGGGATGCCTACTATGAAGGTGTTGGACTACACCATAAGAGAATCATCAAATCCGACCCCTAAAGCGCCTTTAAATGATAAGGTGGAGGAATACGTCACCAAAGAAGAGATGGAGTCATTTAGGGCGGAAATATTTAAAAAAATCAGGGAAATAAAGGAAACAAGAGAGACAAAGGAGGGTAAGAGAGTATGAATCCATTGTTTAATGCAGCCAGTAATTACTCGAACCTCATCAACCAGTTTAATCAGTTTCGTCAGATGTTCTCCGGGGATCCGAGAGCGCAGGTACGTCAGCTGATGAATTCGGGAAGGATATCACAGGAGCAGTATGACGGAGCTGTAAAACAGGCAAATCAGCTCTATAAAATGATGCATGGTGGCCACATGTAAATAGATACTATAAACCGACTTGCAGTATGAAGCAGGTCGCTGACCCTAAAAGTTATGGGTAGAAAGGAAAAAATATGGCACTAACAGATGATAGTGGAATGAACACAACCATGCTTGTAGGTCCTGCAGGATTGCAGAATGGTGGTGGCTTTGGCGGCTTCGGGAACGATGGAGGCTGGTGGATACTGCTCCTCTTCCTTCTTCTCGGAAATAATGGCTGGGGCGGTGGATTCGGTGGTGGTATTAACAACGACCTCTATCCTTGGATGAATCAGAGTAATCAGATTAATGGCGGTTTTAGAGACCAGCTCATTAATGACAATGTCACCGAGATCAGAAGTGGAGTGACCGGATTGCAGACACAGCTTTGCAATTGTTGCTCAGATGTACAGATGGCCCTTGCTAATGGATTTGCAGGAGTAGAACAGGGCGCTAATGCTCGCCAGATTGCAAACATGCAGCAGGCATTTGCAGCGCAGACTGCAGTTACAGGAGCAATCACAGACCTTGCAAGTCAGCAGGCTAATTGCTGCTGTGAAAACCGCCTCGCAACATGCCAGACACAGAACATCGTTCAGAACGAAGGCAATCTGACAAGGTTCGCAGATGCGAATAACACAAGAGATATTATCCAGAGTCAGACTCAGGGAACACAGGCAATCCTGGACAAACTCTGCCAGCTTGAACTTGATGGAGTTAAGGCACAGGTTGACGCTAAGAATGACCGTATTGCAGAGCTTACTACTCAGCTTAATATGGCAACGCTTAGAGAATCGCAGACTGCACAGAATGCGTTTATTTCACAGGGATTTGCAAATGAGGTAGATCAGCTTTACAATCGCCTTTCAAATTGCCCTGTACCTAGTACCCCTGTTTATGGTCGCACACCTATTTTCACCTGCAATCAGAATGCTTGCGGTTGTGGCTGCGGCATGGGTTAATGGGGGTGTAAATTATGGCAGAGTATGTATATAACCCGGTTCAGCTTGTACAGCCGAATCAGAACGTATTATTGCAAGACTCAATCCCGTGTAATAGAGGATATGTTTATCACAGGGATGGGAGCGGCATTCTTACTCTCAGAGGCATAGTTAATAACCCAAGTTGCTGTTTTGCAAGATATCAGGTGACATTTAATGGGAATATAGCAATTCCCTCAGATGGAACACTTGGCGCGATTGCAATTGCCCTGGCTATCAATGGAGAACCAATACAGACCAGTCGGGCGATTGTAACACCTGCTGATGTGGCAGCAGACCCGCCTACAACCGAGAATTTCTTTAACGTAACCTCGACAGCATTTATCAATGTTCCAAAAGGATGCTGCTTGACGGTATCGGTAGAAAATGTCTCAGAGGGTATCACGGCGGCTGATCCGGCCACAGCGATATTAGTGCAGAACGCGAATTTAGTTGTCGACAGAGTTGCATAAGGAGGGAAAGAGTATGCATGAATTACATGAATTAAAAAGCCGCCTTTGCGAAGAACTCGAAGAGTATGGAAGCAAGAGCGAGCTGGACATGGGGGACCTTGAGGTGGTTGACAAATTGGCACATACCATCAAGAACCTCGATGAAATCATAGAGGCCTATGAGGAAGAGTATTCTGGGCGCAGATCTTATGATAGAGCTTATGATAGGTCTTATGACAGATCTTATGATGGATCTTATGAAGGCTCATATGCGAGAGGTAGAGGGCCCAGGAGGGATTCTATGGGCAGATATTCCTCACGCAGATCTAATAGAGGATATTCTATGGACAACGCGTCAATGGTAATGGAACTCAAAGAGCTTATGAAAGACGCTCCCGATGATCGCACAAAGCAGGAGTTCCAGCGTTTCATTACAAAGATGGAGCAGATGTGAGAAAAGGGTAATGAAACTGTTACCAAAAAGGAGGGTGGCTATTTGTCACCCTCTATTTTGTGTCATACTTTCGTGTCATACTTTGAACGAGCAGGGTGTGACAACCGCATATTTACGTGGTATAATTTGATTCCGTAGAGCAACAGAAACACTTTGGAAACGTACCAAGTGTGCGGAATTTCGCCATTTTATTATTGGGTTCGACTCCCGCCTAATCCACTCGTGCAATGCGCACAAATACTGAATCTCACATTTCTTGTGTCATATTTCGTGTCATATTTTCAAAATGATCATTCAATTTCTTTGCATATGCTTCGTCAATAGAAGCTATTGGCTTTTGATAATGCTCTTTTAAAACTCTTGAGTTTTCTTTCCAACCGCCATGATGGGCGGTGTATAACTCAGGGATATTGAGCGCCGCCGATACTGATGCAAAATATACTCTGAGATCATGAAAACGGATTCCGTCAATTCCCACTTTCTTACGTAAGTTATAGAAGTTGGTACCGATAGAGGATGGTACAAGCGGTACTATGTATTCGTTGGGGCTTCCATTACCTATCAGCTTAAGCTCTTGCTCTGTTAGATATAAGAGTCTGTTTGAGCTGGAGGTTTTGGGAGTCTCTTTATGTACCCATGACTTACCATCTGAGGATTTAACCACATCCGAGTGAACGTAAAGCGTGTTTCCACTAAGATCGCCATATGTAAGACCGCATACTTCACCACGCCTTAAGCTGTGCCTGGAAGCCAGCATTATAGCTATTTTCATTTTTGGTTTGGCAGCATTGTATAGAGCTATGATTTGTTCATCCTCTGGGGCATTTTTTCGCTTTTTTTGATTCTGTGGTAAATGTATTCGATAATTAACATCAGCGCCAGAAAAGGCCAAGGATGCTCTTAATAGGGCATAAGTATTTCGTACTGTCTTTGGCGATAGATTCCTGACTGACAAATCCGATATAAAGCTCTGTATGATAGTAGAATTTATCTTTCGGACTCTGATATTTGAGATAGTATCAAAACGTTTTGCATCCTTTCTGTAGCCATAGATTGTAGAAGGGGAAAGGGTCCCCTCGTTGGCATTTATATAATTATCGACTGCTTCTTTTACTGTTATGTCTTCTCCACGGTTCCGATCTGCACTATTTGCGAACTTCGTCGCCATCATCTCAGCCTGCTGCTTTGTGCTGGCAGTAAATGATTCATAATGTTTCTTTCCATCCGGGGTGGTGTGGGAATAGACCCTCACTCGCCAATTACCCGATGGGAGTTTTTTTGCTTTTGCCATTACGCCTCCTTCCTTATTTGAGCTCCTTGTTTCTGCAAGGGCAGGTCAATAACTGATTCAACAATTTGACGTTGGTATCTAAAAGCTGGTCTATACGCTTGTCTTTAAGGTTTATCTGTTCACGGCAAAAGCTTAAGCTCTTTTGGAAGTTTTCACGTTCTTTATCAAGCTTTTCATGGTATTTCAGCTTTTCTTTTGTCAGATCATTGCTCAGGTCTTCAATTTTCTTTTCCAGGTCTTCAATGAGTTGGATCTTGTATTTCAGAAGTGACTTCATGGCCTGAACATCCATATCGTCAGTCTCTTCGATTGTCTCCATATCTAATAGAGCCTTTGCTATGGGTCTGATTGTCTCTTCGTACTTGAATGAACACTCTTCGGAACCTTCAGCGAACAGTCGTGAAAGAGTGGACTTTGACACAAAATCCCCTTGTTTTTCCATGATTTCAAGGATATCGCCATATGACAATCCTTTTTCTTCTCGAACCTCTTTTAGTTTCAGTATGATTTCTTTGGTGTTCGTCATGTGTTTTACCTCTTGAACAGCGTATTATTATTTGGAACTTTTGTTAACGGATTTTCAATGATACCATTTCACTTAAAGGGAGGGCTACTAAATGAAAGAATCAGATTACAGGGGCAAAATAATTGAAGCAGTAAACGGCATTGACGATGCTGTATTCCTACGCCGCTTGTATAAACTAATCCATGTTATTACCAAAATCGATAATGAATGGATCCTAAACCAGCTTGATAAATTCGTGGATAATATTCAAAAGTAAAAGGAGGGGATGATTGCCGAGTGCTATCATCCTCTCTTTTCTTACTCATTGTTTTT
>JAEIGA010013178.1_pt1 | contig 12577 bp, 12 predicted proteins | sample 9270691 | NCBI WGS metagenome assembly JAEIGA01 (sample SAMN17057246, study PRJNA624740) | gut metagenome | biome: biome; isolation source: fecal sample | host: Bos grunniens | place: China: Xizang | collected 2019 | reverse complement strand
ATCTTTCACTGAAGCCCCTAAGAGCCACACTTCATCATCGATGATAAGATAGCGGTCATGGACGGCTTGTGGCAATTGAACTAAGGCAATAGGACAACACTGTTGATTATGCTTTTGAATATCAAGTTGCAATTTTGAGTTGTAGCGAGTATGTATTGTGCAGTCTACTCCGTCAGCTCGTTTATCTAAGATAAGCAGAGTGCGCTCGTCTACGAAAGAGTCAATCAGAACGATTCTCTTTGATGCTGAGCGGATGAGATTAGAGACGAAAGTATAAGCATCCCAAACGCAGCCTGTTGAAAAAAGCTGTTCTGTAGCAGGCTGTTCTTTTTGAATAAGGAAGTCTATTTTTTGTTCGTGGTTATCGACACGTGATTCTAAAGACGAAAAACGATTGTCAAAATGTTCTTGCAGAGATATGAGATGCTGATTGATAGAGAAGCCTTTTATAATATGACTTTTTAGAATCTCGTTAGCCCATGCTCTGAAAATGATACCTTGAGCAGATTTGACTCTATATCCAACAGACAATATTACATCAAGTGAATAATGTTCTGTTTGATAAACTTTTCCATCTAATGCAGTTGTCGCAAATTTTGCGACAACTGGTTTTATTTCTTTGCCGTAAAATTTTAATAATTCAGAACTAAGTTCTTCTTTCAATGCATTATTTACGTGCTTACCTATAGTTTTTACATCTCTGCCAAATAATTCAGCCATCTGTAAACGTGTAAGCCAAACTGTTTCATCTTCTATTCTTACTTCCAGACGGATGCTCTCATCTGGCTGGTAAAGGACAATCTCTCCTTTTTCGACTATTGTCGGTAATGTGTTTTTGTTTTCAGGTTTCATTGGTTTTGATGTTTGGGCTATGGGCTCTGAGCTTTGAGTTCTGAACTCTGAACTCTGAACTGGTTATTTAGATTGTTTGTATATTTTTTCTAATTACTTTGCATGGATTTCCGTAGGCGACTACTCTATCTGGTATATCTCTTACTACAACAGAGCCGGCGCCAATTATTGACCATTTGCCTATTTTTATACCTGGTATAACTATTGCACCTGCACCAATCCAAGTGCCTTCTCCTACTGAGACATTTCCACAAAGTGTTGCATGTGGCGACACGTGTACATAATCCTCTATTTTACATTCGTGATCAACAGAAGTACCGGTGTTGATGATGCAATGTTTTCCAATCTGTGCATCGGCTTGAATGATGCTCCCTTGCATTACGACTGTGCCTTCTCCTATTTCTGCTGTTGGAGATATGATGGCAGAAGGATGAATAGCTTTGCCGAATTCTCCTGATAATTTTTCTACGATGCTTTTCCTGATAGCATTGGAACCTATACTTACAATGATAGGTGACGCATCTGTAATGTTATGCAGTACCTTATGTCCATGTAATTCGTTGATCTCTGTATTATCATCTATCAAGGCATCTATCTTTATGTTGGATGCATTAAGAATATCCATTATCACCTTAGCGTGACCACTTGCACCAAATAAATACATATTTTAGTTATTTCCGTTGAAAACTTCCATTGTAGCTTGACCTTCTTGTGAAATGTCAGCTCTTTTTAGAACTTTCATTATTGTTATCCAAATTATTTTAATGTCTGTCCATAATGTGCAATTATCCACATACCAGACATCCAATTCAAATTTCTTTTGCCAGCTGATGGCGTTTCTTCCATTGCATTGTGCCCAGCCTGTAATACCTGGTCTTACCTCATGACGGCGAGCTTGCTCTTCAGAATATAAATGTAAATATTTAACTAATAAAGGACGAGGTCCGATTAATGCCATATCACCTTTAAGTACATTTATTAGTTGAGGAAGTTCGTCTATAGATGTTGAGCGTACAAATCTACCAACCTTTGTCAAGCGCTGAGCATCTGGAAGTAAATTTCCATTTTCATCTCTCTCGTCTGTCATGGTCTTGAATTTTATTACTTTAAAAATTTTTCCATCTTTGCCTGGGCGTTCTTGTGTGAAGAAAGCGCCAGCACCTTTATTTGCGAAATGCAGCCATATTGTTATCAACAATAATATAGGCCAAATTATCAATAATGCAATAAGGACTATTGTGAAATCAATTATTCGTTTAAAGAAGTTTTTGTACATAAGTTAGTTTATGTTTTTTTTGATCTCTTTTAAATACTCATCAATTATTATTTTTCTATCGAATTCTTTCTCAACTTTTTTCCTGGCAGCTGTTCCCATTTCTGATTTTATTTTATGTGACAAATTAATAAAGATTTCAACTTTATTAATTAAATCTTCTGAATTTTTAGCTTCGCAAAGAAGTCCATTTATTCCATCATCTATTGTTTCTTTACAACCATTTATATTTGATGCTATAATAGGCCTTCCAGCAGCGCATGATTCTAATAGCACATTTGCCATTCCTTCATGATATGATGGCAATATCGTACAATGAGAGTTTTTTATAAAAGGGCGTACATCAGAAACAGCACCATACCAATGTAATAAATTGTTCTTCTGTAGTTTATTTAATATTACTCTATAATCCTCTTCACACCCACCTAAAATATTGAATTCAATATCAGGGTATTTAGATTTAATTTTTTGTACCATTGTTATAAATTCATCAATGCCTTTATCTTTCATAACCCTTCCAATAAATATAAATTTGATAGGATTGTCTTTATCAGGATATGGATGAAAAGAGTGCCATTTTAAATCAACTCCAGAACCAGGTAATAATATCCCATTGTTACCGATATGATTCTTTTGACAAAAGTCTTTAATACTCTGATTTTGATAGAAAATAGTACGAGCTTTAGATAAACCAACTTTATATAAAGTTGTAGCAATCTTATTAGTAATCCCTTTGTTATTAATCGATGAACCTAGTCCTGTTATGTTGGCTAGTTGAGGAATGTTGTTTACTCTTGCAGCCAATCCACCATATATATTAGGTTTGATAGTATAAGTTAATATTAATGATGGTTGGATGCTCTTAATTAACTTCATATAAGAAAGAAATAGGCTAAAATCATGTAAAGGATTTGTTCCCCTTCTATCTATATTTTGATGATTAATTTTACAACCTAATTTAATAAAATAATCCTCTTTTTCAGTATTCCCTTTAGGCACAGAGATGTACACATTATATCCATTAGAAAGTATTGCAGTAACAACTTCCTTTCTAAAAGAAAATAAACCATCTATACTATTGGTTAAAATTAGAATTTTATCCATTACTTTCAATTAAATATCTAAGTAATTCTTGTGGTGCATTAACTGCTTCATTGTGCCATTGACAATTTCTATCAAAATAACCATTCATTCCTAGTACTGCAGTGTGAGAAAATCCATAACTCATTTCTACAATTAAACCATTACCTGTCCTTTTGTCAATTACATAATCAAAACCAACACATTGTAACTGTAGTGCGTCCGCTGTTGCAAAAGCAGACTTGATGATATTTTCTGTAAATAACTCTTTGTTGTAAAGAACAGAACCTCCTCCTGAAGCCCTAAAGTCATGTGATCTTATTGGACGATATAGACCTGTACATTTATCACCGACAACAACAACTTTCATATCAAATCCATCATTTGGAATATATTCTTGGATATATACATAACCTTTTTCATTTGGAAATTTTTTAGCACTTTTCAGTATTCTAAGAAATTCTGGGATTCTTTTAAATTTTGAAATAAAAGTTGCTTTATTATGTGATGATCTAACATTAGAAGTGGTTTTATACAATAAACTAGGAGCTGGATTAAAACCTTTACCAAACATACGTTTTGCATATTTTCTTAGTTGATATGGTGATTTTAACAACTTGACATTGTGAGATCCTGATCCTGTTCTCAATTTTGCAACTACTGGGAATTTAGCTTCAGTATTTAACCATTTATCAATAGATTGCATATTGTAAAACACTCTAGATTCAGGAATAGGCGCATTGACAGATTGTAATGCATACATTTCTGCGACTTTGTCATCAAAATGCCACGAATCATTAAAGTTAGGAAAAACTTTAAGTCCCAACGACTCTGCACAATATAATATACTTCTTGCCTCAAGCATTTCTGAATAATTATATTGACTAAAATGCCATAATAATATGTCGTATTTCTTTAGTATAGTTATAGCATCAACGTCAAACAAATCGTACGTATCGTATTCAATATTATTTTCTTTACAATACTCAATCCATGGAAATATCCAACTGGACGAATGTATTTTATTAATGTCAATATTTGGTTGAAATATTAATACTTTCATCTATAGTGAGTTTAAAAATTCTTTTATTTTGTCTTCGTATGACCTAATGTTAAAATTATTAATGCCAACATTGTAAGATTTTTCTTTTATTTTATCAATGTCGTTTATATTCTCATTTAACCAGTCTAACGTATTTTTGTAAGAATCAACGTCAAAATTTTTTGCTAGTAATCCGTTTTCTTTATCAATAAAGTAATATGGCATTTCACCATTTTGTGTGGTAATAACAAGTCCTTTCGAGGCTACATATTCGCATATTTTATTAGGAAATCTTGCAATGTCCTGAATAGTATTTCTTAAAGGTATTAATAGGGCAGATGCTCCTTTAAATAATGAAATAAGTTCATTGTATTCAAGGTTTTTATAAAATTTAGTATTAATATTAGATTTGGATTTAACTGAAGATATTTTTGTGTCACTACCACTTAATACGAAATATAAATCATGACTATTACTAATACTTGATTTTTGATATGATTTGTTTATTAAATCTATTGTATCTTCAAATCCAACAGAACCACAAAATAGAATATATTTTTTATCTGCTTGGTATGGCTCTATATTTATAAAATCATTGAAATCGCAAATAGGAGGTACTATAATTGTTTTAACTGTATTATTGTATTCCTTAGCTTTGTCTTCTAGAAAATGACTAATACAAATGGCACCATCCCATAATTTAGGACCTTTTGTATTCATTAATCTTCCATTAATTCTGTGATAAATATTTTGATTTACAAATGCAGATCTATATTCGCAGTAATGGTATATTAATTTTGACTTAGTTATTTTTGATATAATTTTATATATAAGTAAATCAAAATAATGACCTGATGCAATGTGAATAACATCAATTTTTTCATTTTTATTTTCTTTTAATAAAAAGAAAGGTTCTTTTATTATACTCCAAATAAATGACAATACCGATTTTGCTTTGCAGACATGTTTTATGATAATATTGTTAGGAATATACATGTCACATTTATCAGAATTTGATAATCGATTTATTATTTTTACAGAATGCCCTAGCGAATTAAATAATTTTGCAAAAGATAATAACCGAATATCAATTGCTCTTTTTTTGTACGGGACATCAGATAGTCCAACAAAATATATATTCATTACTTTATGTATTTATCAAAAATATCAATTAATTGTTCCTTGGAAAATTTTTCATTTTCGTTGTATAAAATTTTTTCGTGCTCTAATATTTGTTCAATAGACCATTTGAATTTTATAAATTTAGCAGGAACACCTCCTGCTACACAATATGGAGGAATATCTTTTGTGACGACAGCTCCAGCGCCGATTATAGCCCCTCTGCCAATTGTAACACCACTTAATAAAGTTACGTTAACACCAAGCCAAACATCTTCTTCAACAATAACATCCTTATCATATTCAATCTTGGCATTCGCTTTTTTGTAATTATCATCAATAAATCTAAACCATTTGCCAACTTCCTGCATATGATTGCCAGTTCGAACCATTAATCCAGAAGAGCAAACACTATTTTTTTTCATAATAAATTTGGCATTAGTTGCAGATACCGTACCACCGCCTATAGAAACATTTTCATACAAATAAATATTTTTAGGCCCACCAACTACAAACGGAGTTCCTATTTGTACACTATCTGCACAATATCCTAATGAGGAACGTTTAAAAGAGAAATATGTGTGGTATATTGCAATAAAACCTCTTGCAATACGATTGTTCAGAAGTTTTTTCTTAATACTCATATTTATTATCTAGTTTTTTGATTATATCTTCCTCAATCTTCTTAATCACTCTGCATGGATTTCCCGCAGCTATAACATTCGCAGGTATATTCTTAGTTACCACACTACCTGCACCTATAACAGAATTTTTACCAATAATAACCCCCTTTAATACTGATGAATTTATACCTAACCAAACATTATCTTCTATTACAATAGGCTTACATATACCACTGCGAGGATCGTCCATATGCCAATCTGTATCGGTAATCAATGTATTAGCACCACATCTAACATTATTCCCTAATGTTATGGATCTGGCACAACCGATAGTGGTTCCAGAAAAACCACAATTATTACCTATTACCACTGATGCTCCTTCTTGTAATGTACTTATTACACACTTATGATTAACGCCAATGAGATTAGAAGTTGATTTACTATTGAATACACATTTTTTACCAATGCTAATTAAAGATTTTCTATGTTTTACGAATAATGCTATACCATTATAATAACTAGGTCCATTATTATGAATGCCCTTTAAAAATGTAATAATCCACATTAATGGACTATATAATAAAATACATATCTTATTTATAGTTACTCTATTCATTACAGTACTTTTTTATACAATTTGAATATAATTCAAAATTCTTTTTTGCATTAATAATTTGTCTAACAGAGGAATAATTCAATCTTTTTAAATACCATTGCAGATTTCTCATGGATTTTCTTGACAATATATATTCATTAATAATTGTGTTTCTCATGATTTGATATTCTTTATCAATTTTCGACAGTTTATCACAGTATAATGACAAATTTTTATTGATTTCAGAACATTTCTCTTCTACAAATTGTGCATCGTAAATTGGGATTTCTTTATGTGATGTTAGTTTGTTATCATTATATTCTAATATAACAATCATTGAGCTCTTATTGTTATCAGACATTTTTATCAGAGGGTCTTTTGATTTATTTGTATAAACATCATCAAAACAAAAATTACCCAAACTATAATATAATAATGAATTATTATATTCTTCAAAACCCTGCAATACATGCGGATGGTGACCATAATATACGAATGATGCAGTTTTTGATAATAAACGAGCTATTTTTATATGGTCAGCATTAGGATAATTAACATGTTCTTGTCCTGCATGTACACTCATTATTACATTATAACCATTATTCTTTATTTCCCTCAGATCCTCTACAACAGTAGTATAATCATACTCGTTAATTCCGTTATTGCCACATCCTTGTGGATTAGTAGAATAACAGCAATAACCACATAGAGCAATTTTGTTATTGACTATTTGTTTTATTATATTCTTATTTTCTGCTATACCAAAATATTCAATATTGTTATTTTTTAGAATATTCTTAGTTAGATCAAATGATTTTTTACCATAATCAAAAGTATGGTTGTTGGCTAGACATACTGCATTGACACCTAGATAATTTAATATTTGAATATTTTCAGGATCTGCCTTGATGTATGCTGATTTATGTCCGTAAGGTCTGGTCTTCTTCTCTGCGAAAGGTGTCTCTAAGTTCGCAATTACATAATCACATTCAGATAAAACTTTTTTTATACTCTCTAAGTAATTGAAAATTTCTTTATTGCTTGTGCTGAATTTTCCATACAATGCTATGTCTCCTATAAGGGCAATCTTCATTTTTTATTCTATTTCTAATATTTCATTAAATAATTTATCTATGATTAGATTATTATCATATTCGAAGTCACTAATATTTTTTTTAATTTTACCATATAGTCCTTTGTCCAATATCATAGATTCTATTTTTTCTGATATTGTTTCTATCGGTGAAATTAATCCGTTAACACCATCTTCAATGAATTCATAAACGGAACCAAAATCAGTGCTTACAATAGGAATATGTAATATTTTAGCTTCATTTATAACGTAAGGACAAGCTTCTGATATAGAAGTAGAAACAAATAAGTCAGCCTTTTTAAAATACGGATAAGGATTACTTATTTCTCCTAATAATATTAGCTCGGGAGTGCAATATTTTGTTATTAAATATTTTATTTTATTTTTAACAATTTCATCACCGTTACCTAATATATACCATCTAAAGTCCTTAATGCCTTTTTTCTTTAATTTATCTATTATATGTGGAATTATTTCAAATCTTTTTATAGGATTTAACCTGCCAACAGATAAAATAGTAAAATTAGTAGTGTCGAATTTCTCATTATATTTATCAAAAGATTTTTCTATAATGCTCTTGGTTGATATTAAGTTGTGCAAATATGATACTTGAACATTTGGTACGCATGTAGCAAATTGTTGCATTGTGTATTTACTTACGCAAATAACTTTCTTATATTTACTATATCGTTCAATTTCTGGATTTTTATTTGATGCTTTTAGATATGCTTTATAATCACAATGAACCCATGCTATTTTAGGTGTTTTATTAAAATAACTTACAAAATGAGTTGCAATACCTTCTTGAAATGCAATTACAAGGTCGTAATTATTATTTTCTAATTTGTGAGCTACATTTCTAAATACAAATGATGAGATGTCTATCCCGACGATTTCTAATGTCTTTTTTACCTTTTTTACAATAATTGCTAATATTTGTTTTAAAGATTTTTTGTTAGTAATAACAACTTCACCATCTACTCCTAACAAGTTCGCATATTTTGATATATATTCTTTATTTGGACCTTGTGCAGTTATTGCGAATACATCTATATTTGGAATTTTAGATTTAATAATAGGCAAAAAAGATTTTAAGGCAGTATTTGTTCCTCCAATTTTGAATGACGGTATTACTATAAGTATTTTATTTAGCATATTTAGAGATTTGTTAATGATATGAATTTCTTTACAACATTCTTTATATCATACTGTTCTATATTTTCAACTATTCTTGCGTTATGATAATCTTTGTTAAAAAATTCGTTAAAAATTGCAGCCTCACTAAATTCAGATGTGATCTCTAGAATTGGTCGATTTGCTATAGCATAATCTATAAGTTTACTTGGTTGTTGAACTCCAGAATTATTTCTAATATTAATTAAAAAATCCATTTTGGACAATTCTTTTAGTAGTTCACTTCTAGGTATGAATGAACGTATTTCTAATTTATCCCCTAGTATTTGCTTAAATTTATTAAGACAAAATGCATCATATGTATAATCAGTAGTTTGTGTATAAATTATAAATTTAAAATTATCTTTTATAGTGCATAAATGTTCAAAGAATTTGATAGGATCTCTTAAATTTTTGTAAAAAATACCACTAAAAGCAAAAGTAGGGACATTATTAGGAATATAATTTGATAGATTATTGTTTTCAAAATTGAAACCTTGAGGAATGACCACAATCTTATCCCTAAACTCATGATAATATGCGTCTTTGGCATCTGCAATAGGAACACTTATGTAATTACATAGTTTGCACCATTTTTTTTCTTCAAATTTAAAATAAAAAGGATACTTTATAAATGGGTTTAACATATATGGATCCCCACAATCTGCAATCCAATTCCTTACTTTATTTGGATTTTTTTTGATGAATTGTGCTGCTCCCCAATGAATAGTATGCGGATGTGCAATGGTTATTAAGCAATCAATATTATCTTCACCTTTTAAAACTTTATAAGTAAGTTTTTTTAATTCTATTTTAGGGAATTCAAGATATTTGCCAGCGAACTTTTGAATGATTTTATAAAGGATATTATTACTTTTTTTATTCTCGTTATCATACAATCCGTATTTTGATATACCTAATGGTCTTATATCAAATTTAAAATCATTTTTAAATTCGTTATAATCAATTTTTCCTAATAAAGCATAGAGAATAACCTCATGTCCTTGTTTTGAAAATTCTTTTGCTAATTCTGTAGCTCGATTAGATCTTGGACTAATATATGGATAACAATTTTGAGAAATAATTAAAATTTTCATTATAAAAGGAATTTTATAATTTGAACAATTGGACTTGTATAATAGAAATTTATATCAACGGAATGAAATAAATATCCCATAAATCGTTCGTATATAAAAAAGATAGATACTAGTGGAAATAACCAAAGAACTCTTCTATATTTTTGTTTTGACTCAAATTCTATCAACCATATGTATGCGATAAAAGGTAATGCTAAAATTTGATATCTAACACCTAGCGATGGGATAAGAATAACTGAATTTACAATTGACATGTATATAAGTATAAATTGATATATTTTCTTTGTCTTATAATTTGAAATAATTGAATTTTCATTTCTAATAAATAAGATAACAATATAATTTATATATATATTAAAAAATAATTTAAACGTACGACGAATTATTTGATATAGATTTGTTCTGTACATATTTTCTATGGCTTCATCAGTAGTATATCTTTCAATTAAAAATTGCAATGATGATGGCAAATATTCAGTTATATCAGTCATAAATTCTATCGCATAACTTGATATAAAGAAACTAATAAAAAAGTATATTTTCCAAAAGATGCCGATATTTTTTGTTAATAATGCAATAAATAATATAGCAATAAAAAACCAATATGATTGATGAATCAGAGGAGTAATAGCTATGAGTAATAAATATCTCATGTTATTATTTCTAAAAATTTGAAATATACAGTAAATTGCAATCCATGAAGCTGTCCAAAATCTACAACCATTAATATTATATATACCATTCATAAAGATAAATAATATTAGTACTAAAAGAGTGGTAGATTTATTTGTGAAATTTTCATTTTCCGTAAGAAATTTTATTGATTTCAACATAAAGAATGCAAAAACAATAGCTAAAAACATAAAGAATACATGATAATTATAACTGAAAAAAGATGATATATATATCATTGTCAAAACATAAATATCTCTGGCTTTATCATTCTCCATAGAAATTACTTCTTGAAATGATATATGTAAGTCGGCAAAATTATCATATTTGTAAAATTCAAACATTTGTCTATATACAGCAGCATCACCAGTGTTGTTTTCATCCCTGCCATCAGTTGTTGTGAAGTTTAATCCAAAGAACACTGCAAATAAAAAGAAAAATATATATGATGATTTAGTATTTACCCTTTTCAATGAATATAAGAATGAGAAAAAAGGAGATAATAGAAACAATATTATTTTTGTTCCTAAATCTTTTTTATTTTCTTTAAGCCATTTTGTCATATTATTAAATATCAATATATTTTTTTCTATTTTGTTCAAATTCTTCTTTTGTCAGATAACCGTACCATTCTTCTTCGTAATGCCATGGTACGAATTTATCTTTATCTAGGTGTTTTACAACTTTTGCTGGTGTTCCTGCAATTACACAATATCCATCTGGGAAACTTTTTGTTACAACCGAACCGGCACCAACAATAGTTCTTGGTCCTAACTCAACTCCAGCGGTAATTACACTATTCATCCCAACCCATGAATAATCCCCTATTCTTATAGGGGCATTATTGTATCTATTTTGATCATATAAATCATGATTCGATGATAAAATTCCCACGTTAGGTCCGAATTGCACATAATTACCAATGTATACGTTACCAGCTCCTTGTATGTAACAACCAGGTCTGCCAATGAGACAATTTACTCCAACGTAGATTGTTCTCGGATTAGCAATAGTACATCTTTCATGATGATACCAATATATCTTATTTTTATTGAATATAAATTTTAGAAAACTAGGATAACTTATTGGAATCTTTGTTTTTGCAAGTTTCTCGAATTTAGAATAATATGGTAACAGTTTTTTTATAATTATTTTTACAATTTTCATTTAGATAACAATGGCTTTATTATGGATTTATAATCAATTTTTAAAATGTTAGAAATCATATAAAATAATGCTATATATATACTGAAACTAATGATTAGAACTAGTATATTGTTGATATTTAGTATATTTATAAATAAATAATGTTCGGAAATTAATATTATGCCAGAAGGTACTAGTATTTTTATAATTAAATTGATTGGAAATAGTTGATGTAATTTAACATTAAAATATTTTGATACAAAAATCAACATGCAGAATATTCGTCCAATATGGCAGATTACGGATATTATTGTTATTGCATAAGGGTTGTGTATTGTTATTACGCTTAAATATTCTAAAACTATCAAGATTATGGCACCATACATATGCACGTTTGAGTAATATTTTACTTTTCCAATATTGATGATTAATGGAGCATAAACTATTACCTTAAAAAAATCAACGGATGATTTAATTCTAAAATATGTTGCTGAATTTTCATATTGCTCACCGTATAGAACTATCATAATTATGTCGGCGAAGACAATACAATAAATTACTAATGGATATATTAGTTTTGCAGATTTTTCAAATGTAGATTTCCATAGCGGCAATATTTCTTTCTGAGGATTTAAATTTTCATTACTCATTTTAGAAAATATCGGTGACAAAACAGTTGCGCAAGCTCCTACTATCATACCAACAAAAGGTAATTCCATAGAACCGTTTGAAAATTCAGCAAACACTTCATTGCCAAAATATCTGCTTATAAAGAATTGGTCAGCGGATGTTATTAGGATTCCCCATAGGCT
>JAEIGA010013177.1_pt1 | contig 12578 bp, 11 predicted proteins | sample 9270691 | NCBI WGS metagenome assembly JAEIGA01 (sample SAMN17057246, study PRJNA624740) | gut metagenome | biome: biome; isolation source: fecal sample | host: Bos grunniens | place: China: Xizang | collected 2019 | reverse complement strand
TGAGGACCTGTCAATATGTTGAAATCCGACAAGTCCGGAATTGTCGGTTCTTTGACATTTGCCCTGTTTACCTTGAATGTAAGCCTGAACTGCTGGTTTACGACCACCGATTTGGGTGCTTGAGCGACAAATGTTATCTCGTCTGCCGAAAGATTTCCCAAAAATAGGATAAACAGCAGTGTTGTTAGAAATATTCTTTTCATCTATTTTCTATATATCTCTTCGTTTATTACCAGTTCTTCTCCAATTTGCCTTTGCTTGACTTGTTCTTCTCGCGTTTTACTTTTTCAAGAACACCCTTTTCGTCCTGCATTGCAGCCTCAAGCAATCGCTCGGCATTCTCTTTAGACATATCCTCTTCGGACTGTTGTGGCTGAGCCTGCTGCTGTTGCTGTTGCTGCTCGTTCTGTTGCTGTTCTTGATTCTGCTGTTGCTGTTGTTGTTGGTTCTGTTCTTGCTGTTGCTGCTCCTCTTTATTTTCCTGCTGTTGCTGGTTATCCTGCTGATTCTGTTTCAGCTGATGCAATACGACCGCAAGATTGTAACGTGTCTCATGGTCATCAGGATTGTTTCTCAATGACTCTTTGTATGCTTCGGCAGCCATTTCAAGCGAATCGGTCAAATGATATACCAGAGCTGAATTGTGATATATCGACGCAAGGTTTTTCTTTTCGTTCTCAAACTCTGCTGCTGTCAGGAATTGGGTATTTGCATCGCTATATACACCAGCAACAACCTTGGGATCAGCAACATTATCCTTTATATCCTTGTAATTCTTCAACAGCAGGTTAGTACCGCTGTTGTAGCTTGTCATAGGATTCTGCGGATCCATATCCATTGCTCTGCGGTATGGCTCAATGGCTTTGTCGTACAAGCTGTCCCTATGGAATTCATTGGCACTCTTGACATGTTCGCGCATACTCTTCAACATGGGTGAACCATGCATTATAAGGGCAACCGATGAATATATGACTGCAATTGCGGCTATCACCAGCAGAGCTATATATAAAATGTATTTGGAATCAGGCTTCTTCATACTGCAAATCGTCTGTATTATTATTTACGGGAGTTTCTGTTCTTTCTGCCTTGAGACAATGAGTCGATCATCGTTACAATGACAATCTCGGCAACAAGCAACAGAAGCACAATTATTGCTATGACCTCGAACTGTTCGCGATATTTTGTATAGACATCGGTCTTTACATCATCTTTATGCAACTTCTCGAGTTCATTCTCTATTATAGTCTGGGCGTTATTGGTATTGTCAACACGCACGTATGTTCCCTTGCCGGCCTTTGCTATATTACCGGCCATCTCCTCATTGAGCTTCGATACGACAACAAAACCTTCGCTGTCACGCATGAACTCGTTCTTGCCATCAACCGGGATACGGCCGCCTTTCTCTGTGCCAATACCGAGCATATATATATATATACCCTTTTCAGCTGCACGCATTGCTGCCTCTTCAGCACCACCCTCATGGTTCTCGCCATCGGTTATAACAATAACGGCCTTACCAATCTTTTCGTTGGCAGTAAAACTCTTTGCTGCCAGATCAATGGCAGCTCCTATATCGGTTCCCTGGCGTGCTATCAACGATGGGGTTATGCTCTCGAGGAACATTTTTGCAGAGATGAAATCATCGGTTATAGGCAACTGTACGAAAGCCTCTCCTGCAAAGACTATCAAAGCGACCTTGTTTTCTGACGATTGGTTTATTATTCTCGATATAAGTCTCTTGGCCTTTTCAAGACGGTTAGGCGATATATCATCGGCAAGCATTGAATTCGAGATGTCAAGCGCCACGACAACCTCAACACCACGTGTCGTTACAGTCTCCTTCTTTGCTCCGAACTGAGGACGTGCCAGAACAACAACAATCAGAGCCAAAGCAAAGAATGTCAGCCAAAAGGATATACGGTTACGCAAAACAGCGGTTGCCGGGATAAGCATCTTCAACAGCTGCGGGTCACCGTATCTGTTCAGGTTCTTTTTTCTTCTGTAATTGGAATATACAAAAAGTATAATCATTACAGGAAGCAAAATAAGCAGATATAGATATTCAGGATTTGCAAATCTCATTTTACTATAGAATTAAGGTATCTTTCTCAAAACCGTATTACGCAAAACAATCTCAAGCAACAACGACAACAATGCAATAAGAGCAAATATCTGATACTCCTCATTGTATGCGCTGAACTGCCTTGCGTGCAGTTTGGTACGTTCCAATTTATCAATCTCGCTATAAATTTCACCGAGACTCTCCTTGCTTGTAGCACGATAATATTTACCGTTTGTTATCTCGGCAATCTTTTTCAATGTAGCCTCGTCAATCTCCACAGGAACATTTATAACCTGGTCACCGTATGGGAATGGAGCAGTCTCGCTGTTTGTACCCACACCGATGGTGTATATCCTTACATCAAACTCCTTGGCAATCTCGGCAGCTGCTTCAGGAGATATTTCACCGCTGTTGTTCGAACCGTCGGTAAGCAGGATTATCACTTTTGACTTTGCCTTGCTGTCCTTAAGACGAGAAACTCCGTTTGCAATACCCATACCGATAGCCGTTCCGTCCTCAATGACACCATTCAGAGCGATATCGCACTTGACGGCATTGAGCATGTTGAGCATTACAGCATGGTCTATTGTCAATGGGCACTGGGTGAAGCTTTCGCCGGCAAATATTGTCAATCCTATATTATCGTTCTTTCTACTGTTGATGAATTGGGCTGCAACCTCTTTTGCCGCCTCGATGCGGTTAGGTTTAAGGTCCATGGCCAACATACTTGTCGAAACGTCGGTAGCAAGCATGATATCAATACCTTCGATATCATTTTCTTGCCAACTGTCGCTCGATTGCGGACGTGCAAGAACAATAATTACCATTGAGAGGGTGAGAATCCTCAATATGAAAGGCAGGTGCAGAATCCTGTTCCTGAAACTCTTTATTCCGTTACCGAACGGAACAGTTGTCGAGATCTTCATCGAAGGTCTCATCCCCTTGCCCTTTGTAAAATACCAAACGACGTAGCCAACAAGGGGAATAAACAGCAACAGATATGATATATTGGCAAAAAACATCTCTATTTTAACTGAACAGGTTATACAAATCGGTTGTCAAAAGGGCTATTACACCTATAAGCACAACTACGATAACTACAATTGAGGCAATAAGCACGCGTTTTTCTAACAGAGAACGCTGATTGACGATTTTTTTCTCGGTTGGCTCCTGCTTCTCCTCCTCGATATTCTTTGTAACATTTACATACTCTATAGCATTTATCATGTTACGGTTGTTCTCGTTTGCAGTGGGATGTAGCTTCGCAAACTTCACAAGGTCGGCTGTCTCAAGAATTTCCTTGAGTTCCACAATATTCTCCCTATTATCGATACCACGCAGATAATCAAGGATCTCACTTGTTGTCATCTCGGTTGCATTGAAACCGAAACGGGCGAACATATATTCACGGAGAGCATCGGTCAATCGTGTATAATACTCCTTGACATTCTCATCGTCGCGCCATGTCTCATCGTTCTTGATCTCTTCAATCTTGTTGAGTGCAACGATGTGTGAAGGCTCTTTCGGTTTTATCTTGACTATACGTATTATCGGTTTGTTCTTTACAAAGCGTACTACCACCCAAGCCAAAGCCAATGCAAGGAAAAACATTATCACTCCAAGATGCACCGAATCGCGATACTCCTCCCATGTCAGATCAACGTCCCAAACCTCTTTGGGACCACAGATGTTCTGCAGATTGGCTGTATCTATAGGCATTGTGTATACAGCCAAAGCCAAAGAGTTCGAAAGATACTCGCTGCTGTCGACCATAACCTTGAACGGAGGGATATTGTAAAGAGTGCTGTCGAACGATGTTATAAGGTATTCATCGACGTACATATCACGGCGATTACCGTTCAGGCTCCTGACATCGCTCTTTTTCTCAAGAATCTCGATTCCGGACATTATCTCCTTTCCGAGTTCAGGCATGGCAACCTTGTGACCGGCATCGACACTCAGTTCAAGTTTTATCCTTGTCTGCTCACCTATCATCATCTGAAAGGTGTCAATTTCGGCATTCAACACCACATTCTGTGATGTTGCACTACCCACAAACAGAGCTATAAATAAAACAATGGTATATATTCTATTTCTCATTGTAAATCAATGATATTATTTATCAACTACGCTTGGCGAAGAGGTTCAACAATGCTTTTACATAATCCTGTTCGGTGCTTATTGACACCGAATCGACACGGCTTTTGTTGAATATCTCGTTAAGCCTTGCTACCTGCGACTTCCACCACTCACGCTGGTATGCCTGCACCTTTGGCGATGATGTATCGACATACATTTCCTCGCCTGTTTCGGCATCCATGAACCTGACCAGACCAATCTCAGGCATACTTGCGATACGGCGATCATAGACCTGTATTGCAACAAGATCATGCTTGCGGTTAGCAATTGTCATTGCATTGCGATAGTCGCTGTTATCAATGAAATCGCTGATCATAAACGCTGTACAACGTTTCTTGATGGCATTTGTCAAGAACTCAAGCGGAACTTTGATATCAGTCTTTCGGCTTTCCGGCTCAAAATTTATAAGTTCGCGTATGATGTAAAGAATATGCTTTCGGCCTTTCTGTGGCGGAATGAACTTCTCGACCTTGTCGGTAAAGAATATAACACCAATCTTGTCATTGTTCTGTATTGCCGCAAAAGCCAATGTTGCAGCAATCTCAGTAACCATGTCGCGTTTGGTGCAGTTTACTGTACCGAAATCAAGGCTATTTGACATATCGACAATAAGCATTACTGTCAATTCGCGTTCCTCCTCAAACACCTTTATATAAGGCTTGTTGAAGCGAGCTGTGACGTTCCAATCAATATCGCGGACATCGTCGCCATACTGATACTCACGTACTTCGCTGAAGGACATTCCACGCCCTTTGAAAGCCGAATGGTACTGTCCAGCAAAGATATTGTGTGACAGCCCACGCGTCTTTATCTCAATCTTGCGAACTTTCTTTATTAGCTCACTTGTCTCCATATCCGGTTATCAGGGCACTTCTACTCTATTAAGAATAAGGCTTACAATCTCGTCTGATGTCATGTTGCTTGCCTCTGCCTCATAGCTCAAGCCAATACGGTGACGCAATACATCGTGTGCAACGGCACGTACATCTTCGGGGACAACATATCCTCTGCGCTTGATGAATGCATAGGCACGTGCAGCAAGTGCAAGGTTTATAGAAGCACGTGGTGAAGCACCGAACGAAATCATCTCCTTGAGTTCCTTCATGCCGTATTTATCAGGATAACGTGTTGCAAAGACAATATCAGCGATATACTGCTCGATCTTCTCATCGATATAGACTTGACGTACTACTTTACGTGCCTCTACTATCTCTTCCGGTTTCAGGATTGGCTTGACAGAAATCTTTTCACCGGTAATATTCTGGCGTATGATCTTTTTCTCCTCCGAGAGCTCAGGATATCCGATAACTACCTTGAGCATAAAACGGTCAACCTGTGCCTCTGGCAACGGATATGTACCCTCCTGCTCTATAGGGTTCTGTGTAGCAAGCACAAGGAAAGGCTGTGGCAAGGCAAATGTATCCTTACCGATAGTTACCTGACGCTCCTGCATTGCCTCAAGCAAAGCACTCTGCACTTTAGCTGGTGCACGGTTGATCTCATCGGCAAGAACAAAGTTAGCAAAGACTGGACCTTTCTTCACCTTGAATTCCTCACTCTTCTGGCTGTATACCATTGTACCTACAACATCGGCTGGCAAAAGGTCTGGAGTAAACTGGATGCGGCTAAAGTCTGCGTCGATAAGCTCCGACAATGTCTTGATTGCCAATGTCTTTGCCAAACCGGGAAGACCTTCCAACAAAATATGTCCGTCGGCCAACAGACCAATAAGCAACGATTCAACCAAATGTTTCTGACCAACGATAACCTGGTCCATTCCTGCTTGCAGATTGGTTACAAAACCACTCTGCTTTTCAATCATCTCATTCAATTCGCGAATGTCAATTGTAGCACTCATAATTATATCTTCGTTTTATATTTATTTTTTCACAAAATTACGTCTTTTAAAAAGAAATGCGTGTTAATATATATGAAAGAGGTTTAAGCAATGTTAGCTTTAAACAAACTTTAACGCAACACCGTTAATTTATTGGTTTTAACTTAGGTATCAATATTTTCATTCCCTTGCTCAAGTCATCGGGACGAGACAATGAATTATACCTTACAATATATGGCCACAACTTCTTGTCTCCGTAATATTTAAGAGAAATTCTTGTCAATGTCTCGTGTGCGACAACCTTATGCTCTGCAAGATCTCCATCGGCATAATACATTACTGTATCGGCCAATGTGATATTCTTGAGATCGAGCGAAGCAAGTTCCTCTGTTATAACAAATTTATACTCTTCCGGTTCAGAAACTTCCTGAACAAGTGTATCAATAGGTTTCTCGTTTGAAACGAGTTCCTTATCCTGCGGTGTCGCACCGGATGTAGCATCAACAATGGTTGCCTCGGTAACAGCATCGACTGTTACACCTTCAATAGTATCTGTAATATATTCATTTACAGCAGGAACATACTTATCGGTTACAGTATCGGACAACACAACAGTTCCTGTTGAAACTGCAATAGCAGTCTCTTTTTCAGGAGTAATATACAACACATATATAACTGCTGATATTGTAATCAATGAGAATACCACCGACAATGCAACATATAATCCCTTGTGGCTTTTCTTCTCCTTTTTCTCTTTATCAACAAACTGTTTCTTCTCCTTTTTGGCAACATGCACCATTACAGGTTCAGGACGCTTAGGCTGTTCAACGGCTGGTTCTACAGGCTCATCAGCCTTTACCTCGACCTGCGGTTCACTCAGTACCTCTACCGGTTCTTCAACAACCTCTTCATTCTCACAAGAAAGCACCTCTTCGGGTTTTTCTTCTTCAACAGTTTCAGGTTCAGTTTCCACCTCCTCTACCACTGTTTCGTCTGCAACATTTTCCTCCACAACGGCTTGCTCTTCTTCGAGAAGCGGAGCGACATCATCTGCCTCTACATGAATTTCTTCTACAGCGCCGTTCTCTTCAGCTACAAAGTCGCTGTTCTCTTCGTCGGACTCGTCACAATATGTTTCATCAACCTCTACCGGCTCAAACATCGCAAACGGTTGGTTTACACTATCCTTCAAGCTGTCGGCAGGAGTAAATACCAGTTTCTTGTGGCCTTTTATCTCGAATTTCTCACCGGTATTGACATTGACACTGCTGCGGCTTGCAACTTCTGTCAATTTGAAAGTACCAAGACCGTTTATCTTCACAATACCATCTTGTTCAAGACCTTCTATAATAAGGTCAAAAACAGTTTTTGTAAGCAACTCTGCTTTCACAAGCGACATACCGGCCTCTTTTGCCAACAATGCGCTCAAATCGGAATGGTTAAGTTTTGCATCCATACACTTACCCCTTTTCGTTGAATTTCTCTTTCAGTTTATTGCTTGGGCGGAACGTTGGCACCACTTTAGGTGGCACAAGGAAACGTTGTCCTGTCTTTGGATTTACCGACAGTCTCTCTTTACGCATCTTTACCTCAAGAACACCAAAACCCGAAACATTAAGCTGGTCATTCTCCTTTAGACGCTCGGTCATTACATTTACAAAAGCATCGACATTAGCCGTAGCTTCGGCAACTGTAATATTGCAGCGCTTTGCCAATTTGGTAATAAATTCCTTGTTATTCATATCCTCGTTCTTTTACAGGAAATTACTTTTCTGCTTTTTCCAAAGTTCCCATAAGGTCGAATTCTGTTGCGTCGACAATACGCACATCGTAGAACGAACCTATATGCAACTCACCTTCATTTATGTTTATCAGCACCTCTGTATCGACGTCGGGCGAATCGAACTCTGTACGTCCTATATAGTAATCACCCTCTATCCTGTCGATAATGGTCTTGTATACATTGCCTACCTTTGCATCGTTCAACCTTGTAGATATACGTTGCTGTACCTCCATAAGACGGTCGAGACGCTCCTGTTTTTTCTTTTTGGAGACATTGTCACGGTAGTTCTCACCGGCATATGTACCCTCTTCTTCACTATATGCAAAAGCACCAAGACGGTCGAACTTTGCCCACTTCACAAAATCCACAAGCTCCTCGAAGTCCTTATCCGTTTCACCAGGAAAACCGACCATCATGGTTGTTCTCAGGCATATTCCGGGAACTTCACTGCGCATTCTCTCAACAAGGGCATATGTATCCTCCTTAGTGACGTTGCGCAACATCTTCTTCAACATTTTTGTGCTGACATGCTGCAAGGCAATATCAAGATACTTACAGACATTTTTTCTCTCGCGCATGACACGCAACAGATCATATGGGAAGTTCGACGGATAAGCGTAGTGCAAACGTATCCATTCTACTCCCTCTATATCAGAGATCTTCTCTACAAGTTCGGCTATTGCCTGTTTCTTGTACAGATCAACACCATAGAATGTAAGCTCCTGAGCTATTATCTGGAACTCCTTTACACCTTTTGACACAAGATAACGCACCTCGTCAAGAATCTCTTCAATCGGGCGGGATTTGTGCGGTCCTGTTATAATAGGAATGGCACAATAGGCACAACGGCGGTTGCAGCCTTCAGAAATCTTTAAGTATGCATAATGTCCGGGAGTAGTCAGTACTCTCTCCTGTGCGATGCTTTCGTTGTACTCTTTCTTCAGATCGTTAACAAGCTCAGTCCAATTGAATTTGCCGTAGAACTTGTCAACCTGTGATATCTCCTCGCGCAATTCGGTCAAATAACGCTCCGAAAGGCAACCCATGACATATAGTTTTTCAAGATCACCCTCTTCCTTACGCTGACAGAATTCAAGGATCATATTTATGGATTCCTCTTTTGCGTCACCGATGAATCCACAAGTATTGATTACAGCTATAGCACCGCATAGTTCTTCGCTGTCGTGTGTTACCTCATAGCCACAATCCTGCAACTGACGCATGAGACGCTCCGAATCGACTAGATTCTTGGAGCAACCCATTGTTATGACATCGACACGGTTCTTTTCCATTTCTTATCCGAATAGTGAATCAACAAATTCCTCGCGATTGAATATCTGCAGATGATCGATACCCTCGCCAAGACCAATATATTTTACCGGAATCTTGAACTGGTCACTGATACCGATAACGACACCACCCTTGGCTGTACCGTCAAGCTTGGTAATGGCAAGCGATGTAACCTCTGTCGCCTTTGTGAATTGCTTTGCCTGCTCAAAGGCATTCTGTCCTGTAGAGCCATCAAGCACCAACAGAACATCATCCGGTGCACCGGGAACAACCTTCTTCATGACGTTCTTTATCTTTGTAAGCTCATTCATCAAGCCCACCTTGTTATGCAAACGTCCTGCTGTATCAATTATCACCACATCGGCGTTGTTGGCTACAGCTGATGACAATGTATCAAAAGCAACAGAAGCGGGATCAGAGCCCATTCCCTGTTTGATGACAGGCACATCGGCACGACGGCCCCACTCCACAAGCTGCTCCACTGCTGCCGCACGGAAGGTATCGGCAGCACCTAAATAAACCTTTTTGCCGGCTTTCTTGAACTGATGAGCAAGCTTGCCGATAGTTGTTGTCTTTCCTACACCGTTGACACCAACAACCATAATTACGTATGGCTTGCCGGCACCGGCAGGAATATCGAATGAATCACCGTCCGAAGTGTTGTTTTCCATCAACAGCTGTGCAATCTCATCCTTCAACAACTTGTTAAGTTCTTTTGTATTCATAAACTTGTCGCGTGCGGCACGTTTCTGCACGCGGTCAATGATCTTCAAGGTTGTCTCCACACCAACGTCTGATGTAACAAGCACCTCCTCAAGATTGTCAAGCACCTCATCATCAATCTCGCTCTTTCCGGCAATGGCACGTGCAATCTTTCCGAACACACTCTCTTTGGTCTTTGACAATCCCTGGTCAAGAACCTCTTTCTTTTCTTTACTGAAAAAACTGAATATTCCCATATTCTTTACTATTTATACAACATGGCCGAATAGGGCCATGTACGTTTTTAATCAAGTTTCAACACTGCGAGGAATGCCTTCTGTGGCACCTCGACATTTCCAATCTGTTTCATACGCTTCTTTCCCTTCTTCTGCTTCTCGAGCAACTTGCGTTTACGCGAAACGTCACCACCGTAACACTTGGCTGTCACGTCCTTACGTACCTGCTTGATTGTCTCGCGCGCAATAATCTTTGTACCGATGGCTGCCTGCAAGGCAATATCGAACTGTTGTCTGGGGATAAGGTCACGAAGCTTCTCACACATCTGACGGCCAAGACCGTATGCATTGTCAACGTGTGTAAGAGTTGACAACGCGTCGACAGGCTCACCGTTCAACAGGATATCAAGCTTTATGAGTTTTGATGTCCTGAAACCTGCTGGATGATAGTCGAACGAAGCATAACCTTTTGATATACTCTTCAACTTGTCGTAGAAGTCTATCACAATTTCACCCAACGGCAACAAGAAACGTATGTCCACACGGTTACCGGTAATGAATTCCTGTTTCTGCAACTCACCACGTTTTGAAAGACACAATGTCATGATTGGACCGATGTACTCAGCACGTGTGATGATGCTTGCATTGATATACGGTTCCTCGATATGGTCGATAAGTGTCTGGTCGGGCATACCACCAGGGTTATGCACTTCCTTTGCTCCTCCCTGTTTGTCGTACACCATATACGATACGTTGGGAACAGTTGTGATAACACTCATATCAAATTCGCGGTCAAGACGTTCCTGAACAATCTCCATGTGTAACAAGCCAAGGAAACCGCAACGGAAACCAAAGCCCAACGCAGCTGACGACTCAGGAGAGAATGTCAACGATGCGTCATTAAGCTGCAATTTCTCAAGCGAAGCACGCAAATCCTCATAATCTTCGGCGTCAATAGGATATACACCGGCGAATACCATAGGTTTCACTTCCTCGAATCCGGCAATGGCAGATGTACATGGACGTGCTATGTGTGTGATGGTATCACCCACCTTAACCTCTTTCGATGTCTTGATACCGGAAATGATATAACCTACATCACCTGTGCGCAACTCCTGACGTGGAGAAAGATCCATCTTGAGTACACCTATTTCATCGGCGTCATACTCTTTGCCTGTATTGAAGAACTTCACCTTGTCACCTTTGCGCAATACACCGTTTGTTATCTTGAAATATGCAATGATACCACGGAAAGAGTTGAACACAGAGTCAAAGATAAGAGCCTGCAATGGAGCTTCTTCATCACCTACCGGAGCCGGTATACGCTCAACAACAGCCTTAAGTATTTCCTCGACACCCATACCGGTCTTGCCCGATGCTTCGATAATGTCTTCGCGGTCGCAACCGATAAGATCAACGATTTCATCCTTAACCTCCTCAGGCATAGCGTTGATCATATCGCACTTATTGATTACCGGGATAATTTCAAGTCCCTGGTCAACTGCCATATAAAGATTTGAGATTGTCTGAGCCTGAACACCCTGTGTAGCGTCCACTACAAGCAGAGCACCCTCACAGGCAGCAATTGAACGCGACACCTCATACGAGAAATCGACGTGTCCTGGAGTGTCAATAAGGTTTAGAATATATTTTTCACCATTATACATGTACTCCATCTGTATGGCGTGGCTTTTGATAGTGATACCACGTTCCTTTTCAAGGTCCATATTATCAAGCATCTGGCCTTCTGTGATGTTGATAGTCTTTGTTGTTTCCAACAGACGGTCGGCCAATGTTGATTTACCGTGGTCAATGTGAGCGATAATACAGAAATTTCTAATTTTATCCATATATAGTTTTGATTTTTGTCATTCTACAAGTGTAAAAAGCCTAATATTGTAATAAAGTGCGAAGATACGAATATTTTCGCGAATTACACACTTGTTAAAGCAACAATAATCAATGGATTTTAATTAAAAAGTTACTTTTTCACACATTATAAATAGAGAAAAGAAGAAAACAGGCATTGCAAGCAAAGAAAATAGAGAAAAAAGATGTATTAAACATACAACAAAAAAAAGACAAGCACGTAGTTATTTTTCGAGAGCGGAACTTCCTGAATAAGCGTGAGCTTTGGGAAACACGTTTCACAAGGCCGAGCGAGAAGAAAGTAGCAACGCAAAACGAGGCTCGAACTCGCGACCCATCATTATCAACAAGTTATCAATGAGATATCAGTCCCCAACTTTTGCAGGTGAGCTCGGTTCACTTGCAAAGTCTGGGGGGGGTATGCAAAAAGTTTGGTTAATCAGTATAGAAAAAATCTTGATATTTGCTTGCACGTATCTTTTGACAACCGATTATCGTTTTACTCGAATATCCTCATTAGCATGAGTAATCTTTAGAAATAACCGGCACTGTCAAAACCACAACGTATATCCCTGCCAGTTGACGGCCATTGTGCGAGGACCGTTCAAACGTAGTGCGGCAATTATATTTTCTCAAAATTGCCGCATGTAGTGCGTTGCC
>JAEIGA010013176.1_pt1 | contig 12578 bp, 10 predicted proteins | sample 9270691 | NCBI WGS metagenome assembly JAEIGA01 (sample SAMN17057246, study PRJNA624740) | gut metagenome | biome: biome; isolation source: fecal sample | host: Bos grunniens | place: China: Xizang | collected 2019 | reverse complement strand
CGTATGCTCCCGCATCCAGCTTGCGCACGTGGCCGCCGCTCAGGGAACCGCCTGCGTGGAGAAGATCTGCGGCGCAAAGAACGCCGCGGATCTGAATATCGTGCCGGGCTGCATCTACTGCCATCCGGAGATCGCTTTCGTCGGCATTACGGAGGCGGACGCGAAAGCCGCAGGCATTCCGGTGAAGACCGGGAAATGCGTGATGGGCGGGAACGCCCGTACGGTGATCGCCGGCGCGGGCCGGAGCTTCATGAAGATCACGGCAAATGCCGAAACGGGTGAGGTCCTGGGAGCGCAGATCATGTGCATGAACAGCACGGATATCATCTCGGAGATCTCGCTGGCGATCGCGAATCGCCTGACCCCGTACCAGATGCTGAAGAACATGCGCCCGCATCCCACCTACGAGGAAGCGCTCACAGACGCTCTGCGCGATCTCTGCGCAAAGCTGGAACGCTGAGAAAAAAGACAGGCGATCGCGACATGAGACCGGAACAGAAAAAACAGGAATTTCTGGAAGAAGCCGCGCGGGTCCGCCCGGAAGAGCGGACCACGCTCGGCATAGAAGACCGGGACGAGGTCCTGGAAAAACTGGATGAATTATACGGGGCGGCCGATCATCTGAGCATCCGGAACGCCCTTCTCTACCGCAGGGTCCTGGCGCTGCTTTCCGTCGCCGCGACCCTGATCACTTTTGCGTTTCTGCTTTACGACGAGGCGGAGCAGCACTGGATGATCCTGGTCTGCGGGATCATGATCCTCTGCCTTTTCCTGATCAACAAGATCGCGAAAAAACTGGAGTGTCATGACAAATACCTGGAGTACCGGGTCCTCGCGGAGGCTGCGAGGGTGCAGTCGTACGTTCACTACTCCGGCTCGAAGCTGCGCGTCACCGACATCTTTCCCTGGCCGCTGCAGACGAGCGTGCCCTGGGTGAAGACCGTGATCGGCGAAGCCATCGCGAAGGCGTCTCCGGGTCCGAAAAGGAGTATAAAGGACTGCTGGATCGAAGACCAGAGGCAGTATCATATCCGGGCTCTGGCGAAGACGAGGAAACAGTCCGCGCTCAACGACAGGGTCGTACGGGTCTCGCTGGTGCTCTCCATCGTTTTCTATGTCTTCGCCCTGCTCTTCGAGATCCGCTTTGCCGGCCTTCTGAACGGCAGCAGCCTGATCCGCGAAGAGAACGTCGAACTGATCCGGACGGTCTTAAAGATCCTGCTCGGGACGGTTTCCGCGGCTACGTTATTTACCGGGAACTACTTCGGAAAACTCTCCCTGGACAATGTGGCGGAAGATCATCAGCGCATGATCCTGCTCTACGACAGGGCCCTGGAAGAGATCGCGTCCGAAGGAGAGACGGATACGCTGATCCTGAGACTGGCCCGGGAGGAACTGAATGAAAACAGCAGCTGGTATTCGTATCAGAACGTGAACACGCCGAATATCAGCCTGGGCTGAAGCGCCTTTCCGCTGCCGCGGAGGAGCGCTTCTTTTTCTTTCTCAAGGGCCGGGAATCCGCTCTCGGCTTTTGATCTGTAAAGCAGATTCCAGTTATCTGTTTTTCATATAACAGAGGGTGAAACTGATTGTCAAAAGAATCACCGTTATGGTAAAATCAGGATAATTGAAACACTTCAATAAAATAAAAAGGAGATAAGACATGAAAAGAGTAATCGCACTTGCAGCAGCATTTGTTCTCTGCGCATCTCTGCTCGCAGGCTGCGGAAGCAGCAGCGAAGCGGCAGGAGGCTCTGAAGCAGCGGCTCCGGCTGTCGAGAAAAAAGAGAAACCGGTCAAGGATATCAACAACGGTGATGAAGCTACCGTCGTTTACATCCCGATGAGCACCGGCCAGGAAGACTTCCGTTATATCTCTGAAGGTATGGAAGAAGCGATCGGAATGTATCCGAACGTGAAACTGGTCACCTATGACGCCGGCTTCAACCCGACAAACCAGAGCGACCTGCTGAACGAATGCATCACCCAGGGCGTTGACGCCATTTTTATCAACTCCATGGACGCTACCGCGCTGAACAGCACCCTTCAGGAAGCGGAGGAAGCCGGTATCGTCGTCATTTCCATCAACAACGGCTGCACCGCCGTACATACCGCGCATCTTATGAACACGGACTACAATGCGGGCTGGGAAGCAGCGGAGTATCTGGACGCGGAACTTCCGGATGACGCAAATGTAGTTATCCTTGACGTAACCGCAGGCCTGAAACCCACCTGCCGTATGGGAACCGCTTTCGAAGACTACGCGAAAGAGACCGGACATTTCAACATCCTGGAAGACTACGCGATGGATCTGACCGACGTTGAGCAGGGCTACAACGCAACATCCGAACTTCTGACCAAGTATCCGGACATCGACGTTATCTATTCCGTTAACGACAACAGCGCCATCGGCGCATACCAGGCGATCGCAGCTGCCGGAAAGGAGAATGACGGCATCGTGATCTGGGGTTACTGCGGAATGCCGAACGCCCTTGACGCCATCGCACAGGGCCAGATGTACGGCACCAGCTACACCGATCCCTATTATACCGGATTTGCTGCCATGACGGTTGCTCTTATGTGCATCCAGAGCGGCGCGAACGCAGTTTCCATGGGCAACGACTTCTTTGCCAACATCGTATATCCGACGAAGATCGTCACGAAGGATAACGTAATGGACGTTATCAAGACGACCCACTGGGATATGAGCGCATATGATTATTAATTCAAACGGAGGCCTTTTCGTTCAGTAAAAGCGTCTTCAAAAGGGGATACGGAAGGCCATGTTCTGTATCCCCTCTTTTCAGATTCGGAATCGGATCGAATCCGGCAGCGGCTGCCGGACACACGAAGTAAATGAGGAGGGAGTGCCTTGTCAAATAAAATCGCTCGAAAGCTGATCACCTTAAGCCTTGTGCTGATACTTGTGGTCGTGTTCAGCCTGACGACGGATACATTCCTGTCATCGCGAAATATCAACGAACTTTTCCGTGTTGCTGCATATACGGGACTGATCTGCGTCGGAACTTCGTTCGTCCTTATCGGAGGGGGCATCGATCTTTCCGCCGGCGGTGTGATCTGCTTTGCAGGCGTTGCCTGCACCAGACTCGCATGCGCGGGAGTTCCGATGATCGTCGTAGTGGCGGTCGCAGTCGCCCTGGCAGCGCTCTGCGGTTTTATAAACGGATATCTGATCACGAAATTCCATATAAATGACTTCATCACGACACTGGCTACCGGTTATGTCTATTCCGGCTTTGCGCTGGCCATTATCTTAAAGGACGCGAGCGGCAGAGTCGTTTCCCAGGAGATCAAAGCGAAGGATTTCCTTGCGCTCGGCAAGGGGATCAACGGATTTTCATATATCGCGATCGCCTGGATCATTCTCACTATCGTTGCCTGGTATGTCCAGGCGCATACGACCTACGGACTGTACACCACGGCGATCGGCTCCAATCCGAAGAGTTCCGAGATGTCCGGCGTAAACATCAGATGGATGAAGGTATCCAACTATGTGATCTGCGGCGCCTGCTGCGGACTGGCTGCTGCCTACACGGTAGCCTATCAGCAGACGGCCTATCTGACGCTCGGCGACGGTATGGGCTTTTCCGCCGTTGCGGCCTGCGTGGTCGGCGGCGTCGTTCTGGGAGGCGGCAAGGGTGATGCCATCGGCGCTTTCCTCGGCGCGCTTTTCATGACGATCGTCAGCAACGGCATGCGCAAGTACGGACTGGATACTTCATGGCAGTATGTTTTTGAGGGAGCGGTCATCCTCGTCGCGATCATCTTCGACGCAGGTATCGGCGTCCTTACCGAAAGGCGTCTGAGAAGACTTGCCGTTATATCCGCCAGGGAAGAAGAAGCGAAGGAAGAAGAACTCAGAAAGGCGGTGAAGACAGATGACTGACAGAGAAGACCTTGTTCTGCGGACAGAAGGCGTCTGTAAGCAGTTTAACGGCATCCAGGTCTTGAAAGATGTCGACCTGAAGATCCGCCGCGGAGAGATCCACGCGCTGATGGGAGAAAACGGCGCGGGAAAATCCACCATTATCAAGATCATTACCGGTGTTTATACGATGGACGCCGGACAGATCTATATCAACGAAAAACCCGTTGAGATCCGGAACCGCCACGACGCGGCAGTGAACGGAATCTCCGTTATCTATCAGGAACTGAGTCTGGTGCCGTCCCTGACGGTCACGGAGAATATTTTCCTGGGACATGAGATCAAGAAGAACGGCATCCCGAACAGAAAGGAAATGAAGCGCCAGGTCCAGGCCCTGATCGACCGCTACGGATTCATCCTGGAACCGGACAAGCAGGTCGCGATCATGGGCATGGCCCAGCGCCAGATGACGGAGATCTTAAAGGCCCTGTCCGCCGACGCGGAGATCATCATCATGGATGAGCCGACGACAGCGCTTTCCGCCGCGGAGACGGAGCAGCTGTTTGTTACGATGGAAGGCCTGCGGAAAGCCGGAAAGAGCATCATCTACATTTCCCACCGTATCGAAGAGATCTACCGTATCACAGACCGCCTGACGGTCATGAGGAACGGCGAGATCGTCGGCGTCGTGGACAGTAAAACCGTTCAGCCCGATGAGATCACCAAGCTGATGATCGGCAGGGAACTTGCGAAAGAGCGGGTGCGTACGCCGGAGATCAACAAAGATTACTATCTGGAAGTAAAGGATTTCGGCTTCAAGTCGCTGCTTCACGATATCAATTTCAAGGCCTACAGCGGAGAGATCCTGGGGATCGGCGGACTCGTCGGATCCGGAAGGACCGAGCTGATCAGCTGCATCTACGGCATCCTGAAAGGCTACACCGGAAGCATTACGCTCGGCGGAAAGCCGATCGACCGGTCCGCGAGAAAGAATATCCGGAACGGTTTCGGCATGGTGCCGGAGGACCGACGGACGCAGGGCTTCTTCCCGAACCAGTCCATCCTCCGGAATATCGCGATCGCCAGCTATGACCGCCTCTCGATCGGCGGCGCGATCGTAAAAAGCAGGGAAGAGAGCCGGCATGCGGAGAAGACCATCAAGGACTACGACGTTCGTCCGGCGATCAAGAGCCTGCCGCTGCAGAACCTTTCCGGCGGAAACCAGCAGAAAGTCGTAATCGGGCGCTGGCTCAGCAGGGACCCGAAAGTCCTGCTTCTCGACGAACCGACGGCCGGCGTCGACGTCGGCGTAAAGGCCGAACTCTACGAATACATGGGAAAACTGGCGGACCAGGGAGCGATCATCATCATGGTCTCTTCGGACCTGGCGGAGCTTGTAAATGTTTCCGACCGCGTGCTTGTACTGCACGGCGGAACCATAGTCGCCGAGTTCCCCGATCATACGGCGACACAGCAGGATGTCCTGCTTGCGTCATCCGGCGTGCTTTCAAAGGGAGGTGAGGAGGAATGAACAGAAAAACCAGCCCGATGGCAAACGTCTGGGTACAGCGTGCTGTAATCATCGGCGTTCTGCTGCTCATCATGGCAATATTCCAGCGAGCCTTCTTCTCCCTCGGAAATGCCAGAGGCATCTTAATGGCGATCGCCATTTACGGTATTATGAGCTGCGGTATGCTGCTGGTCATGCTGGTCGGCGGCGTAGACCTTGCAATGGGTTCCACGGCGGCTCTGACATCCGTTGTCGCGATGAACTTCTATAATACGCACGGAACCACGGATCAGGCCTTCGTTATCGGCCTTATCCTCGGTATACTGATCGCGATCGCTGTCGGTATCGTACACGGAATCTGCGACGCGTATTTAAAACTGCCGTCATTCGTCGTCACACTGGCTACGTCAAACCTGCTTTATGGTCTGGCGAGCGCCTATATGCATGGTTCCTATATACACCTTGCCAATACGACGGGCCTGTTTTACAAGCTCGGCAACGGAAGGCTGTTCAACGTTCCCATGCCGATCGTCGTATTTGTCATCACGGCGATCATCGTCGGCCTGATCTGCGCGACGACGACCTACGGACGCCGCGTATACGCGGTCGGCTCCAACAGGGTCGCGGCGGAGATCGTCGGAATCAATTCCAGACTGTACCGGGTCAGCTGCTATATCATCTGCTCGATCACGGCCTGTATCGGCGGCTGTGTATTGAGCTCCCTCAGCCTGATCACCTCCGCGGTAACGGCGCAGGGCTATGAGCTGATGGTCATGCTCGCGCTCGTCGTCGGCGGCGCGGATATCATGGGCGGCTACGGAGATATCGGCGGCGCGGTATTCGGCGCCCTTCTGGCCGGTATCATCGACAACATGATCGTACTGCTGGATATCGATACGAACTATTCCAAGGCGGTCCGCGGCGTGGTCATCGTTATCGCGATCGCGTTCAACGTCTACACCAACCGCAAGGCCGCGGGTCTGGTGGCGCCGAGAAGGAAGAAGTCGAAAACCGCTTCGGAGTAAAACACTCCCGCGAAACGCAGTATAACAGGGGCTGTCGCACAGGGATATGCAACAGTCCCTGTTTTAAAAAGAATGAAGGTTTACAGGAACAGGAGGAGTTCTTACTTGAATAAAAAGATCCTGTATGTTGCAATAGGCGCGGCCGCGATCGTTCTCGGGGTCGTATGCCTTTTTGACAGGAAAACAGCCGCGATACTCTGCGGCATCGGGCTGATCCTCTACGGCGCAGGCAGCTTTATACACTGGAGGGAGCGTAAAAAAGCGGGGGCCGCCGGAAAATGGGCCCTGATAACCGTGATCGTGTCGGTCGCCTTCGGAGTCTTTATCCTGATCGGCAGCCGGTTCGAGGCCTTCGCGGTCCGTGCCCTTTTGCTCAGTCTTTCCATCTGGCTGATCGCGGAAGGAGGTCTGGAGATCCTGGGCGCCGTGATGTACCGGAAGGCCATGACCACCGCGGACCTGGGCGTTCAGGCGCCTGGATCGGTCTCGTCCATGGTACTGGGAGTCATCATGGCGGCGGCCGGCGTTCTCGGCCTGGTCTTTCCGATCGTCGCGGGAGTTTTGATCTGGATCTGGATCGTGTGCGAACTGATCCTTTCGGGCGTCCGTATCCTCTGGTCGGCCCGCTCCGCAGGGGCTTTGGAGGGCAACGGATGAAAGATGGAAAAAGAGCGGTCGTCCTGAGCGGCGGCGGGACAAAAGGCGCGTATGAGATCGGCGTCTGGCGGGCGCTGAAGGAACTCTCCGTGGATTATCAGATCGTGACCGGCACTTCCATCGGCTCCATCAACGGGGCGCTGATGGCAATGGGGGATTTTGAGAAGGCGGACCGGATCTGGCACAATATGGTCATGGGAGACCTGATGCAGGCGCCCTCAAAGGAAAAAAACGCCCTGAGGGAGTTCTTCGAAAGCTTTTTCCTGCTGAACAACAGCAAAAGGCGGAAACTGATCGACGGCGCCGTGGACAATTCCCCCTTCTATGATTTTGTCGAGAAGAACATCGATGAGAAAGCCGTGCGTTCCTCCGAAGTGGACTACGGCCTTGTCACGGTGCGCGCCAGGGACCGGAAGCCCTTTATGCTTACGAAAGCGGAGATACCGGAAGGGCTGCTGAAAGACTATATCATCGCGTCCTCTTCGGTCTATCCGGTCTTCCCGATGCACCGGATCGGGGAGGAGTACTTCATTGACGGAATGTATCACGACAACCTTCCGATCGAGCTTGCCGTTTCGATGGGGGCGGAGGAGCTGATCGTGGTGGACCTCCATCCGAAACCCCAGCATCCGAACTACGCGGGGCGGTCCAACGTAATGTATCTGACGCCGTCCGAAGACCTCGGCGGGATCCTTGCGTTCGACCGGGAAAAGATCGATTCGAACATGGAGATGGGGTACCGGGATACGATCCGGAAGTTCTCGGTGGGACGGACCTGAAAAGAAACGTATAAAAAAAGCTGCCGCGCGCTGCGGCAGCTTTTTTATTGAATCATGTTGTCAGACCGGTCACATTTCGAACTCGCTTCTGTAGATCACGTCGTCCTGGATCCCTTCGGAAAGCTGGACGAAGTAAGCGGAGAAGCCGCCGATACGTACGATCAGATCCTGATAGTTTTCCGGATGCTTCTTGGCGTCCTTGAGCATGGCCGTATCCAGGATGTTGTACTGGATATGGGTGCCGTTGCTGCGCATGAACGCATTCGTGTAGGCGACCAGCTTGTCGATGCTCTCCGGGCTGTTGATCAGCGAGGAAGTGAACTTCTGGTTCAGTACCGCGGAATAGCAGATATCGGGATATCCGGACGTGCAGGCGGAACGCAGGACAGAGGTCGGGCCGTTCTTGTCCATGCCGCGCATCGGGGAAAGGGAACCGTCGTTCAGCGGCTCCAGGGCCTTTCTTCCATCCGGAAGGGCGCCCGCGCCGAGGCCGCCGAAGTAATGCCATGCGAGGCCTTCGCGGCTGATGATAAAGGGCGGATAGGGCGAATTATCATAGCTCTTGATGACCTTCGCGGAATCTTCGCTGACGCGTTTGACCATAAGGTCCGCTTCTTCGATGTCGTTGCCGTATTTGGGCTGGTGCAGGCAGAGCTGGCGGATCTCCTCGCCCCGTTCTCCTTCGAAGTTGGAGTCCAGAGCTTCCATCAGTTCGTCCCAGGTCAGGGTATTGGTCTTGTAGATCAGGTTGTTGACGGCGGTGAAGCAGTCTGCCGCGTCGATGATCGCCCTGTCGGAAATACCGTTCATATAGTAATCCGGATGGGACTGGACGACGTCCTGTCCGAGTTCCATGCAGGCAGGCAGGGAAAGGATGGAGATCAGCGGCGTGCGGGTGCACTCATGACGCATGTCGCGCGCCACGCTGCCAAGCCAGAAGATCCGGTGGCAGAGGAATTTATGCTGTTTGAAGAACGCCTCGTAGAATTCTTCGAAAGTTTTGAAATCCCTGGGATCGCCGGTCTGAAGGCCGGTGAGCTTTCCGTTGATATCGACGCCGTTGTGCAGGGTGACATGCATAAGGCCGCCGAGGTTGAACGCGGCCACGCCGTCGGAGCCGTAGCCTTCCGCATGGTTCGGAAGGGAAGGATATACGCAGCCGAGGCCTCTCCATTCGACCGCTTCTTCATAGGAGATGCCGTCCTCCAGATAATGCTCGATCATGACTTCGTCGTTCTGGAAAAGCGGGATCCCGCCCTTGGTCTCCAGATTGGTGCGGATCGCCTTGTTCATCAGCCAGTCCGGGGTCTGCTTGTTCCAGCGGAGGCCGACGGTCGGAGAGGAGAGCTTCAGTTTCGCGACCAGATGAAGCATCAGATAGCTCAGCTCGTTGGACATATCCGTATGATCCTGTCCGAGGCCGCCTACCATGAAGTTGTTGATGCCGAAGTTGATCTGGTGCGTCTCTTTATTGACTTCGCCGGAGACGAAAGTCTGGGTGCCCCATCTTCCGATCAGGTCGGCGATATCGGACGCGATCTCTTCGAGCGGAACGCCGTTCGCCAGATCGTTCTTGAAGAAATCGTAGAGATACTGGTCGGGACGTCCCCAGTGGCTGTTGTTCTGCTGCGCGTTTTCGTACATCTTTGCCAGGCTGCACATCTCCATGGCCTGAAGGGCTTCATGGACGGTGCGAGGCGGGTTCTCCGGAACATATTCGCAGGTCTCGGCGATCTTTATCAGATGAGCCTTCTGTTCGGGATCCGTTTCCTTTTCCGCCATCTCGCGCGCGAGGGCAGCGTATCTGTGCGCATGGTCGATCGTCGCTTCGAGCACCATGATCGCCGATTCCCAGAAATAGACCTTGTGAATATCGGTTCCCCTGTTTTCAATGTAATTGTCGAGACGCTCGCGGCATTCCTGAATATAGCCCTTTAAGCCTATTTTCAGGATCTTGTCCCAGCAGAAAGTGGAAGTGGTCTGCGGGGTGATTCCGTCCTGAAGGCCGGGATCCTTTAATTTCGCGGCTTCCACATCCACTGCCCAGGTGCCTACGAGTTCTTCCCAGGCTTTATAGGTCTTTGTCGGCAGGCTGATGGGATCGAAAATGGTCGCGGCCTCGCGGAGCACTTCAAGGTCCTCCTGGCTGAGGTTCGCGGAAGCGTCCAGCGTTACGCCGATGACGCCGGATTCATCCCAGATATCCTTTACGTAGTCGCCGCATACGTCGAAAGCGGTCTGGCAGCCGATTACGGAAACGGTGGGACGGCCGACGATCTCGTCAAAAGGATGAATGGCGATCGGGACGTTCTCCATTACTTTTTTCAGAAGTTTTGCGCGGCGGATCTCGAGATCCTCACCCTCGGTCTCTTTCCAGGACGCGACGGTCCAGCGTTCGCGGTCCACGTACACTCTCCACGGAGCATTTCTCACCGCTTCGCGCCATTCCTTATTGCGTTTGCTCAGCTCAAGCTGATCGATGCGTTCCAGCAGGGACTGGTCGATTTCATACATTCGTGATGTTCCTCCTTTATTTTTAATGACTGACTTTTTTACAAAAACTTTTATTTTCAACTGTCCGGCCGGAGCGCTCTGTTCTTTACGCGCTCCCTTAACGGACGTGACAGTTTATTTCGATATGGAACAGGGAACGCCGAGAGCTTCGTATTTTTCGCGGACGGCCTCGACCTCTTCCCCTTTCATGATCTGTATCTCCTCCAGTTCGTAAGGCAGGTCCAGGGCGGCGTATTTGGAAAGCCCCATGCGGTGGTAGGGCATGAGCTGCAGCCCGAGGTCCGGACGCCCGAGGGAACGGATGAAGGCCGAAACGCCTTCGATGTTCGAGTCGGTATCGTTGATGCCGGGGATGAGCGGCTGGCGGAACAGGATGTTCGCCCCTTCCTTTGCCAGATACTCCGCGTTGGAAAGGATCTGCGCGTTGTCCGCTCCGGTATACTGCCGGTGAAGTTCCGGATCCGCGATCTTGAGGTCGAAATAGAACAGGTCGGTCACCGGAAGAACGATGGTGAACGCTTCGCGGCGGACACAGCCGCAGGTCTCGATACAGGTGTGGATCTCTTCGCCTCGGCAGAGCTCAAAGAGCTCCGAAACAAAGGCCGGATGCAGAAGCGGTTCGCCGCCGGATACCGTTACACCGCCGCCGGAAGAATCGTAGAACATCTTGTCGCGGCGGACCTTCTCGAACACCTCTTCCGAGGACTTCGGTTCGCCGTATCGGACAAGGGCGCCGTAGAAACAGGTCTTTGTGCACTCGCCGCAGTTTGCGCATTTCGAGCGGTCGATCCGGGGCCCGTCCCCGGGGAGGATCGCGCTGAAACGGCAGGTCTTCATGCATCTTCCGCAGCCGGTGCACAGTTTCTGAAGGAAGCCGGTCTGAAGACCGCTTTCCAGGTTTTCGGGATTGGCGCACCATTTGCAGCGCAGGGGGCAGCCCTTTAAAAACACGACTGTGCGGATCCCCGGGCCGTCGTGGATGGAGTACCCCTGAATATTTGTTACGGTTGCGATTGCAGGCATGTACGTTCCCCCGAAAAACACTTCGAAAACGACAGTTTGCGATGCTCTGATTTCATTATTCTTGAGGACCGTTTTTTTGTCAAGACAGGCAGGTATCGCTTTTGGAGATAACAGGCTTTTGCGCGGGTTTTCCGGACCCGGATCCGGCCGTCCGGCGGTCTGAAAAAGGAAGCGTCCGGGCAGTTTTTTTTACGGCGGTTTTCTGGTATAATTAATAAGACCGGACTGCGCCGGAAAGCAGGCCGGAGCCTCTCGGAAACGCCGGTTGAGAACAGAGAAGACGGGGTGGCCACATGGAAGAGATCAATATGCGTGAAATAGAGGTCTTTCTCGCGGTAGCGAAGAACCAGAATATCTCGCGGACCGCGGAGGAACTGTATATCAGCCAGTCCGCGCTGAGCAGCTGGATCGCCCGCATGGAAGAGTACTGCGGGGTGAAGCTGTTCCGCCGCACGAACCGGGGCGTCGTGCTGACGCCGGAAGGCGAGCAGCTCTATGCCAGGCTGGATATCGCCTACAAGAGGTTCAAGGTCTCTGTGGAAGAGATCTGCGAGACCTATCAGGAGCCTGCCGGAGACGTGTTCCGGGTCGGATGCCTGAACCGGCTGGCGGTGATGGAGACCATCAAGGACAGAATGAACCGCTTCCCCTCGAAGAACCCCGGCCGGAAAGTGAGCGTCGAGCGATACAACTTCCACGAGCTGCGGGACCGGCTGCTCTGCGAACAGCTGGATCTGGCGATCACGATCTCTTCGGATATCGAGCCCTATTCCGAATTCGACATGCTTCCGCTCGGCCGCTTCCCGGTGTACTTCCTCGTGCAGAAAGGAACGGAAAAGATCTCGGATCTGGACGGGCAGACGCTGATCGTGGAAGCGCCGACCAACCGGAAATGGGCCGAGCAGATCTGCGCGGAGAACCATATCACGCCTTCCGACGTGAGATACGTCAATTCCTATATGCTGATGACCACGCTGGCCGCCTCGGGAGAGGGGTTTGCCATCGACGGAAAGATCGTGACGCATAACATCTATACCCCGGCGACCGCTTTGATCCCAGCGGAGACAAAGGCGGACATTCAGATCGTTCTGGCATGGAAAAAGGAACAGACCTCAGAAGCCGTAAAGGAATTTCTTTCCTTCTGCCGCGACGACATGAAAAAAGAAGAGGTTATAACATAAAAT
>JAEIGA010013175.1_pt1 | contig 12579 bp, 12 predicted proteins | sample 9270691 | NCBI WGS metagenome assembly JAEIGA01 (sample SAMN17057246, study PRJNA624740) | gut metagenome | biome: biome; isolation source: fecal sample | host: Bos grunniens | place: China: Xizang | collected 2019 | reverse complement strand
GGCAATGTTTCAGCACGATAGCTGTCATAGTAAGATAATGCAGCACTGAAGCAAGGAACAGGGATTCCTGCTTGGATAGCCGTGCCGATTACTTCACGCAGGGCTTCCTGATAGCTTGTAACGATTTCCTTGAAGTATTCGTCAAGAAGAAGATTCTTGAGCTCAGGATTGCGGTCATAGGCATCCTTAATTTTTTGCAGGAATTGGGCACGGATGATGCAGCCGCCGCGGAAGATCATCGCGATATCGCCATATTGAAGGTCCCAGTTGAATTCATCTGATGCCGCCTTCATTTGGGCAAATCCTTGGGCGTAAGAACAGATTTTACTCATGTAAAGCGCCTTGCGAATAGACTCAATGAATGCTTCCTTATCACCTGTGAATTCCTTTTGTACAGGGCCTGACAATACTTTAGATGCTGCAACACGCTCTTCCTTTAAGGCAGATAAGAAGCGAGCGAATACAGATTCCGTAATAATCGGAAGCGGAACACCGAGGTCAAGTGCGCTTTGACTTGTCCATTTACCTGTTCCTTTTTGGCCTGCTTTATCAAGGATGATATCTACCATAGGCTTGCCTGTTTCCTCATCCATTTTCGTGAAGATATCAGCTGTGATCTCAATCAGGTAGCTATCTAGCTCACCCTTATTCCATTCAGAGAATACCTCGTGCAATTCTTCGGCATTGAGTCCAAGGATATGACGAAGAAGAGCATAGGATTCGGAGATCAACTGCATGTCCCCGTATTCGATACCGTTATGGACCATTTTCACATAATGACCTGCTCCATCGGGACCGATGTAGGTGCAGCAATCATCTTCGCCGACCTTTGCAGAGATGGCCTTCAAGATTGGGGCAACAAGCTCATAAGCCTCTTTTTGGCCACCCGGCATGATAGAAGGTCCTTTTAATGCGCCTTCCTCACCGCCTGATACGCCGGTACCGATGAAGTAGAAGCCTTGCTTGCTGAGCTCTTCATTGCGGCGCTGCGTATCTTTGAAGAAGGTGTTGCCTCCATCAATTATGATATCGCCCTTATCAAGGTGTGGAGTCAATTGAGCGATTGTCGCATCTGTTGCAGCACCCGCCTTCACCATGATCAAGATCTTGCGGGGTTTCTCAAGGGAATTGACAAACTCCTCAATTGAATATGTAGGAAGTACATTTTTGCCTTCCGCCTCTTTCATCATTGCCTCTGTTTTATCAGCAGAACGATTGTAAACAGAAATCGAATAACCACGGCTCTCTATATTAAACGCTAGGTTCTTGCCCATGACGGCTAGACCGATGACACCAATTTGTTGTTTTCCCATTGCTAACATTCCTTTCAATCATGGATTTCACTTGTATTAAACCGTATTAACCTTAGCAATTTTACACCATTTGTGCAAGTTCCGAAACCTATTTTACATGCGGACCATCAGGCTTTGGCCGGTGCAAAAAATCTTTACTGAAGCTTGTATTGCTCGCGGCATTAGCATCCTTAATCTCAATGCCTCTTTGAATGATTTGACTCCCAAATTTCTTCGTGAGCGCATCCACAGCTGTCTCTAGCTTCACTTCCTTCACATCCTGTGTGTAGGAGAATAAATCGAGCTGCTTCATGGCCTCATGGGCATCGACGACCTCATTGGCGGTGACGCCAAGCAGACGGACAGGGTCCCCATTCCAATTCTTCACGAACAGATCCTTCGCATGCATGTACAAATCTTCGCTCTTGATGATTGGGTTTACCAATGTTTTACCCCGAGTAACGGTTCTCCTATCCTTATAGCGTATCATAATTTGAACTTTTGATGCTAATAGCTCTTTTTTCTTTAGCCGCGCTCCGACTTTTTCACTCAGGCGTCTTAGAACAGCGAATAATTCTTGCTGATTGGTGACATCCCGCGGCAGAGTCGTAGAATTCCCGACGCTCTTGTAATCAAAAATAGATTCAGGGTCTACCTCTCGCCGGTCTATCCCGTTTGCCCGTTCCTTTAGACGGAGTCCATTGATCCCCAACAATTTCTCGAGCGCTCCCTCATAGGCATTTGCCAAATCCCCGATGGTCTTAATTTGGATTGCAGCAAGCTTTTGAGCCGTTTTCTCGCCTACACCATGCATTTCCTTGACAGGAAGCGGCCAAAGCTTCTCCTCCACTTCCCTCTTGCGCAAAATGGTAATGCCCATGGGTTTTTTCATGTCGGAGGCTGTTTTAGCCAGGAATTTATTCGGCGCAATCCCAATGCTGCAAGGGAGTCCCATTGTTTCCATGATACGCTCCTGGATGGTATGAGCCATCTTGATGGGCGACTGCCCTTCACAATGATCGGTGATATCAAGATAGCCCTCATCAATAGAGACGGGCTCCACGATAGGCGTAAACGTGCGCAGCAGCTCAAAGATCCCTTGGGAAGCCGCTCGGTACCGGTCAAAATTAGGTTCCATCACAATCAGTTTTGGGCAAAGCTTCTGCGCTTGCCAGATAGGCATGGTCGTCTTCACGCCAAACCTGCGCGCTTCATAGCTGCATGTAACAATAATCCCTCTGCGTTCCTTCGCATTGCCGGCAATGGCCAAGGGCTTCCCCTTGAGTGAAGGGTCAAATGCAATTTCCACAGAGGCATAGAAGCTATTCATATCCACATGCAGGATAATGCGCCCGCCTTTTTTTACCTGCCCTTGTACTGTCATGTCGTCTTAAGCCTCCCCCATCTGCGCCTTTAACTAGTAAGATGGCAAAGAAGCCACCGGTGATGCCGGTGGCCGTTTTCTTTCATTGTTACTTCGTTGGTGCAGCTACTTCTTCAATAATAGCCAATACCATTTCACCTAATTTATATAGTTCAGCAATTGGCATTTTTTCATTCGTTGTGTGAATATCTTCATAGCCTACAGCCAGGTTGACTGTCGGGATACCATGGCCAGCGATGACGTTAGCATCAGACCCGCCGCCGCTATGCTTCAATTCTGGTTCCCTGCCGATTTTTCTGGCAGCCTTCTTCGCTACTTCAACGACATGGTCTCCGTCTCCGTATTTGAATCCAGGGTACATAACCTCGATTTCAACTTCAGCCGTACCGCCCATTTCAGCAGCTGTGGATTCAAATGCATCTTTCATGAGAGCAGCTTGTTTTTCCATTTTTTCCGCAATCAAGGAGCGTGCCTCAGCCAAGATTTCCACATGATCCACGACAATATTAGTTTGTTTGTTAGCGCAATCGAATACACCAATGTTCGCCGTAGTTTCTTCATCAATGCGGCCAAGCGGCATTTTTGCGATTGCTTTTGCGGCAATAGTGATGGCTGAAACGCCTTTTTCAGGAGCTACGCCTGCATGAGCAGTTTTCCCTTTGATAACCGCCTTGATTTTCGCTTGTGTCGGCGCAGCGACGATGATATTCCCAACCGCTTCATCGCTGTCCAACGCAAACCCGTATGTAGCTTTAATAAGAGATGGATCAAGGGCTTTCGCACCGACAAGACCGGATTCTTCTCCAACCGTGATGATGAATTGGATGGTACCGTGCTTCAAGTCGTTCTCCTTGATGACACGTAAAACCTCAAGCATGACAGAAAGTCCTGTCTTATCGTCAGCGCCAAGAATGGTTGTCCCGTCTGTAACGACATAACCGTCTTTAATGCTTGGCTTAACGCCTGCTCCTGGTGTTACCGTATCCATATGGGAAGTGAAATAAATCGTATCCGCGCCTTCCACATTCCCTGGAAGCGTACAAATTAAGTTGCCAGCACCAAAGCCCGTTACTTCTTTGGCATTGTCTTCGTATACATCCAGGCCAAGAGCCGTGAATTTATCTTTTAGTACCTTTGAGATTTGTCCTTCGTTCTTTGTTTCAGAATCGATTTGGACTAATTCCAGGAATTCCTGCAATAATCTTTCTTCATTAATCATCTTTCTTCCTCCTAACCAGGAATTAAGCTATTATCTTTTTTAGTATACCGATGTTTTTCAGATAAGAAAAGGGCGGAACCCCAAGCCGGGCTAGACAGTTTTTGCCTATCAAATACAACAATTTTGAATAATCTGAATAATGAATCCCTTTTCTCGAAATAAGAGGAACCTTTAACAGGCTCCTCTTCCTTCTTCTTACAATGGTATATTCCCATGCTTTTTCGCCGGGCGGACTTCCTTTTTCGTTCTTAGAATCTCAAGAGCCTGAGCAATTTTTAGGCGAGTCTCCCGCGGGTCTATGACATCATCGACCAACCCTTGGCTTGCAGCTACATAAGGGTTTGCGAATTTCTCCCGGTATTCCTCGATCTTTTGCTGGCGGACCTTCTCCGGATCCGGACTATTGTTGATTTCTCTGGCAAATATGATATTCGCTGCACCTTGAGGCCCCATAACAGCTATCTCTGCGTTAGGCCAAGCATAGACAAGATCTGCACCGATGGATTTGCTGTTAAGCGCGACATATGCGCCACCATACGCCTTGCGCAGGATGACTGTCAGCTTTGGCACTGTTGCCTCTGAATAGGCGTAAAGAATCTTCGCCCCGTGACGGATAATGCCTCCGTGTTCCTGCTTGATTCCAGGGAAGAAGCCGGACACATCCTCAAATGTTACAATCGGGATATTAAAGGAATCACAAAAACGAATGAAGCGGGCCGCCTTATCAGATGAATTAATGTCAAGTCCGCCAGCCATGTTTTTCGGCTGATTGCAAACAAGCCCGATGGTTTCCCCGCGGAGACGGGCTAGCCCAACGACAATATTTTTCGCAAAGCCCTCCTGGATTTCCATGAAAGAGCCTTCATCCACCACTTCACGAACGACCTTTCTGACATCATAAGGACGCACACCGTCAAATGGAACAATATCGCACAGATCCGGACGGTCATCATCCTCATCATCCCACTCCTCGCGCGGAGGCAGCTGATCATTATTGAGCGGCAGGTAGGATACAAGCCTTCTTACCATTTGCAAGGTCTCTTCTTCTGTCTTCCCTTCAAAATGGGCATTCCCGCTCACCGTATTATGAACCTTTGCGCCGCCCAGGTCCTCGGAGCTGATTTTCTCGCCTGTGACCGTTTCAATTACCTTAGGTCCTGTAATGAACATTTGGCTCGTCTTGTCCACCATGAAAACGAAATCAGTGATAGCTGGCGAGTATACGGCTCCCCCTGCACAAGGTCCCATGATGACTGATATTTGCGGAACAACACCTGAATAGATGACATTCCGATAGAATACATGACCATACCCATCAAGAGATGTGACACCTTCTTGAATCCTCGCTCCGCCTGAGTCATTCAAGCCTATAATCGGTGCACCATTCTTGGCGGCTAAGTCCATGATGTTCGAGATTTTTTTAGCATGCATCTCACCGAGCGCTCCCCCAAATACGGTGAAATCCTGCGAAAATATGTATACAGGCCGGCCGCCTATTTTACCATAACCGGTCACAACGCCATCCCCTGGCCCCTTTACCTTGTCTAATCCAAAGTCCTTATTGCGATGTTCGACGAATGCATATAATTCAACAAAGCTATCCTCATCTACAAGAAGGTCAATCCGTTCCCTGGCCGTCAATTTCCCTTTTTCATGCTGTTTCTCAATTTTTTCGAATCCGCCGCCAAGTTCAATATCATTCCTTCTGTCATACAGCTCCGTGATCTTCTCGTAAATATCCACCCTTATTCCTCCCGTTTCGGTTTCTCGCATAACTCTACCAAAACCCTATGTACTGACTTAGGATGTATGAATGCCACTTCTGTATGATGTGCACCAGGTCTCGGTTCTTCATCAATCAATTGTATTCCTTTTTCTTTCAGTTCAGCGATTCTATCTTTAATGCTTGTTACCTCTAGCGCAAGATGGTGAATCCCCTCCCCTTTTGTTTCGATAAATTTTGCAATGGCACTTGTCTCATCTATCGGCTCAAGCAATTCAATCCGGGTATTTCCTGCCAAAAGGAAGGCTACCTTGACCTTTTGACTTGGAACAATTTCTTCCCCTTCATAAACCATTCCGAACACATCCTTATAAATAGGAAGCGCTTCCGAAATAGATTTTACGGCAATTCCAATATGGTTGATTCCCCTTTGCATGCTCATCCTCCCTTTTTTTGCCTATATAAATAATAGAACATTCGTAAAATTCTATAAAGGCATACACCTTGAAACAGAAGAAATTTTTTTCACTTGAGGAGGGAGCCTAAAAATAGTAGTATCAAATCAAGAGCATAGAAGGAGTGGAACTCATGTCTAATAAGCGCACTCAAAAAATCATTGTCTATTTAATGATTATTACCATGGTAGCTGTGACCTTGCTATCAGGGATTACCGCTTTTTTATAGGACCAGAGAAAAACACCAGCTGAAAGGCTGGTGTTTTATCATCTTAAATCAAGGCTGTGATGCTTGGCGAACGGCGCCATATTGAATAGCAAATGTAAGAGGCGGCTCATCTCCCGCATAGATATACACCTTAGTGCCAAGAGGTACATGCGCAAATAGTCGCTCTACATCTTCATTTTTCATACGGATGCAGCCCCCAGAGAGATGCTTGCCGATTGAGTCTTCTCTATTGGTTCCGTGAATGCCGTATACCCGGCCATTCGTCTCTCGTGCGTCTATCCCCATCCATCTTGAACCTAATGGATTACGGGGGTTTTCTGCCGGAATTCGTTTGGAGGAGTATTCCGGGTCTGTGAATTTAGTTACGATGGTATACAATCCTTCCGGAGTATCCCCTTTTTCCCTTCCTGTTGCCACTGGGAAATGCAGCAATTCCTGTTCTTCCTCATAATAATACAGTTCATTCGTTTGTAGATTAATGATGATAAACGGATCGCCAGGAAGAGGATTTTGGCCAAGAGGCCAGATTGGCGAGATTGCATGAATGATGAACAAGAGTGAAAGCCAGTTCATAGAGTATCACCTTTTTTCCTAGTATCTGACCAGCTTAAACCACTTATTCATCCCTCTTTAACTTTCGTAAATGGCAATGGCTTCACCGTACTCTTAATGACCAAATAATCCTTCAGTTCCTTCCCTAATTGAAAAAGGGCAGCGCGTCGCTCAAACTCCTCGAAGTTCGATGGTATTTCCTTCTTCTTCAAATTCTCAAGCAGCTCCTCAAGCTGTTTGATATGTTCTTCTGTCGTGTTCCGGTGATGGACATTATCGCTCAAATGACCGATGAATTCTCCAATCTCACGGCTGCCCTCATGTTCAGACAAATCCATCTTTCCAGCAAGCGGTAGAATTCTCTTTAAGATGGCTAGCTGCCTCTCTCTTAGCTTGAAGTAATGATAATAGGAATCCTCACTCCCGGTAATATGGTTTTCAAGATCGAGAGCGGCATAATAGACAGCCTTTTTAATGGCATTATCCGCCTCGATGATTTCCTTGCCTGTCCAAATGCTATTGCCAGTTACCAGGTATTCACTCAATTCCTTCAATATAATCCTGTATAAATTCTCGATTTTATTCTTATACTCAACGAGCTCCTGGTCCATGCTTGGCATGTAGAAATTCACTAGAAAGGCCACGCTGATTCCTATTACCACGAGGCATAACTCATTCAGCAAGGTGTCCATCGTAATAGAGTTAGATGCATATAAATGCAAGATAATTACGGAGCTTGTCACAATACCGCCGGAAACCTTCAGTGCGACCGTAGTAGGAATGAAAAATAGAAGCATTAATCCAATCACAGGCGGCGTGTAGGCAATCCATTCAAAGAACAGATAGGAATAGGCCATTGCGATTAAACAGGCGACAAAGCGATCCCATGCTGCCCTGAGCGATTTCTTCTTTGTGCGCTGGATGCATAAAATGGTAATAATTCCTGCAGAAGCAAAGCTATGGAGGCCAATTAATTGTGCTATATAAATAGCCACTGGTGTCCCAATAGCTGTTTTTATCGTTCGATAGCCGATTTTGAACATTTATGTATCACCCCGATAAGTAATGTACCCAAAAAAAGATATTCTGAACATCAGAATATCTTTCTTAAGAATAGGCTATTTATAATACTTTCTGCAAGAACTCTTTCGCGCGCTGTGATTTAGGAGAGGTAAAGAATAGCTCTGGAGCGCTGTCTTCTACGATTACACCGCCATCAAGAAACAGTACCCTGTCCGCGACTTCCTTCGCGAAACCCATCTCATGCGTAACAATCGCCATAGTCATTCCTGAAATTGCTAATGACTTCATAACTTCAAGCACTTCTTTAACCATCTCAGGATCAAGAGCTGAAGTCGGTTCGTCAAACAGCATGATTTCCGGTTTCATAGCGAGAGCGCGTGCGATTGCGACCCGCTGCTTTTGCCCGCCGGACAGCTGGCCAGGATATTCATTTGCTTTCTCTGCCATGCCAACCTTAGCAAGAATATCCATTGCCTCCTTCTTCGCTTCATCCTTATTCATCTTCTTCACTTTCACCGGTGCATACGTCACATTTTCGAGAACGGTCTTATGAGGAAACAGATTGAAATGCTGGAATACCATTCCGACATTTTGACGCATAGCGAGGACATTCGTTTTCGGCGCCGTAATTTCCTGTCCCTTAATCCAAACAGACCCGCCAGTTGGCGTTTCCATCAGATTCAAACAGCGCAGGAATGTCGATTTTCCAGAACCAGAGGGACCGATGACCGCAATCACTTCCCCTTCCTTGATTTCTGTCGTGATGCCTTTTAATACCTCTAATTTACCAAAGTTCTTTTGTAGATTCTCTACTTTAATCATGAATGCTGCAACCTCTTTTCAACCATTTTTCCAATAAACGTAAGAATCATGACGAGGACGTAATAGATGAGACCCGCGAACAATAGAGGCTCAAGGTATTGGAATGTCTCTCCGCCTACCTGGTAGGCTCTTCTCATAATATCCATAACGCCAATCGTTGTCACAATGGCAGATTCCTTGGTCAAGGTAATAAATTCATTCATCAGGGCTGGGAGGATATTTTTGTATGCCTGCGGCAAAATAATGTTTGCCATCATACTCGTATAAGGCACTCCTAGTGCCATTGCAGCTTCCCTCTGTCCTTTATCAACAGCCAAGATTCCGCCGCGGATGACTTCCGAAATATAAGCACCGGAATTCAGAGAGAATGATAAGACAGCTGCCCAATATCCTTCAATCTGAAATCCAAATAATTGCGGTGATGCAAAATAAATAATCATCAATTGTAGCACAAGCGGTGTGCCGCGGAAAATGCTGGTGTAGAAATCAGCCAGCCAAATCAGGACCTTAAGCTTAGAAATTTTACAAAGGGCAAGCAAGGTCCCTAGAATAAAACCGAAAACAGCTGCAAGGGCTGCGATTTGTAGGGTGATTTTCACCCCTTCCAAAATATAAGGCATCGACGGGATAATCCCGGTAAAGTCTAAATTCATAATGCAGGTTCTCCTTCTTCAATTATTGATCAGTCTCAGGAAACTGAAAATGGATGAAAAAAGAAAAATTCCAGAAGGATCGAGCCTTCTGGGATTTTCCATCCAACTTATTCAGCGTCTGTGTCAAACCACTTCACGACTAATTCTTGCAGCTCTCCGCTCTCCTTCATTGCTTGAAGCTCTTTGTTGAATTGGTCGCGTAATTCGCTTCCTTTAGGGAATGCCATCGCATAACCGACTTCTTCTTCACTTTGTTCTAGCACAAAGCCGCTCAAGTCATCATTCTTGGCAAGATACCCCTCTGCTACCATATCTTCAATAATAGCAGCATCAAAACGTCCTGATTTGATCTCCTGTACAAGCTCAGGAATTCGGTTCCGGTCCTCTACTTTCATATCAATCGTTTTAGCAAGTTCATCAGCAGTCGTTTCCTGGATAGAGCCCATTTGCACGCCAACTGTCGCTCCTTTAAGATCCTCAGCTGAAGTGATATTACTGTCCTTTGCTGTTACAACCATATGCTTCGATGTATAATAAATATCTGAGAAATCAACGCTCTCTTCCCGTTTTTCTGTTGGTGTCATTCCAGCCAACACGAGATCAGCCTGTCCATTTTTCAATGCGGTAATCAATCCGCCAAAGTCCATGTCAGAAACCTGCAGCTCATAGCCTAGCTTCTCAGCCACAGTCTTAGCTAAATCAACATCAAATCCGATAATTTCTTCACTCTTAGCCGTATCAATATATTCAAAAGGCTTGTAATCGGCGGAAGTCGCCATTTTCAACACCTTTTTATCGCTTGAGCCGTCACTGCCAGATTCTTCGCTGCTGCCGCAAGCACTTAATAAAACCCCTGCGAATACGACAGTCAATAAACTAAGTAGCCACTTTTTCATTTGTCTTTCCCCCATAATGTTTATAAGTTCCATGCTGCTTCTCTGCTTTACATAAAAACTATTAAACCATAAAAATTATATATATACAACAAAATGAATTTTAAAACAGAAAAATTATTGGTTTCATCTGATTTGATATTTCTCCTAAATTACTAAAAGAAATACAATCGGACGGCGATCACTTATTATCTGTATATTCATTCTGTTTAAATTTTTCCTCATTTTAACCAGCTAATATTCAAAATCTATGCATAAAATGATATCGATAAACAGACCTGTCTATCCATAAAAAAACCAGTGCCCCCCAAAAGGGACACTGGCTATTGATGGCTCAGAATTCTTCGCAATATTCATCAAATGCATTCTGCAAGGCAGAAATGACCTGCATTGGCTCATGACCTTCTATTTCATGTCTTTCTATCATCTTGATGATCTTTCCATCCTTTAATAAGGCAAATGATGGAGAGGATGGCGGATAACCCGTGAAATATTCACGTGCTCGTGCTGTTGCTTCTTTATCTTGGCCGGCGAATACCGTTACAAGATGATCAGGCCGTTTGTCATAATTCACCGCATGATAGGCTGCTGGACGAGCGATGCCTCCTGCACATCCGCAAACAGAGTTGACCATCACGAGCGTCGTTCCCTTTGCCTCTAAGGCTTCTTCAACCTCTTCTGCCGTTTTAAGCTCTTTATACCCAGCATTCTGTATTTCCTGCCTTGCTTGGCGGACAACATCATTCATAAACAAATTGAAATCCATGCTCATGCTGTTTAATCTTCCTTTCCGGTCTTTTTTCTTTATTTTACCAGAGGAGTGTAAATTAAAAAAATAATCCAGCTTACAGGTTTACCATCTTGTTCCAGAGGGTAAATTTCTGGTAATTAAGTTTTATCCCTATACTCCCTTGTTTGAAGGATGGCAGCGACTGCCATCCTTTTTTTCTGACATTCTTATTTTACTTCTTGTTTAGAGAAAAATAAACGTCAATAAGCTCATGGGCTGCCATGGAAGGCAGAGCCGTCCCTTCCCTTACCCTTTCCTCCAGCAGTTTTAGAGAAGCCTGAACATCTCCATCTTTCATGAAACGTTCAACCAAAGCCCGCCTCACTTCAGCCTGAAGCCATTTGCCCGCTTGATTTCTTCGCCTGCAGTCAAACACACCTGATTGCCTCGTCTCATCCGCAAAGGATAAGACGAGCTTCCAAATATCCTCAAGCCCTTCTTGATAAAGGGCCGAACAGGTCAAGGTCGCAATGTTCCATCCAGAGGTCGCTGGGGTTATGCCCATCGTCACCCGGCTGTACTCCTCCTTTGCGCTTAAAGCCCTCTCTAAATTGTCTCCATCAGCCTTGTTGACAGCGATAGCATCAACGAGTTCAAGAATCCCCTTCTTCATCCCTTGCAGTTCATCTCCTGCCCCCGTCAAGGCTAGAAGCAAGAAGAAATCGACCATGTCCCTCACTTCTGCTTCACTTTGACCGACACCAACCGTTTCAACAATGATGACTGAGTACCCCGCCGCCTCGCATAAAAGCAAGCTTTCTCTCGTCTTTCGGTGGACTCCGCCAAATTCCCCCTCAGACGGGGTCGGCCGGATGAAGGCATTCGGATGGCGGGAGAGCTTTTCCATTCTCGTCTTATCCCCTAAAATACTGCCTCCGCTTACCGGTGAGCTTGGGTCGATCGCCAAAACAGCGACCTTATGCCCGAGACTGCAAAGGTATAAGCCGAAGCTTTCAATGAAGGTGCTCTTCCCGGCCCCTGGGACACCCGAGATGCCGATTCGCACGGCATCTCCAGTATTGGGCAGCACCTCAGCAAGGATGGCCTGAGCGGACCGCCGATGGTCCTTTTGTCTGCTCTCAACAAGGGTAATCGCCTTTGAGAGAGCACTTGCCTGACCCTCTTGCAGCCGCGCAGCTATATCGGTCACTTGAAGGTTTAATGGCTCTTTTCGCTTAAATCGCCTTCTTTCCTTCCTATCCATCAATCGGACACTTCCTCATAGCCGAGCCTTTTATAGATTTCCTCCATGATGGTTACGGCTGCATCCGGGATAACTGTTCCAGGTCCAAAGATTGCGGCCGCTCCATTTCTAAGCAGATAATCATAATCCTGTTTAGGAATGACACCGCCAGCAATAATGAGAATATCATCCCGGCCAAGCCGCTCTAATTCCTGCTTAAGCTGCGGAAGCAAGGTTTTGTGCCCGCCGGCAAGAGAGCTCATGCCAATCACATGCACGTCATTCTCAATTGCTTGCTTTGCCGTTTCTTCAGGCGTTTGGAACAACGGTCCCATATCGACATCAAAGCCCAGGTCAGCAT
>JAEIGA010013174.1_pt1 | contig 12579 bp, 5 predicted proteins | sample 9270691 | NCBI WGS metagenome assembly JAEIGA01 (sample SAMN17057246, study PRJNA624740) | gut metagenome | biome: biome; isolation source: fecal sample | host: Bos grunniens | place: China: Xizang | collected 2019 | reverse complement strand
TAAAGACTGTATAATCTGGATGCCAAACCTTAAAAATGAATTTCCAAAGAATTAATCATCTAACTCTTTTAATTTTAAATCTGAACCTCGTATCATCCGAGTACCACATCGGGAAGTTTGTATTCCAGATGTTATTGTAGAGATTAAAATACATATCTTGTCCCTGCGGATTCTCATCAAAATCCAAAAGTCTTCTACCAAATGGTGCAACAAGCGTTGAATCAAGACATTCTATCTGAACTTTACCGTTATTTACTCCCCTGTCTGTTCCCATAATCAACGGGCTTCCGATTGTCCTTTCAGGGTCAATCCACTGTCCAAGCTTTGATACTTTCCAATTTTCATCATATCCTTTAAACTTAAGCCAAAAAGCTTGTGGGAGTCTCGATGCTTCTTTCCCAAACCATTTAAGTTCAAAGTTTTCGCCATCTGTTTCTACCCATGCATAAGGTAATCCATACTTTTCTGTAACAATCTTATCAAATTCAAGTTTATACAAAGTAGAATTTTCTTTTTTGTAAGCCTCAATTGTTTTTGCAGTATAAATTCCACCTTTATATGTAGGAAGTCCAAGCTTCAAATAATCCCATATTGCCCAACCTACATTTTCAGGAGTAAAAGTTAAATACTTTTCCATATACCGTTTGTAGTCACTTGTATCAAACAACTGCCAGCTAAATTCAAATTCAGGCTCATCGGTCCCTATTTTTTCATAGTCTGACAATTCAGGTTCGGACAATTCATAGTCTACATTAACCCCTAATAGTTCTGATGCTTTCCTAACATAGTCACGTTGTTCTTCCCACGACTTTTCAAAAGCAATTCTTTCTTCTGACCCTTCTGTTCTTTTAAAGTCTTCATTATACCATATATCAGTGTTATGAAAATACTTATTAAGGCACATTCCCCATGTATGTTCAGGAACTAATAAAAGATTGTCTGACAAGTCTGCATCTGCATCATTTTCATCTATATAACGCAAAAGTTCTCTGTACATTCCTAATTTTTTAGGGTCTGTTCCCGCACCATGAATCCATGTATCTCCAATTTCATTATAGATTACAGGCAAATTCTTCAATGTGCTGACCTTTTCTGCAACATCCGAAAGAGTTGCCGCTTTAATTTCTGCATCAGGATACTTTTCTCTTAATTTTTCATACAATTTTTTTATTTCTTCAACTGATTGTGCTCCCGTATTATCAAAGGTATGTCCGAAACATACTGCAAAATCTTCATAGACCTGCTCTGCACCGTATCCGTTATCATACATTACAATAACTTCACTGTCTTCACATTTCCACTTAAATATATCAGGCACTTCAGGATTAGGAGTTGCTTCATTTACTCCTATATGTAAAAACTTTATGCCATGCTTTGCAAGATGCTTTACCATACCTATTGTATGTCCCGGCACATCTGTCATTTTTGAGCCCGTTGTTTTCTTCCCGAAACGTTTATCAAGCTTTTCAGATAAAGACAAGCCGTAATCAAAAAGTTTTTCAGACATAATTTCAGTATGAGATGTGAACGGTAAGCCGTGCCATGCAATAATTCCGTCTTTTATTGCCTGCTCAAGCTCACCATTTGTATCTCTTTTCAACCCTTCCCATATCAGCCATGAGCCAACAGTCCATATAAACGGTGTATCTGAACCCTTTAACTCATATCCTGTTTTAATTGCCCCAGGAATAAAATTTTCAAGGTATTTTTTTACCACATTTTCTGAATAATCGGTAAAACCTATATCAAGATGGGTTTTAAATATAACGAAAACTTCTTCAATCATTTTGTTTTTTCCTTTTCTCATTATTCAAATATTCTATAGGATAGTCTATGGATACATCATCCATAACAGAGTATATCTTTTTTTCACATTTTTCAAAAAATTCATTATATGAAATTTTCATTTTTTCTCCATATCCCATTATACTAAGCATTTTTGCACACAAAATATCCGTTTGCTTTTACTGATATGTTGTTTTCTTTTATTTCGGCATCACTTGAAAGAATTACATCACCATCAAAGCTTGCAGTCCATTCATTCTCTCCGAAGTTAAAGCCTGCACTTATTACTGCGTTGCCAACATTTCTTTTAACCAAAATTGTATTTTCATCAGATTCTAAAATTTCAACCTCTGCTGTTTGAAGGTTGGGGAAATCTTTTCTTAGCTTATTTAGCGTTTTAATTAAGTTGCTTCTTTTTTTACCTTTAGAGGTTTGAGCATTTGACCATTTCAATGAATTAAAACCATAAACATTATTTCCTGGAACCAAGTTAAAAGAATCATCGCAAAACTCATTTCCGTTCCATACAAAAGGAACACCGTTTAACAGATAATTTAACACAATATAACATTCCATTCGTCCGTTTTTAAGTTCACTTTCCAAGCGATTAAACTTTGCCACGCTTGCTATATCATGCGTTTCTACCGCTCTTATAAATTTGCCCTCTTTAACAAACACGTCCAAAAAGCGTTCTTTCCATTCCGGTACAGTTATTTCCGATTTGGCCAATTTCAAATTATTATGGTACAATATATCCGTATTATCCGTATAAATCATTTCAAAACCATGATTTACAGTTTCACGGTTATAACCCTCATTTAGCATAAAGATATCGGGTTTAATTTTTTTCACACGACTTATCGCCTCATCCCAAAAATCCACAGGAAGAAAATCACCGCAATCACATCTGAATCCGTCCACTTTGTATTCTTCAACAAACATAGTCATATTGTTGTATAAATGCTCTCTTGCTGCTTTATTGTCAAAGTTAATTCTCGCAAACGGCCACGTTTCGCCATAAGGTACATTCCCGTTTTCATCTCTTTCCAAAAAATCAGGGTTTTCTTTTGCATATCTTGAGTTTCTGCCGCAATGAAGATATACAAGGTCAAACATAACCTTTAGTCCGCAGTCATGTGCTGTATTAACAAAGCTTTTTAAATCCTCATTTGTTCCATGTTCTGGGTCCACATTGTAAAAATCAATTATTTTGTACGGATTTTTAGGACTGTTTACACTTTTCATTGTTTCACACCAAGTTCTTCTGTCTAAATCTCCGTCCATTTCCCATACAGGCATAATGTACACATATTCAAATCCTAAATCTGCAACATACGGTAAAAGCTCTGCCGCCGCATTTATTGTTCCCTGAGGGGTCATTGTCCTCATTGACATTTGATATATTGTTCCTCTATACATAATATTGAATCTCCTCCAATTCCTTTGATTGTGATGTTTTTAGTATTCCATCCAAACCACCCATTAAAGAGTGGTTTGGATATCATGGTATTTATCTGTCATATACTACCTTTTTTGTTAAAGGTTTAATGTTTGACATATTTTCAAAACAGAATGCTTGTATATTATCTACCCCATCAGGAATTTCGCCGATAAGAACCTCTAAATTGTTAAATTCCGAATTTGCAGGTACTGTTACATCTTGTATTACAGCTTTTACAAGTCTTTTACCTACATAGGTTGCAACTATTGCTTTAACTGTCTTTTCCTCACCGACATTTTTACCGCTAAGCATTAGCTTATAGTTTCCGCCATCATATTCCGACAAGTTTGCATCAGATGATGGATACCATGCAGGTGCAACTGTATACGGAGTTCCTCCGTTTGCTTGTGACTTACCCCAATAAACAGTTCTTCCCGCATCATACTTATACATTCTGTAGCTATCAAAAACAACCTCTGTTTCTGCATTTTTGATTGTAAATGTTTTCGATGCAGTCTCCGGCTTTGACATATAGGTATTGCCAAAGTCAACATCGTTTGATACTTCAACTGTTACCAACTCACCGGCTGTTGGGTTTTGTAGTGTAACAGATGCTGTATTACCGTTATCCTCTAATGCTACCGTATAACTCAAATTAGCAGTTTTTGATAAATTCGGATAGTAAACATTAATTGCTTCATCCTTATTTTCTTCTGTTAACGGAGCGTTTAATTTTACTTTGATTGTATCTGTTGGTGCAACAACATCTTCGATGTCCATAACATTGCCGAACAAATCAACCTTTTCAAATGCCAGAACCCTTGTTTTATAAACATTCTCATTTGTCGTTACCTTTAAATTATTTATTGCAAAGTTATGCGGATTTGAGCCAAAAAAACCAATTCCGTATACATCTTTTTGAGTTAATCTGTACGCATCCGCATTATAATTTGCAGGTACATATGCTGTACTTGTTTGAGTTATACCGTCTTTTGTAACAGAAACTGTAATTTGCGGCTGATTGCTTGCGTTCGGAACAACTAAAACCTTGATATGCTGCCATTCATTTGAATTATTATAGGCAAGCTTTGTTCCGTTAGAATCCTTTAATACACCGCCTTTACCCAAATAAGATACCTGGAAAGCTTGATTTCCTATTCCCATTGTATCAGGTGCAACCTTTAATGTATTCTTACCTTCTGCTTCAAAGGTTTTTCCATCTGCCGTTTTTGCATCTGTTGCATAATTTGATAATATAGCTACATTTGTAGCCTCCCTCTTACCCTCATCAAATACATTTAAAGTCCATTCGCAATTATCAGATTTTATATCAAATTCAATTGAATATGGAGTTCCTGCCTTTACAGGTACTGCTAACGGGTGATAATATGCATGCGAATAGTTGGAACGATTAAAGTTTAGAGCCTTATCCCCATCCGATACCGACTCAGCTGTCATATAGCCTGTTCCTCTGTGTGCTCCATATCTTGCATTTCCTACCGTTACCGATGGTGAATACCAGCCATAAGATGTTACCCTATTACCTACTGTATCAAAATTCAAATCATCATTATAAGATGTGTTTGTGTAAACCTTTAAATTATCATAGGAAACATCATTACCATAAAGTCTTATACCGGAAACTCCGTCAAGTGCCTTTACATATTCAGAGTCTAATTTTAAGCCGTAAAAATCTGTTGTGTTCACAGGATTTACCATATAATCTCTTGCAAACAGATTTTCATAATATTCATCATTATCATAAGTTGAGTTATATGCAACTGTCACAGGAGAAGCATCTCCTATTGTATATGTAATATTACCTGCATCGAAATCAACAACCGCCTTTACATGAGTCCATGTATCAGCTCCTATATTATTTGCAACATCAGCAAATGTCGTCTGTGACAAAACAGCCTTTTTATTCTTTGACATAACAAGCTTTGAGTTATCGGCATTTGTTCCGATCAATGTATTTTCTTTTCTGAGCTTATTATAATATTCATTATTTCGCTCTTTTACCCATTCATCAGCATTATCCACTACAAGCTCTTTATATTTTGCTTGTTTATTAGCCTGTGTCGACCATGTACCCCACGGATTTTCAGTTTTCCATGTTGCATCCTGACTGTTCCACCACGAATAGCACACATCATTCAATCTCTGATTATAATGTCTTATAGAAATGAAATTCGGGTCATTGAAGAATGCCGCCGCTGACATAAGACCAACACCCCAATTTGCACCATTAGATTTTACATCAAATTCAACATTCAATTTTCCTGAATATACACTGTCACCAAATTCATAAGCAATATCTGTGTTAGATTCAGCTGCAAAGTTAATTGCCGCGTTTGAATCATGAACCGTTGCAGTCATTGCCTTTGCATTTGCGTCTGTCCAATTGACTCCCGATGTTATCTCAAAGCCTGCCGGCATACCGCCTTTATATGAATTGAATGCTTCATTTACAAAATATTTTGCACCTTCGCTGACTAACTCGCCTGCACCCTCTGCAATTTCAAAAGTACAAGTATTTGTAACAGCTTTTCCGCTGATTTTTCCTACAACATCACCACTTACAGAAACTTCATAAATTCCTGCCTGCAAAGCGTCAGAAAAGACTAATTTAACACCTGATACTGTATCTGTAGCATCAACAGTTTTACCTACAGTTTCACCTGTTGCTTTATTTTTTACTGTTATGTGCCTTGCTTTTAAATCTTTTGACATTTCCTCTGAAAATGCAACATAAATTGAACCGTCTTGTGTTTCAACGCCTGCATCCTCATAGTCAATTGTCATAACAGGTGCTTCAAAATCCTCACCAAAATAATGGTTTATATAAACATTATCAATTAATACATGAGAACCGGTATCGCCTCCTCCTGTGAAATAGAAAGCCTTAACTCCATCTGCTTCTGACCACTGATTTCTCATCGGTAAATTCCAAAGCTCTTCACCATCCATATAAAGCTTATATCTTCCTTCAGATGTATCTTCATTTACAGTTTCAAAATCCACTAAAACATCATATTTATGCCATTGTGCATCATTTTCTACTGTAACTCTTTCGCCATCTACCTCATAGTATTCATTTGAATTTGATACCTGTGCGGCAGGGTGTGTATAGATACTTGCATCATCGTTGTACTTACCAAATTGCATAAATTTAGAATCTACGCTCCAACCATTACTTCCTACCTGTGCTGTCGGATCATTCGTATTAATATCATATAAATCATAAACATTATCATTTACCTTGGTATTAATACAGCCTACAGAAGCTGAACTTATTTCAGGCGTTTTCATATCAAAACTAATATGTAATTTGCCTGTTTTTATTGCTTCATCAAAGGTATAGAACATATTACCCCAGTTATCAACTTTAACTATGTTCTTTCCTTTTTCCTCATCATCTGTTGATGTTCCTGCTACACGAAAAGCGTTTGTCGTATTAAACTCCGGAACCATCCATCCCTGCGGTGTGGCATTATCACCATAAACCGCTGTTGATTTAAATCCGTTGAACGTAGAAAAATAATCAACTACATCCGGTTGTTTAAACTCCGTCGCCCCCACAGTTACCATTCCTGACAACATCGCTGTTGCCACTGCCATTGAAATAATTTTTTTCATACTTTTTCTCCTTTCTGTGCAAAAATTGCACAAACCATTTAATTTATATTAATTAAAAATTTGGGGTACTAATTTAATACATTGCCTGTGCTTCCGCCGGATAATTCCACAGGCTTTCCGTCAGGCCAGCTCCATATTAATGTTTTTACAACACTGCTTTCATTGACCTGATAATTTACAGGAATTTCAAAATTATAAATTCCACATTCTACTCCGTCACTCACAAACGGAACATAGGTCGCTCCGACCAACTTTTCAAAACCGTTTGTTTTTTCATACACAGCAGTCATTATTGTGTATTTTCCTGCTGTTTTATCATTTTTTGCAATGCTCATTTCAAAAACCGGATTTTCTCCCGTTGTATTAAACTCGTTTTTGAAAATATTAAACACATCGTCATTCGTCGTCTTAAAGGTTTCCTCTGTCATAACCTCAGATGCTATTTCCTCTGACAATGCCGACTTAATTCCATCTTCTATAACCAAAGAATACTGACAATCTGCTTTTAGCATTTGCGGGAAATTAAGCCACACCTCCGTACATCCGTTTTCTTCAATAAATTCTAAGAAATAATCCGTATCAATTTCACCGATTAATTTGATTTTTTCTCTTGCCGAAGCACTGTCAACTTCTGTGTTAAAGTCGATTTTTATGCTTGATACAGTCGATGTTACAGTTCCTGTACATGGTACTTCTGTGTTTTCATACGTATACCATGAAATATCATCAACCTCAGGATAAACTACATTCATACTGCTTTCCATCTTAAAATTATCTACGAAAAGAGATGAGTCCATTTCGTCTAAGGTTAAAAATCCCAAGCCCACTCCGACAACATCATTTGAATAAAACTCTCTGTTTGTGCTTACCTCGTATTCTTCGCCACCATCAACAGATATTTTATATGTACTTCCTTCCCATTTCGGAATAACGGTCATCTTTATGTTGTGCCAACTATCCTCAGCAAGGCTCACTCCGTTTATCCTTGTAAGATTACCCTCTGAGTTTGTGCGATTTTTTGCATAGTAGAGTTTTCCGTTTATTCCTGCTATTGCAATATTTTTATCGTAGCCTGAATTTTCACTGTCTAAATCCCCGTCTTCTACTAAGTATAAATACCAATATAAATCTGAGGATTTAATATCAAAGCTAAGGTTAAATTCATTTCCTGCTCCGATTTTTTGGTCTAAAAGTCTGATTATTCTTGTTTGATTATCCCAATATTTATTCGACTCCGAAGCCTTAATTTCAACACCTATTGCCTTTTCGCTGTTATTGCCCTCACAAATTTCAAACGGTGTTGTCTCTATTTGAGGAATATATGTCCATTTATCCGACAAGTCCTCTGTATAGCTTTCAAAATCATCTGTAAGATAATCCATTCTGATATTTTCAACCTTATCTTTTGTTCTGAATGTTACAGGCTCTACCATAGGAAGCTTAAAAATACTACCTACGACATTTTCTGTCAAAGACAAGGTGTATTTGCCCGATATAATCTCACCGTCAAAAGCAACAGTAAACGAATTTTCGCATACATCCTTAATGTCAAAATTTGAAACTTCTCCGCCTCTGCCCTCTATCTTCACATTCTCTTTTACCAAAAGACTTGTATCGACATCTTCTGAAAGCTTTATTTGTATTTCTCCGTTTTCTAAATCAACACGTCCTCCGTTCTCAACAATACCGCGAAGTCCTGTTTCATGATAATATCGGCTTACTCTTAAATTGTCTACCAAAACATAATCATTTGCAGGTATTGAAGTTGCATTATCTAAAGCAGTTGCTACTAAGGAAATACCACGAAATCCTTTTTTCTGTCCTGTACCAACAGGAGTTTGATTTACTAAAACCCCATCTATATAAAAGTTTGCTGTAGGCAAAGCGCCTGACAATTCCGTAGTAATCATATCAAATCTGTGATATTCTCCCGATGTTACGGTTACATCAGAATCAATAAAATTGTATGATGTCATATCGGTTGCGTCTGTCTTTACAGCACTTTTTGCAAAATACTGAACCTTTGCCGGCTCACTGCTGTCCTTTCCCGCACCTGTTATTGTTGTGGCAAAAGACCAATTATCCGGCGAATAGTTTCTTACATGGTCATGCAGTCCCCATCCTTCCTGGAATTTTGTGGCAAATGTCATTCCCGAATGCGAAAATTTAAAATCATAGCTTATATGAATCTTTCCGGATACTGCAAATCGGTCAAACCACAAAAACGGTGCAGAATACGAGCCTAAAAGCATAGCTGTATTGCCATCCTCTGTGAGCGAGCCATAAGCGCCTCTTTGACTACTGGTTCCGACCTCCTCCCAATATGAATCGGGAAGTGTCTGACCAGTGTTTATTCTACCCGGTATTCCTACGTGATAGTCTTCAAAGTCATAAAACAATTCAAAAGCAACCTCATCATCAAACTGATGCGCGGCATAGCTTGCAGGAATTAGTGAAGCCGCAATCACAGCCGACAAAAGTCCCGAAATAATTCTCTTTATCTTCATTACACATCCTCCATTCTTACTTCAACAGCCTTAAATATGTAAACAATTCCGTGTTCTTTCCCGAACCAATTCCGCTTGCATATTCTATCCAACCTTTTCTGCCCGTTCCGTCATTATCATTAACCAAGAACGAGAATCCTAACCTGTCATCTGCCTTCGGCTGTTGACCTTCTAAAAGCAGAACCTTCCAAGGCATTTTCAGTTCATAGCAGGTTTTGTTATTTACCCTCTGTATTGCAATATCACAATCTTTTGTGACTTCACCTTTTTCAATTGCGTTATCCTGCGCTAATGTTCTGTAAACGTGCTCTCCGTCAGGATTTAAAGATAAACAGATTTCATGGAATGTGGTATATTTTTGTCCTTGTGCAACCTGAACCTCGTCACCATAGAAAATACCAAACTGCACACTATCGCCGTTCCAGCATTGAGTGTAAGGATATTCTTGCGAGAACACATCATCTGTAACCTCAATCATTAAGTACATATTATCCTCATCCCACTCTATGCAAGCCTTTGCAGACAAATCATTTATTCCCTTCCATGCTTCGCCTTTTCTCATCATGTCAGCAAGATAAATAACCTGTCCTGCCTTATCAGCGTACATTAGCGTGTCATTACTCCACTCACCCTTATTCACATCGCCATCAATTTTAGGCTTTGTCTTTGCAAAGGACGCTAACGTGAAATCAATTTTATTTGAAAAGTTTGAAATTACGCCATTATTTAAGACCACATTATAATCTAATGTGTACTCTCCTTTTTGCTTTATCTCAGGCATATTAAATTCAACCTTCCCCGTTGTACCTGCCGGAATTGTTCCTATATTCACTTTCCCGACTGTCGTAAAGTTTGTAGGGTTTTTAAATTCTATATATCCCTTTGCCGCCGCTGTGGTATAATTTTTTATGTTCATTACACCCTTCCAGCGATTTAAGTTATCAGGATTTGTTAGCTCTACTGTAATGCTTGCCTCAACAGGCTGTAATGATTTTACAAAAATTCTGCTTTTTTGAACTATATTGCCATTTTCTTTAATTTTGATTTCTAAATTATATTCACTGTCTGTCGTTGCATTGTTTTTTAATACTAAAGCTTTCTCTTCTTTGCTGTATCCAACCTCTTGTACGCATACAGGAGTATCTGTTTCAATTTCGTATCTGCTTTCATCAAAATTCGGCAAATTCACTCTGAATTCATCGCCTACTGCCGCTTCAATCGAAAAATCCGAAATTTCAACATAAGGATTTTCTTCTAAAACCTCAAATTTTTCAAAATCTCCTAACACATAAGTAGGTGCTTCCGTTGACGAAATTGTGTATATTCCGTTTTCAGAAGTCATTTTCTTTGGATTTGCGTATTCATCGTAAACTTCAATTTCCTTTACTCCCAAATCTAATGTTATGTTTTTTGAGTTCCAATCCACAGAATAGAACGCTACCATATCCTTATTGAATTTTTTACTCTTAAAGCGGTTAATCGAAACTGTATCATTATTTATCAGCTTGTGTTCTACAGGCTCTGATTCTGCCATCATATAGTTCATTCCGGTAACAATTACATAAGAAATTGTAGGAACAAAATTCTTTCCATACTTTTTCAATTCGGTATAACCCGGACTCACACAACCGAAATTATCTTCACGCTCGGTTTCCACCTCTCCCTTTTGCTCTAAGTTGTAGATAACAATTCTATCAAATATACCTGTCGCACCATAATATATACCCGATGTTGCATTTAGAATACCTTGCCTTCTTTTTGTTCCTATTGATTTATCTGTTACCGTGAAGCCTGTTTCTGTATTCCAATACTTAATATCCAGCTTTCCTACCTTAGCAAACTCGCTTGTATAATAATCATAGTATTTTTCTAAGTCCGCTTTTTCTATGTAGTTGTTCGCATAGGCATGAACAACGAATGCATCCATATATTTCCACATACCGTATTCCATTGCTTTATCAAAAAAATCTATACCTTTTTCATTGTTTATGTAACAAAGTACGGGCCCACCTACCTGTGCATCAGGATGTACGCTTTTTATTCCTTCATAAGCCGCCTGCATAGCATCTACATATTTTTTTGCACCAACGTCAACACCCTGATTCATAAACGGGTTAAAGTATTCAAGGTTTGGTTCATTAGCTATTTCATACCCTGCATTCTCACCAAGAAGATTCGCTAAGGTTTTAGCATGCTCATTAAGCTCTGCTAAATCCTCCGGTGTGTCAACATAGTATTTAACACTATCATAAGCATTTCTCGGATGTACCAATGACACTATCGGTGAAAATTCAAGATTTCTCTTTTTCAGCTCATCATTAATGTCATAGGCAATATAGCTTGAACCCCAATTTACCATCCATCCCCATTCAAATTCGCTACGATAACCCTTGGCATTTGAATTTTCAATCATCTCAACACCTTCTATCATAGCTTTATCGCCATATCTGTCAAGATGTGCCGCCCAATAAATATCATTCTTTATTCCGTCAGGGTCAGTTTTTGCTATTGCTAATTCTAAAGGTCTGAATGTGGAATTTATACTGCCATCATCTGATTTAATGTCAATATTATACCAATACAGATTACACTCTTTGACCTCTCCGAAATTTAAATCTATGTCCTTTTTCTCCCTCGGTTCAAGCTCAATTCTCTCAGTTTTTGAAAAAGGCTTGACATAATCATCACTTATCAGGGAATGTGTGACATTAACAACCTGTTTTTGGTCTGTCAGGTTTTCATAAGTGTTATGAATTATCTTGTTTTCACTATACCATCTGTATGTATTTCCCGTTTCGTCAATTTGAGGTGTTACATAAATCGGATTTTTAGCAACATATCTTGTCACCTTAACACTCTTTATCGCAATAGATTCACTCGATAACAGTGTCGTTCCTTTGGGCTTTGTTATTGTAAGGAAAAAGTCATAGCTACCATTACATTTTTCTCCAAACTCTGCATCAGATAATACTATATTCACCTTTTTCCAACGGCTCTCTTTTTTACACCCAACCGTTATAGCATTCACCTTATCTTCTGTGTATGAATCATAATATACATCGAAAAATCCGGTTCCCGTGTCATAATACTCAATCTCTATTTCATACACAGAGCCATCTTTTTCCGTATGCTTAAACTCCGGACTAAGAATAAAATTTATTGAATTTTTCTCAGTACCTTGGTTTCTGTCCATAAGCCATGCTTTTA
>JAEIGA010013173.1_pt1 | contig 12579 bp, 8 predicted proteins | sample 9270691 | NCBI WGS metagenome assembly JAEIGA01 (sample SAMN17057246, study PRJNA624740) | gut metagenome | biome: biome; isolation source: fecal sample | host: Bos grunniens | place: China: Xizang | collected 2019 | reverse complement strand
TGGTGATGAGGTCCATAACATGGATAGTAGTAAGGATAGCTCCATCCCCATGACCAACTCCATGGATTATAATACCAATTTGACCAATATGGATTCCACGCACTATAATAATATGGATAATTCCATGAATACCAAGGATATCCAATACTCCATGATATGCTTGGATATGGATTCCAATAATCATCTACATATACATTGATTATAGGTTGGTTTACACTATACGATTCTATCAATTCTTGATTGCCCGAACCCGATACAACTTCGGGGTTATAAAATCGTTCAATGCGATTAGTATATGTATATCCATCGATATTCAATATCGAGTCATTAGCTGTTGTATCAGCAGCATTACTATAATATGCACCTTGGCGATTATACTCATCTACATCGCGCATTGAATTGCCATAGTTATATACAACTTCATTTTGGTATGATATAGGTTGAGTTACAGTGTTTGTAGTTTCCACCTTTTTCTCTTTTTTCTTCTTAGCTTTAGAAGCATCGTAATATATATCATCTTCAAAATAGTTATCGGCAACTGCTGTTGTACAAACAGCAATTGACATCAACGCGACTAATGTTATCTTCAAAATTCTCATATTGTTATGATTTTTGTAATATATATCAACTTTTGAAAGTTTAGACACTTCTAACTCACAAAAGTTTAAATCAACTACAAAAATATCACAAATTCACCCTAAATCATAATTTTTTATATATAATTATGTGTTTTTACAAAATATTGCTGACAAAGTTAATCTGCCAGCAATACTTTACACTATTTTTTACCTAATTTGCCAACAATTTCAATTATCATCGGGGCGCATATCATTAGCAACAATCATCAATGAGAAGCCCCAATAGATAAATGCCACTGCAGTGAGTACACTCACCATTATTGCATCTTGCAAAAATCCCGATTCAATAAAGAAATAACTAATAATCAACAATAAGACTCCATTTATAAGATTTAACCACCAAAATCTATATCCCCTTGCCATTATAGCTCCTATTATAGCATTTAGTCCCCAGAAGAAAAACACTATAGCAAAGAAATAAGGCAATATTAGTTCAGTCAAAACTACATTTCTCACCAACATAAAGCCCACAAAAATATTCAAGACACCTCCAACAAGCCACCAGCCCCAACCTTTAGGTCGTTTTATGCTTGCCGACACACACAATTGCACTGCCCCAGTCAATATCAACATCCACCCAAACAACATTGACACAACAACATATCCCATAACTGGATACATCCAATAAACAAAGCCTGCAATCACCAACAATACACCTACAATAAACAAAGCCCACCACCATCGAGTGCGGCCCCAAAAATTAACATAATCAGTTTTCATAAATTTTCATTTTTAGTTACACTTAAGTTTGGTTTTGGCTTTATAACAATCTTTACCTTTATTTTGTTGAAAATTTGATTTTCTCAAACCATATATTCATATCATTTGTTAATCTTACGATTTTATAATTCTCTAAGTTTATAACAAAATGTATATGGGTATGAAAAAGATTATTTTAATAGTTATTGGTTTGCTAATTTGTAGCATCACAGCTAATGCACAACACAAAGCCGACACTCAAATTGATTCATTGCAACGCTCACATCGCATCACGTTTATAGGCGATGGAACAGTTCCACATCAAGACTCGGTGAGAGCAATTCTTGACCGATTTTACATCGACCAATTTCGCCATTTCCAAGACCCTCGAGCACCCTATTTCTTATTCATGAGCAAAGACAGCAAATTTGCCATGGGTATAGGTGGTGTAGTGAGAATGCGTGGATGGTATGACTGGGGAGGTGTTATTCCCTATAATGGGTTTATCCCACAAGCCATTTCTGTGCCACGAAATGATATCGCTCGTAGAAAAATATCTACAACTCCTGCTGGTACAGCTTTATATTTCAGAGTTATTGGGAATAACCACAGATTGGGGGATTATCAACTCTATATCGAAACCAATTTTGACGGATATAATCAAGTGGGCATGAAACTCAAAAAAGCCTATGCAACTGTCAACGATTGGACTATTGGTTATGCCAACTCTACCTTTGGCGACCCTGCGGCATTCCCATTGCTCATCGACGCACAAGGACCACAAGCCGAAGTGCAAACTACTGCGGTATTGGTGAGATGGATGCACTCTTTCAATAAAAATTGGACCATGGCAGCATCAGTAGAAACGCCCCAATCACAAGTGGGATATGACAATGTTACAACAAGCAAAGTTGACGATTGGGTTCCAAACATTGCAGCTTTTGGTCAATATGCATGGGGAACAAGCCAACATCTTCGTCTATCAGGGATTATGCGAATGCTCCCCTATCACAATATGATAAATGGCTCAAATGAACACAAATTGGGATGGGGATTACAACTAAGTTCAATAATTCGTCCAACAAATTCTCTAACACTTTACGCCACAGGTAATATTGGTCGTGGTTATGGTAGTCTCACTGGCGACCTCATTATGGGAAATTATGACCTTCTTAATAACCCCAATACACCTGGCGACATGTATGCCCCCACCTCCTATGCTTGGTATGGTGCAATACAATATCATTTTCTTCCCAATCTATATTCTACTGCATCATTCGGACAAGAAAGGTTACTACCTAAGTACAACGTATCGGGCGACACCTACAAATACGGGCTTTATAGCGCACTCAATATTTTTTGGGACATTACACCACGTTTTGAAGTTGCTGCCGAGGTAAACTTTGGTAAGCGCGAAAACTTTAACGGACAAAGCAACTGGGCTCGACGAGCATGTGTCATGGCTCAATTTAGTTTCTAATAATTTCTTTAGTTTATTAAAAACACAATACACCCCGACTCTATTTTGAGGATCGGGGTGTATACTTATACAACAAACTATTATAATTCAGTTTTCCAAAGACCGTGGAGATTACAGTATTCATAAACTGCTACCGCTTTTTCTTCACCGAGATATACCACTGCTTCGGGTTTATCCTTCAAGTTCACTTGTATGCCACCATTTTCGGTTTCAACATACACAAATGAGATATGATGTTCGGGCAACATTGGGTGATGCACACTACCCACCTCAACCTTTATACTATTATTATCGAGAACAGTTACCACAGGAAGATGTTTTTCGCCACTTGCATCAACAGTATTAGGCACAAGTTCTACCATCTTTTCGCCACAGCACATCACAGGTACACCTACATCAACAACTTTTACTATTACATTACCGCAATGATTGCATTTGAAAAATTTTGTAGCCATAATTATTATAATTTTTATTGTTAGTTATTCTTTTGTTTTTGATTTACATTGCAAAGATATACACCTTTTCAATATCCTCCAACCGATAATATCTATCTCTCCATAGATTTCGTCTATAATACCAGATGTTTAAGACAAAAAGAGAGTTTTTTCTTTATTGTGCTGACGCAGGTGGTGGTGGGATGCTTCTATTCCGAGGGGTTTGCTTCGCTCAAGCCCCGATTATTAAAATCGCTTCGCTTTCACGTGCTCCGCACGCTCTGTGAAATCCCCAAAACATAACTGGTTGATTATATATTTTGGGCTGGTTTTCATTTATTCATAAAAATAGTAGTAACTTTGCAATATGATTTATCCCGATAGTTTTGAGAAGAAGATAGGTTTTGCTGCTGTGCGTGAAATGGTGGCAAATCATTGTACATCATCACTTGGCAAAGAATATTGTCAAGATATGGCATTCTCAACCGATTTTGACACGGTGAAACGCTTGCTCACATCAACAAGCGAGATGAAAACAATCATCGCAGGTGATGAGACGTTGCCATTGGAAAATATTCACGATGTAAATGCTTTATTGAAAAATATGCGTGTGCCAGGGACTTTTATCCCTGCCCCCGATTTGCTACACATTCGCCAATCACTTGCTACGATTGCTGGGATTTCATCTTTTTTTGCTCATCATCGCAATGAAGATGGCATTAGCCCTTATCCGGTTCTCGACCAACTATCGCTCACGCTTATTGCGTTTCCTTATATTGTATCAACCATTGATCGTGTGGTGGATAGATTTGGGAATGTGAAAGATAATGCGTCGCCCGAACTTGCCGAAATACGCCGTGCATTGTCGGCCATGACTGGGACAATCAATGCTGCTATGCGCCGTGTTATTTCGCGTGCTACAAAAGAGGGATATCTCGAGGGTGATACTACCCCATCAGTGCGCGACGGACGATTGGTGATCCCTGTATCGCCAATGTATAAACGTAAAATCAATGGTATTGTGCATGACGAATCGGCTTCGGGGAAAACTGTTTTCATTGAGCCTGCCGAGATTGTTGAAGCCAACAACCGTGTGCGCGAATTGCAGATGGATGAACGACGTGAGATTACTCGCATTCTCACATCGGTAGCCGACGAAATGCGCCCTCATATCGATGAAATGCTTGTGAGCTATGCCATTCTTGGCGAATTTGACTTTATTCATGCCAAAGCTTTATTTGCTCAAGAGATAGGTGGCGAACTACCATCGTTGAGCGACAATCCTGAGATGGAGTGGTATCATGCATGTCACCCCGTATTATTACAATCGCTTGCTCGCCAAGGGAAAGAGATTGTGCCGCTTGACATAACCCTCACTCCTCAAAATCGATTGTTAATCATCTCGGGGCCTAATGCTGGGGGTAAATCGGTGTGTCTCAAAACCGTAGGCACTGTACAATATATGACACAATGTGGGTTATTGCCACCATTATATGAAAACTCCCACATTGGTATTTTTGATGATATTTTTATAGATATAGGTGATGACCAATCGCTCGAAGATGATTTGAGTACATATAGTTCGCACCTCAAAAATATGAAACATTTTGTGGCCAAGGGTCGCAAATCGACATTAGTGTTGATTGACGAGTTTGGTGGTGGCACCGAACCTCAAATAGGTGGAGCTATAGCCCAAGCTATACTCAAAGTATTTAACGACAAAGAGATGTGGGGTGTGATTACAACCCACTATCAAAATCTCAAGCACTTTGCCGAAGATACTCCTGGGCTTATCAATGGGTCGATGCTCTATGACCGACACTTGATGCAACCACAATTCAAACTATCTATAGGCAACCCAGGCAGCTCATTTGCCGTTGAGATTGCCAAAAAGATAGGTTTGCCAAGCGAAATCATTGCCAATGCCGAGGAAATTGTGGGTAGTGATTATATCAATCTCGACAAATATTTGCTTGACATCACTCGCGATAAACGCTATTGGGAAAATAAGCGCACGGCAATACGCCAGAAAGAGAAAAAACTCGAGCATCTGCTTGAACAATATGAAAACGACGCTACACAATTGCGTGAAAAACGTCGTGAAATCATCAGCGAGGCGCGTGATGAGGCTCGTCGCATTCTCGACAACAGTAACGCATCAATCGAGCGCACTATTCATGAAATTAAACAAGCGCAAGCCGAAAAAGAGCGCACTCTTGAGGCTCGTCGCCGTCTTCAAGAGGAGAAAAAACAATTGGCCAAAGAGGGTAACGATAAAGATGAACATCATCTACTCAAAAAAGCCCCTAAAGGTAAAAACAAGCATCAACAAACTCCTAAAAAAGATGCCGAACCGATATCGGTGGGCGACAATGTGAAAATGGAAAGCCAAACTACTGTGGGCACTGTATTGGAAATCAATGGCAAAAATGCTCTTGTGGCATTTGGCATGCTAAAAACCACGGTTAAACTCGACCGATTGAAACGCACCATTGCTCAAGCGCAATCGGGCGCAAAGAAGGCATCATTTGTGAGTGCTTCAACTACCGACAAATTGCGTGAGCGCCAACTTAACTTCAAACAAGAGATTGATGTACGTGGCATGCGTGTTGATGAAGCTGTGCAAGCAATTACATATTTTATCGACGATGCTATTCAATTCAATATCAAACAGGTAAGAATACTTCATGGCACTGGCACTGGCGCATTGCGTCAATATATTCGCCAATATCTCGATTCGGTAAACGGAGTGAAATCATATCGCGACGAGCATGTGCAACTCGGCGGTGCGGGCATCACAGTCGTTACGTTAGAATAACGAAGCAATTTGATATATCACAAATCCAGCCAACCATGCTACGGCTGTGTTATAGATTACTGCAAACGCACCATATTTCCAACTACCAGTTTCTTTCACTATCGCAGTGATTGAGGCTATACATGGACAATATAGTAATATAAATACCATGAAACTGAGTGCTGATGCATTTGTGAAATCAGGTTCACCTGTTGATGGCGACTGAGCACGAAGATGTGCCGATAATGTAGCATCGCTTATCTCCTCTTCACCATAATCGGCATAAAGCACACCAAGCGTTGACACCACAATCTCCTTTGCTGGCAATCCTGCAAGTGCTGCTACCGATGCACGCCAATGGAATCCGAGTGGTTCAAGAGCAGGATTAATGGCTTTCCCCATCATTTCAAGATATGAGTCGGTTGCAGGATTTATTTTAGCATCATCGTGAACGATTTCTATATTCTGATTAGCTACTTCATTATGCATAGGGAAATAATTCAACGCCCACACAATTATACTCGCAAATAGGATAATTCCACCCATTTTCTTTAGATATTGCTGACCTTTGCTCCACATGTGGCTAAGCGACATTTTGAGTGAAGGCATGCGATATGGGGGTAACTCCATAACAAATGGCGTTTCATCGGCTTTGAAATAGAATTTACGCAACATCTTTGCCGTTAACACGGCCACCAATATTCCTAAGAAATACATTGAAAAGAATGCGACAGCAGCATATTCACGGAAGAATGTTGATACAAATAGCACATATATAGGCAAACGTGCCGAGCACGACATAAACGGATTGATTAATATAGTAATAATGCGACTGCTACGACTCTCAATTGCTCGCGATGCTATAATAGCTGGTACATTACATCCAAAGCCCATTACTAATGGAATGAACGACTTGCCATGCAATCCTATGCGATGCATCAACTTATCCATAATAAACGCAGCACGTGCCATATATCCCGAATCCTCCATAAAGGAGATAAAGAAAAAGAGTATCAATATATTAGGCAAGAACACGATAACACCACCTACTCCACCTATCACACCATCAACTATCAAATCTTTCAACGGTCCTACTGGCATAATTCCGTCAATTATCGACGACAACCAACTAACACCTAATTCTATCCAATGCATAGGATATGCCCCCACCTCAAAAGTAGCCCAAAAGATAGCGAACATTATGAGCAAAAAGATAGGGAATCCAAATAAGCGATTGGTTACAAAGGCATCGATAATGCGAGTATTGCGTGTTACATCTTTCTCATTCTCGGTCATCGTTTCAGCCAACGCTCCTGCGATAAATCCATACTTTTGGTTGGCAATAAGCGATGCAACATCCTCTTGGCGCAATAATTCTATGCGCTTTAACTCTCGGTTACGCAGCGAGATAAGTTTATTATATTCGGGTATCTCTTTAAGCATATTTTCCACTTCGCTATCTCGTTCAAGTAGTTTAATCGCAAGATAGCGTGGTGAGAAATGTTGCCCCACATGACGGTCTTTCTTCAACTCATCTTTGAGCAGATTTACACTCATTTCGATATCACTACCAAGGCTCACATGGATATGGCGCACTGTCGCATTACGACCTTCATATACCTCTATTACTTTCTCAAAAAGTTGGTCGATGCCTACGCCAGTTTTCGACACCGTGGGAACAATAGGCACACCTATCATATTGCCAAGCATAGCATAATCGAGTTCACTTCCCGAGCGTTTGAGTTCGTCATACATATTCAAAGCAATAACCATGCTTCGGTCCATGTCAATCAACTCAGTCGTGAGATATAGATTTCGCTCAAGGTTTGACGCATCAACTACATTTATAATAACATCGGGAATTTCATCTTTGAGGTAGCGGCGCACATAAAGTTCTTCGGGAGAGTATGCTGAAAGTGAATAAGTTCCTGGAAGGTCGACGATATTAAACTTATACCCGCCATACTCAAATTGACCTTTTTTGGCATCAACAGTCACACCACTATAGTTTCCCACATGCTCGTGTGTACCAGCTGCAATATTAAACAACGAAGTCTTTCCGCAATTAGGATTTCCTATCAATGCCACATTAATTGTGTGACGCAAACCACGATATACCGCTGAGTATTCATCAGTATCATCTACCACATCGAGGTGAGTAATGTCGGCAACCTTGTCGGCATCAGCAATGGGGATAACCTCTACAAGGTGTGCTTCGCTCAAACGCAACGACACCTCATAGCCCATCAACGTATATTTCACCGGGTCATTGAGTGGAGCACTCATAAGAGCTGAGATTTTGCGACCTTTCACAAAACCCATCTCAATCACACGCTTACGAAAAGCACCGTGCCCAAGAATCTTCACGATTATACCCGATTCACCTGGCTTTAATTCCGACAATCTCATGTTATGCAGTTTTCAGACTGCAAATATCTAAAAAAAATCGCTAATTAAGAAGAAAATTGCACTTTTTATTTAGAATCAATCTAAATTATTTCATTTCTCGAGCGCACTATTCAATAGGGCAATTTAGCACACTAATGGTTGTTAAAGTCACGAACAGCAAGAACAAGTTAAATTTTATTTCTCGCCATTTGTAGGAATTTATCTTTGTCATTTTACCATTATGTTTATAATTCACATGCTGAAATTGCAAAGATTTCTAAAGGCAGTAAAAATTTTATGCATTATAAATCATGCATAATAAATTATTTTGTATCTTTGTAATTTAATACATTAGTACGTTAATTTTTAGATTAAAATCATTTATATAAAATGCCAAGTATATCTCAACGTGGACAGATAATGCCCGCATCACCTATTCGCAAACTCGTGCCTTTGTCAAATGCTGCAAAGGAACGTGGTGTGAAAGTATATCACTTAAATATTGGTCAGCCCGACCTCCCTTCTCCTCAAGAGGGATTGGAAGCTTTGAAGCATATTGATCGCACAACGCTTGAGTATAGTCCTTCGGAAGGGTTGCTTTCGCTCCGCGAAAAATTGGCCGCCTACTACAAGCGATTCAATATTGATGTAGATGTAGATGATATTATTGTGACTACTGGTGGTAGTGAGGCTGTGTTGTTTGCATTTATGGCTTGCCTCGACCCAGGTGACGAAATCATCGTTCCAGAGCCAGCTTACGCTAACTACATGGCATTTGCAATTTCGGCTGGAGCAAAAATTGTAACTGTGCCATCAAGCATTGACGAAGGATTTGCTTTGCCCCCAGTTGAGAAATTTGAAGCATTGATTACCCCTCGCACAAAGGGTATATTGATTTGCAACCCTAATAACCCTACTGGTTATCTCTACACTCAAAAAGAGATGAATCAAATTCGCGACATCGTAAAGAAATATGATTTATTCCTTTTCTCAGATGAAGTTTATCGCGAATTTTGCTACACAGGTGCTCCATATATCTCGGCGTTCCACCTTCCTGGCATTGAGGAGCAAGTAGTATTGATTGACTCTGTATCAAAACGATATAGCGAATGTGGCATTCGCATCGGTGCTATCATTACTAAGCACCAAGAATTGAAGAAAAATGTGATGAAATTCTGCCAAGCACGTTTGAGTCCACCTTTATTAGGACAAATTGTGGCAGAAGCTTCAATCGATGCTAGCGCAGACTATATGTTGATGACATATAACGAATATGTAGAGCGTCGTAAATATCTCATCGATGGATTGAACAAAATTCCTGGATGCTACTCCCCTATCCCTATGGGTGCATTCTATACTGTGGTATCACTCCCTATTGATGATGCCGACAAGTTTTGCGAATGGTGTCTTCGCGACTTTGAATACGAAGGACAAACAGTATTCATGGCTCCAGCATCGGGCTTCTACACAAGTGAAGGTGTAGGTCGCAATGAGGTGCGCGTGGCATACGTCCTCAAAAAAGAGGACCTCGCAAAAGCCCTCAAGGTGCTTGCTGAGGCATTGAAAGCATATCCTGGAAGAACGATATAATGAATATTTCGCTCTTTTTAGCCCGTAGATTACAACTCAAAGGGACAAAACGCGACACATCGTCATCGAGTACGGTCATTGCTGTTGTAGGGGTTGCCATTGCAATCATCGTAATGGTATTGACAATTACAGTTGTATTAGGATTTAAGCATCAAATTCGTGAAAAAGTCATGGGATTTGATGCACAAGTCACTATTAACCCACAATTTAATTATCATACCGGAGAAGCTGAACATACCCTCTCTATAACTCCAGAATTAGAATCGCTCATTGACTCAATATTGAATGACCAAGGGTGCTCGGCATCGGTAGCATTGTCAATTAAGCAACCTGGCATTATGAAAACCGATAACAATTTTGCCGGATTAATGTTCAAGGGCGTGAACGATAAGAGCGATGTTTCATTTATTAAGAAAAACCTCATTGCGGGAGAATTTCCGACCTATGATAGCGATAGTTGCAAGAATAAAATTGTAATTTCATCAATTACAGCCAATTCACTTTGTATTAATTTAGGGGATAAAATTAATACCTATTTTTTCTACAACGACCAAATACGCACTCGCAAGTTTGAAATTGCCGGTATATACAATAGCAACTTTGGAGAATATGATAAACTCGTCGCCTTCGCTTCAATGCCTACCCTACAGCGCATTGCAATGGTTGATTCAGTAAGTGGTACATCTATTGAAATCTCCCAACTTGATTTTGAAGACATTGATCCATGTGCTAATGCGATTCAAAGTGCAATAAACCAATCGGTTTACACTCAACAATTGAGCCATCTCTACCGAGTGAATACAGTATTTAATTCAGGAGCGATATATTTCAATTGGCTTGATTTACTCGACACAAATGTGGTAGTAATATTAATATTAATGGGATGCGTTGCAGGCATCACTCTTGTTTCGTGCCTATTTATTATCATTCTTGAACGTGTAAAAACTATTGGTTTATTGAAAGCCATAGGTGCAACAAATCGTCAAATTAGATTGGTGTTCGTATATATGGCACTACGATTAGTGTTGCGTGGTTTGCTTATAGGAAACGCCATATCACTCACCGCAGTTATTTTGCAAGACAAATTCCGAATAATACCACTCGATCCCGAAGCATATTATTTGAGTTTCGTTCCTGTAGAGATTAATTGGTTACACATATTATTGTTGAACATAGGTGTCATACTCGTTTCATTCTTGCTTTTACTCGGGCCATCGCATTTGGTTTCAAAAATTAGTCCGTCGCAAACTATGAGATATGAATAAGTGGTATTAAGAATCTATAAATTGTGACCTTTTTGGCACATTATTTGTTGTAAATGTAATATAATCATTAACATTCATTAATTGACACCTCTCAAATAGCGTTTTTTAATTACTTTTGTACAGAATTTTCAAAAAATATATTCAATGACAGAAAATATTGACATTACACAATTAATAATTGAAGGTATTCAAGATCGTAAAGGTAAAGGCATATCTATTGTAGACCTAAGCCATATTGAATCGGCAGCAACCGAGCGGTTCATCATCTGCGAAGGTTCATCTACTATGCAAGTGAGTGCTATTGCCGATAGTATTCGCGAATATCTTCTTGAACACGCTCGAATCAAACCTTATAACTATGATGGATATCAAAACTCACAATGGATTGTCATCGACTATGGCAACACATTGGTGCATGTATTCATTCCAGAATTTCGCGACCTTTACAACCTTGAAGAGTTGTGGAGCGATGCTAAAATCACACAAATTCCCGATTTAGATTAATATTATACAAACACACTATAGATATTATGTCAAAGATTAATCCAACAAATAAACCGATGAAGAAAGTTACATTCAAATTCAATATCTTTTGGATGTATGCCATTATCGTAGCCTTTTTGGCTGGAATGTATTTCCTTAACAACAATTCAAATACACTCAGCAAAGAGGTGTCGCTTGACGAATTCAACAAATACGTTGCCGTTGACCAAGGTATAAGTAATATTGTCATAAACGATGACAATACTGCCGAAGGTACCCTCACCGACTCATTGGCTACTGTGATTTTCGGCAAAAATTACACAGACAATAAAGATAAAGGAGTAAAAGCAATCGTTTATACCAACTGCAACCAACAATCAATGACCGACCAAGTTCAAAATTGGTCAAAAGATGGCACATATAAAGGCAGTTACAATGTAGAACAAGAGAGTGACCTTTCAAAAATCCTTTGGTCAATCGGTCCACTTGTTCTTCTAATTGCCTTCTGGATATTTATGATGCGTCGCATGAGCGGCGGTGGTGCTGGCGGTTCGGGCATATTTAACGTCGGCAAATCTAAAGCGCAAATCTTCGATAAAGAAGGTGGTGTAAAAGTTAACTTTAGCGATGTAGCAGGACTAGCAGAAGCTAAAACAGAAATTGAGGAGATTGTTGAATTTCTCCGCAACCCAAAACGATACACCGAACTTGGTGGCAAAATCCCCAAGGGTGCGCTTCTTGTAGGCCCTCCAGGAACAGGTAAAACACTTCTTGCTAAGGCTGTTGCAGGCGAAGCAAATGTGCC
>JAEIGA010013172.1_pt1 | contig 12579 bp, 14 predicted proteins | sample 9270691 | NCBI WGS metagenome assembly JAEIGA01 (sample SAMN17057246, study PRJNA624740) | gut metagenome | biome: biome; isolation source: fecal sample | host: Bos grunniens | place: China: Xizang | collected 2019 | reverse complement strand
TCAATATGTATATTAGGTCTAGTAATACTTTCTGTTTTATCTGGACCATCAATTGAACAACTTAAATGAACATGAGCTTGTGCTTCTTCTCTCATTTTATCAATCCATTTTTCAATTTGGTCTGTCATTTCTTCATCTTCAATAAATGAATAATTTGTTGGAATTGTAACATATCTTTGTTTTTTAGTTTTTATTTGAAAATCATAAATCATTTGAAAAATATCTTCCCAGTAAGAGAGTTGAAAAAATTCTCCACTAAAAATATCATAATCATCAAATTCATATTCTTCTTTTTCTAAATAGTTTAATATTAATTGAAAATTTCTTAATACATTTTCTTTCTTATTTGCCTGAGGATAATTCATTTTATGTGAATGTTTATATAAATAACAATATTCACATTTTTGATCACACTGAGAGGAGATAATAAATTCCACTGCCTTTTTACTTTTACAATAAGTATTTAAATAACTTTGCATCAAAGTATCTAATTGTTTTTGATAATCCATTATTTATTTTCTCCTTTCATTTTATCAATATATTTTTTAGCTTCTTCTATTGAAATTTCCATAGCACCATTATACATTAATGGAATTTCATATGAAGCTATTGTAGTCCAAGAGCCAGTTTGAATAAAACCATCTTGCATACAATATGAATTTCCAAGATAATGAGGAAGTGTTGCTTCAATTTCTTTTATATCCATATATTTTTTATCAATTAAGCCACATCTAGCATATTCTCTAATAAAAATGATATAATCAGTATATAAAATCTGATGTGGACAATGATTAATAGCAGATATGGACTTATTCATTGAAGCTAATTTTTCTTTAGTTAAAAGCCACTTGTCTCTATTTTTTGCTGCAAAATATGATTTAGATAAACCATTCATATCTTCACGACTATCAATATTATTACAATATTCTACATAATTATCAAAAAGGCCTCTATGACATACAGTATAGACTCCATTTGGAATCGGAACAATTGAACCAACAAAAGCTCCACAAGATCCTCCGCAATAAGGACGATTATATGCGGTTCCATCAATCATGCTTTGAATAATTCTATCAGCCATTGGAATGGTACTAAATAAATGTCTCCATCCTTCATATTTATAAAAATCAATTTGCGCTAAGTTCTTACAAATAGATGCGAATTCTTTTCCATCGTCTGAAGTCCATTCAGTTGGAGTCGCGCAATTAAATAAACTTAAACAGAAACTAAAAGGTGCATTGGATTTTGCATATGGAATATACATTTCATCATTGAAAAATTTAAACCATTTATTACACTTTTCAACAGAATCTAAATAACAAAAAGTTTCTTTTGATAGTGTTGGTTTAGTATTAACTATTAAAGAAATTTTTTCAGTATTATAAGAAATATTACATAATTCATTCCAATTTTCAAGAATTCGTTTAGTTACATTTTCGCCCCTGCCAGCGTCATTCATTTCTGTATAACCATCAATAGAAATCTGAAAAGCAATACTATAATGAGGAGCAGGTCCTTTTGTTTCTAAAATAGAAATTAATCTTTGTAATTTTTTTACTTCTCCAGGTACAGTGAAATTAGTTGAAGTATCAAAATTATCTAAATTTGGAAAAGCATCAAACCAATCTTCAATTACATCTAAAAATCTATCGATATGGAGAAAAGGTTCTCCTCCCCACAAGCTAATTGAATGTAAAGTATTTTCAATATTATCTCCAAAATCTAAAATTTGCTTAATATAAGAACCGTCTTGCAAAGATCTAGCAATATCTTGATCAATTTGTTTTAATCCACCTGCCTGATCTTTACAAATATAGCAATATTTACAATTTAAATTACATAATGCTGTTGTAAAAATTGTTGCTTGACTAAATGACATATTTACTCCTTTTTCTCCTTTTATTTTAAAGTGCATCTACACCTTCTACTTTAAAGGAAGAATGTACAGCAATACAAGTTTGTTGAACTGAAGCAAAAAATGCTGGTTGAAAACTCGTAAAGTTTGAAGCATGATTATCGCTGAAGTTAGCAGCAAATGCTTCTGCTATAAAACTTGACCTAAAAGTATTATTTACTGTTGCAAAATTTGTTGAATTAGTTAAAGGTGTATAAGAGCTTCTATTAGTAGAATTAGTTCCATTTGCACTAAAGTTTGTGCCATTTCCAGTTGCTGTATATGTGCTTCTATTTGTAGTATTTGATCCATAGTTACTAAAATTGCTACTGTTTACCGCTTTTGAAAAAGAACTTCTATTTGAAGAATTAGATCCAAAAATAGTAAAATTACTGCTATTTACTGATTTTGTAAAAGTGGTTCTATTTGAAGAATTAGATCCAAAACCACTAAAATTAGTTTTCTTTACACTACTATGTACTGTACTGTACACTCCTCCTTGAGCAGCATGAAATACCATATAGGCAAATGGCTGTCCACTGGAACGATTACTTGAATTATGTTTACTAAAATTAGATCCATTGACGGCCTTAGTAAAGTCAGTTCTATTAGCATTATTATACCCACTAAAATTAGTATTATTTTGAGCTTTAGTAAAAGAAGTTCTATGAGAACTAAAATAATTACTAAAATTAGTTGCATTTTTTTCTGCAGTATAGCCACTTCTATTTCCGTTATTTACAGTACCAAAATTTGCTGCATTTGCCTCTGCTGCATAACTACTTCGATGAGTACTATTAGTACCATGTGCACTAAAATTTGTCCCATTGGCAATTGCAGTATATGTGCTTCGATTGCCACTTTTATTAGCCGAACAACTCTGTATTGTCGGTTTTAAATTAGCACTATTAAATGCTACACAAACATTTTCAAGCTCTCCAACAGTTTTTTCAACAATACCAATACCATGCGCGGCTTTTAATTGTGAATTTTGAAAACTTCCCAATGTAAAAGAACCAAATGATGAACTTGTTAAAGCAAAAATTGCTTGACGAGCAGCTTGATAAGTGCTATATAAGTCTGCAAAAGTTATTCCTGTGCCTACAGTTGGAGTTGAAGTGGAAATTGAGGCAGATGTAAAAGCAGATTTAATTCTTTGGCGCAATCCCAACATAATATCATCTTCAATTTTTTTACCAGTAAAAGTAACGGTTTTATCAGCCATTATTTCCCTCCTCTCTCCAATTCAATCCAAACTTTTCTAAGTGGAGTTTCATCATGATTAGCATCATCTAAAAAGTGTCTAACTCTATTTACTCGATCATAAAAAGTGGTATAAAAAATCTTTTTATCTTGTTCATCAGTAATTTCGATTGATGATAAACTGTTAAATTTTGAATATTTGGTAAAGATTCCCAAATCAAAATCAACAGGAATTTTTTCCTCTTCAATAAATAGACTTAAAAAAATAACACTTTCATCAGTTTCATTATCAAAACATTCCAAAGTTTCTGCAAAAGAAGAAATCTGACATATTTTTTGTCCATTAAAAAATAAATTAAACAATATATTATTCTCCCTTCCAAAACTTATATAGATTTTTACTCTATATAAATTATATCATATTTTTTCTAAAAAATCAACCCTTGACTACTATTTTTTAGAGTCAAGGGTCATATTTTTTAATCTATATATACGTAAAATTTTATATAGTTTTATTATTTATATTTGGCCATATTAAAGACCTAGCTTTGCCATTAAATCTGCAACAGTCTGCTTTTCCTCTTCAGAGATTTCAGCTGGCTCAAAATTCGCTTGAGCGACCACTGGCGCACCCATATTCTCAAAATCTAAATCTCCACCAAAATCTAAAGATGCTGGATTAACTGCGCCTACTGGAGTTTTAGGACAGGTCATGGAAATAGCAATCTGAATTTTTTCACCATTTTCTTTAGACCAAACATACACTTTCTTATCGTATTCTCCAACGAAATCTGCACCAAACGCTTCCTGCAACTTCTTTACAACATTTGCCTTAGCTTCTGCACCTCTTGCCATATTTTTTCTCTCCTTATTTTCTCTTGGCGATATCTACGCCATCATATTTTATAGAATAAAACATAAAACATATAATTGCTGTAAACCCACAATTAGTTTTATATTGAGCTTCAACCCCCATATAGGGATAATTAAAAGCGTTAATAATATATTTTTTACCCATATTTTTTACAACCTTGACTCAATAAACTCTCTCATTCTTTCCAATAACTCTTGGTTTTCTGATTGACAATGTTCACATCGATATTCATGGCTCTTTTTATCATATGTAATTTCATTTTTCCAATAAAGCTCGCCACAACTTTCACAATAACTGCACTCTGTTTCTGCACAATATTCACATACCATTTCACCCGTGGATTCTACATAACAAGCATCATCATATAAAATACGTCGTCCGCAGCAACTGCAAGTAGAATACATTTCATCTTCTGAACTTCCATATTCAAGTTCACAAGCTTGACATAACATATCATCAGTTTGAGCGATCGAATGTTCCCCGCAGCGCAAGCATGGAATTTCGCCTCCAATAGAGAAATGTATATCTCCATTATAATTCCATCTTTTTTGCCAACAATAATATGGAATATAACAAGAGCTTCTTAATAAATCATTGAAATGCATAGGATTTTCACAATCTTCAACTAATTGATGCTTTAAATATAGTTTTCCTTGCATTGGAATATAAATATGACGAAAATAGAGGTCATCTATATGTTCAGAGTCCCCTTCAAATTCAAAAGTCTTTAATTCATCATTATGCCATTTACTCCACTCGCCACACATTTTCAACACATTTAAAGAATAATAACGGATTTCTTTTAATGATGTTTCAGAGAAAAAAGGGTACTGTCGGCCTGCAAACATTGCATTCCATCCATCTGAAATAAATAACAACATTCGCCATTTTTTTGAATTCCATTTTACATCTTGAGGAAAATTAGGAAGAATATTGTCTTCTTTATCACTTTTTAAATAGCAAATAATAGTAGATTTATCTACCATATATGAAAGATTGCCACATCTATATTCACCATCTAAAGCATGACAACTTCTCCAGTTATAAGTATTCTCACTGGCGGAAAGAAAATCAAGAGGGTGCACAGAAAAACATAGTCTTCCTTCGATTTTATCTTCCTGAATAATCATGCTTGCTTTATTTTGAATCTCTTCAAGCATAATTTTGTCATCTTCAAAAAATTTAAACGCTTTTACGAGTTTCATTCCTTTTGGAATTTTTACTCCAGTGGGAGAAGTAAAACTCTCTACCACTGAATTATTAAAAAATCCTTCTTTATTTTCATCAATGAAAGAAGCTAACTCATTATTTCGCCAAGTTAAAGCAACTGATTCAATAAATTCATTAACTCGATTCATTTTTTCTTTATAACTAAGTTCAAAACTAACTTTCTGAGGTACGGTGTAAATAAGCTTTCCATCCATAGCTTCAATAATATCTCTCTTAGCCTCAAGCCATTTCTCAAAAAGTTTATCAGTTTTCGGGTCTGCAATGCCCTGAGAGTATGAAATTACTTTATTAAACTCTGTCTGAATACTCTTAATATCCAACATTCTTATTTACTCCTTTAATCTTCTTTTTATCAGACTTTACTTTTGGGTGCTTTAAACAATCTGGGCATACTTCTTTTCCAGATCCTGGCACAATTTCAAATGGCTCATTACAGTATTTACACCATGATACATTTTCAACTAAACAATCTGGGCAATACCAACCAGTTTTACCATTTAATAATTTTACTGGGAATACTTCTTCTTCAAGGAAGAATTTGCCACATTTAGAACAGGTCACTTCTTCATCATATGGATAAGAATATCCACCATATCCAAATGCTTTATTATATTTTTCATCCCAACTACCTTTAGTCCAATTTTTCCAAGACCATGTATAAGGAGACGGAATATATTTGAAGAATGGAATATTTTCTTCACTTAACATCTTCTTTACTTTTTCAATCGTTGAAAACATAGGCCCAACATATAACAATTCTTGATAACTATGTTCACTCTGATATCCAACAGAAAGATTTACTCCTGCCACTCCCCATTCAGGACAGAATTCACAAATATCAGAAAAACTTCCATAAGCTTCAGTAAATCCAAACTGCTCTACATATTCAACAAATTTTTTATTATCACAATCATAAAATACGCAATCATTTGTACCACGTCTATCTAATTCAATAATATACTGAAGATTTTCAAAAGGACATGGATTCTTAGCTAATTCTCCTGCTCCAAGACACCCTTTTTCTTCATCTGTAGTTAGAATAACATGCGGTCTATACCCGGAGCGCAGAATCTGAATAATTGAATATACTCCAGCTCTATCATCAGCTCCGAGACCTTGTGGACTCCAAATTACATTTTTTCGATTGTCATAAAACATTTCAAGTACAGGCTTATCAAAAACAGTATCCATGTGAGCAACTAAAGCGATCGGAATTTCACCTTCTGCAAGAATATAATCTTTAGTTTCAATAACATTAGAATACTTTTTTCGTAAAAAATTCGACATAACTTTCTTTAAAGCTGCCTGATTTAAAGACACAAGCTGCTCAAAAGTTTTTAACTCGCTCTCTTTCATCGTTCTCATGAACACATTTCCTACCTTTCTTATTCTTATATAAATATTATATCAAATTTTATATAAAAAATCAAGTTAGATTCATTGCTTCCATATATTCTCTAATAGGTTCTGGAATTGCTAAAGATAAAGCCCTATAACAAAGTTTACAATTACTTGTTTTCTGACAGCGCTGGCCACAATTTAAGCGATGTTCGGCCATATGAGGAACAATAATTCGATTTAAACCTTCATAATTTAAATTAGTAATAATCATATTCAGGTCTCCTGGCCAATGCTTTTGTTCAGAGTAAATTCTAAACAATGCTTGTTCTCTTTTAATTTCAGCGTCTTCAAATTCAATTGTTTCTATATAATCTTCATATAAATCTAAATCTTCTGGTCTAATCCAAGTTCCGCACACACCGTCTGGTCGAGGGAATCCATCAATATATGCCACATTAGGAACAGCTCTAACTGGTATACCAAAAGATTTTATCATATCCATTTCAAAGAATAAAGGCTCTCCTAAGCGCACATATCTAACTCCAAGCTCTTTCATTGCGCGTAATTCATAATATGTTTTAACTGGATATCCAAAATAGAATGGAATATTTCTTTCTTTACATTCTTCAGCATCTGAAACTAAAGATAGACATAAAATAAAATGCCCTTGAGATAAAATATTCCACTGTTCAATTTTTTTCCAGTCTACAATTTCATTATAATATACCATTAAAATAATATCTTTTTCAGGATACTGTTCAATTAAATCAGAAATAATATCTCTATCTCTGAATTCAACTTTAATTTCATCTGCTTTATTAAGATAAGCAGCATCTTGTCTACTATTTAAACAGAATTTCATTCACGTATTCCTCCTTTTTAATATATTATATCATATTTTTCAACAAAAGTCAATTAAAATTACCTAGGGATTTTTTTAATTTGGGTTGACGAACATCACATCCAACGCCGGCCGGCTTTGCTTACCGATCTTTTCATTTCACTTTCAACAAAAAAGAAGCCGATATGATCGGCTTCTTTATATATCAATTTACTCAGTGATCTGAACAATTCTGTAAGACTGAACCTTACGAGATTTTACTCCTTCACCACCCGGGATAGTCTTTTCAGCTTTTTCAGCCACTCCAGACTTAACGAGTGCGTTTAGACGATATGCAACTTTAGCAGTAGTCACATCTTCACCTTCGATGCAAGCAGTAACTTCTGCGATAGTCTGATACTCATCAGTGAGAACATTCTCAACCGCGATAGTAAGTTCATCAGCTTCTGCTTTCTTGCTTGCCGCAGTTTCTTTAGCCTTTGCAGACTTTTTATCAAGAAGAGCAATCTCATTTGTCACAAACTCAGAAAGCATTGCAGCTTCAGAGTGATCGCAATTTGCGATAATGTCGAGAATCATAGTAAACTTATCTTTCTTAGTAATCTTAGCGTTTGTCATAATTAGTACCTCTTTCTTAAAAAATATTGTTGATTTTGAACTTTAAGGTTTTCTTTACCTTATATATATATTATAACATTTTTTTTATAAAAAATCAATTAGGATTCATATCGCTGAAAAAACTCTTTAATGTCGTCATCATTGTAAAGACCAAACAGCCTCTGACCCTTTTCAGTCACATCGCTAAATCTAATATAATAATAGCTATCCCAATAATTGCCAAAGCGATGGAAATTATCGCCACGCGATTCTGACTTCATATTAAAATGAGTTGTAAAACAATCATCAGAAATACCATATAAAATATCATTCATTGAGACTGTAGTAGAATAATCGCATTTATAAACATTGATTTCATCTTCTGGGAAATCATCTGGCACCAAATACAATTCAGACATACTACTTTCATAATGCTCGTTGCGAGAAATTGAACAAGTCATAATATGATCATCATAACAATATCTACAATAATATTCCCCGTCAACTTCAATGGCATCATCAAGACCAATTCTATCTTCGCAACAAGCACACCATACATATTCACTACAATCAGAGCAAGTCAGAGACCCTTCTCCATCATAGTAACTATCTTCACATCCACACCACATACAAACTTCTTCACCAGAATAGTTGATACTATGATTATGATATTCCATCGGCGGTTCCATAGCTACTCTAATTTTATGAGGGCAAGATCCAAAGTCATTATACATTGTATTAGTATGAAAGTTGAATCTCCAGTCCTCTCCATCAACTGAGAATGTGCAGCCATGCTCCATTGTGTAAACTGTAGGCTTATATTCAATATTAAGATTAGCTGCAGAAAGATCTGCAAGCCAGTTAATACAAGTTTCTGCTAAAGTATCATGACAATATGGATATCCTTTAACCCCAACAATACACTCTGGAGTGACAACGAACAGCTGACGCCATTTTTTGTTGTTCCAATATTTATCATAAAAACGCATATCTTCAGAAGATTTAAGATAAGCAACTACAACACAATTAGAGTTCATCATCTCAACAGTTCCGCGACGATAGCAACCATCATGACGCCAAGACATACAAGAATCCCAGTCACAGTCATTATCAGACATTGTCATATAATCCATCGGGTGGATAGAAAGACAAAGTTCACCTTTCATTGTCTTCTGGTTGAGAATTCGAGAATGAGCAAGACGAAATTCTTCAAAGCCTTCAATTCCAAATGATTTTGCTAACTTACCGAGAATCTTCATTGGCTTACAGCCTCTCTGAACCTGAACAGTTTTTCCATTTGGAATTTTAACGGAGAAAGTATCTCCTGTCCACTGGTTTTTAATTAAGCAATAAGCGCCAAATAAATCCATAATTGTCCAACGAGAACAATCCATTTCTTCATAATGCTCATCGACATAATTACTAAAATTCTTGCTGAATGTTCTCATAGAACCTGGTTCATAACTATAAAGAGAGTCATAAATTTCTCTTTCGATATCTTCTTCTGCTTTAGCAAACATAATCTGTTTAGAAAGAATGAGATTTCCACCAAACATTTTAAAAAGATTTTCTTTATTGCAATCCCAATAACGAAGAATTTTAGACAGAGGAGCTCTTGATGAACTAGAATTTACGTCTTCAATTGCATAATCAGTAATCCATGCTTCAATAAGATTTTTATCTGTTTCTGTTAAAACATTTTCAAATAACATCATAGTATCTACCTCACTTAATATTCTCTCTTTATCTTTATATATATATTATAACATTTTTTTATAAAAAAATCAAATAAGACCTTTTGTTGCCAAGAAGACAGCTATTACCAATTCTGCTTATAAAACAAGTCGCTTCCGCCACATCTCTTACAAGAACACTGATCAAGGTGTTTCAAAGTAGGACACATTCTACTATAAAAACCAATCGCTTCTCCGCAAGTAGGGCAATAAATAACATATTTAGAAAGTTTTTCTTCTGATACAATTCGATCTACATGAGTTTCAGTCTTATCGGCCGTACAACCGATCATCGCGCAAACTTTTTTAAAATAAGCATCATGACCATGATGTTCGCCTGTGATCTTAGTCGCATAATAATGTGCCCATTCATGAGCAATTACATTTTTAATACTTGCGTCAGTAGATGTTTCTAAGAACTGACGAGAAAATTCCATGCGCTCAGATAAGCAAAATCCATCATTCACATGCTGAATAACTCTACCAAGAGTTCTAGTTAAACGACCATTGATACTTACTGGAATGTCAAAAGTATCTCCAACACTTTCAGATAATTTATCAAGTTCAGCTTTTACCATTTCTAAATTAAACATATCCTACGCACCTCTTTTTCATATCTTTTCTTTACCTTATATATATTATAACATTTTTTTTATAAAAAATCAAAAAGGCTCTCTGATTCTAGTCAGAGAGCCTTATAGTATTTATTAATTATGATCGTGATTACAATGACACTCGTGCTTATTCTGATTCTGCATATTCATCATCATCAGCATAGGAAGCATATCGCTACCTTTATTACCATCTTTAAACATGAAATACATCATCATCGGATTGCTCATATCGAGATTGCTGCCGTTCATCATCATAAACATCATCATCGGATCAATGTCTTTATTATCTCCCATTAGCATAAATGGAAGCATATTTCCAAACGGCTGATCTGCAGTAGGAGCGGTACCAAAAGCATCAAACATAGACACAATTTTAGTAATGAAGTTGAAGCCAAACATATTAGTTGTCGGAACAATAGTTTTTGCTTCTCCGACACGGATATCAACAACATGAATTCCATCTTCAATAGAAGTTACGAACATCGGCACTCGGTTATGAACAACTACATCACCAACTTTAATGTCTTTGATTGCTACTGGCATTTTAAACATATACTGACGACCATCGAAGTTCATTACATCGACGTCAATAACCTGACCATTATTATAGGATACCCATACACCAGCGTTATTCTGGATAGCCAGACCATACATAGACATACGGATATTATCATTGCTGCAAGGACCGAAATCAAAATTGAAACCTTTCATAGTTTTATTCTCCTTTTCTAATTCATAAAGATTGATTTTATAATTTTTAACAGGATAGCAGTTGCTAGAAGTGGATTGAGTTGTACAATAAGAGGGATCAATAGTTACTAAATCTCCATTAATGTCCACGATTTTAACAGCTGTTTTTTCCAAATCAATTGCCTTTTCTAAATCAATCTTACGCATATTCTTATCCACTTCAGAAGAAGCGATCTTGCACTTGACAGTCATAGAATCTTCGCCAAACGCGTCCGGCGCAGATGTCTTACGCCATTGATCTTCCACATAAAGTTCCTCAACACAAAGCCCTTCCCAAATAAAAGCACCAAGTGAATCATCTCGAGGATTAAGTAGCATAGATTTCCTGTCATTAGTATGTAATTCGATTCCAAATTCATCACCTTCAATTTCAATACATTTACCTTTGAATTTTGAAATGAATTCCTTCCACTTATTATATTCAAACTTTTTGAAGACTTTTTCCTTAACCAGATCTGCAAAGTCATTCAGTGCTTGGTCTAAAGTTTTTGCATCAATAGCCGTATACACACTCAGCTACCTCACTTTCTATATATTCTACCTCTTGGTCAATAAAGGCATTTCCTTCACATTCCATAGCATAAAGGTTAAATGCTTCGCGTTCTACCTGACTTTCTCGATACCAAGGCGGATCAACACCAAATTTTTCATTAAACATTATAACCCCTCCTTAATTGAGAACCATACAACGAGTCAAAACAGTCTGCTTCTCATTTTTGTATACCTTATGGTCTTTAATGGTGCCGCGAAGCATATACTCATTGCCTTCAACAAGCTGCTTAGCGGAAGTGGTCCACATCAGAATGTTGCCTTCATAGTCGCGAAGGATATGCATAGTAGAACGACCATAGTAGCCATTCAACTCAATAGCCTTTTCTACAATCACAACAACTTCGATACGATCACCGATATTACCAATGAATTCAGAGTCGGAAGGCTCATACAGGAACTGAGCACACCATTCCTTAGCCTGAGTTTCAGACTTGAGGGAAATTTCGTCCTCGGCGCAAACATCAGACCAACGGATTTCAATTGGATCGATACCAATCGGCATATCCTTAGGCAGCTCCTCAGTAGAAGGGCAATACCAACCGAAAATCTTATTGTACTTGCACACAGAAGCTCTGAACCATTCGAGAGCCGCATAAGTGTCACCCTTGAAAATATGAATGAAACCATTTGCGAAACCGAGTGCTTCCTTTTCAGTTTTCGGAACTGCTCTTGCAGTAGGTGCCTCACCGTACATCTTGGCATACTCAGCATCAGAGTACCAACGAACCTGGCGGGTGCCACCCTTGACAGTTTCCACTTTTACATACATTTTACCATTAACACAGTAAGGCTGACCCAACTGTTTCAAACCCTGATAGCTTTTTGCTACTGCCATAGTATCGACCTCTCTTTTCTTAATTTCTTTCTTTACTTTATATATATATTATAACATTTTTTTTTATAAAAATCAAAGAAGCCCTTGTGTTTCCACAGGGCTTCATATGTTAATA
>JAEIGA010013171.1_pt1 | contig 12580 bp, 6 predicted proteins | sample 9270691 | NCBI WGS metagenome assembly JAEIGA01 (sample SAMN17057246, study PRJNA624740) | gut metagenome | biome: biome; isolation source: fecal sample | host: Bos grunniens | place: China: Xizang | collected 2019 | reverse complement strand
GGTTTCTTGGCGTTGACAATGATATTGAGCGGAATTGTCACCAGGTCAAACCAGCTGCGCCTTACAGCCACATTGAATGATGTCCTGCCAGGAACGATAGGTCCTTCAAACTGGAGACCGCCGCTTAGCAGACCGATATTGAAGGAACCATGATATTCCTGCATATCTCCCGGTCTTGTGGTGACGTCAACAACCGAGGAAAGCTTTCCTCCGTAACGGGAGGGAAAGCCGCTCTTGTAGAAATCTATATTGTCCACAACTTCTGTGTTGAAGGAGGATATCAATCCTGCCGCATGACTCACCTGATAGAGAGGCACTCCGTTCAGGAGAAAAAGATTGTCTGTTCCGTCACCGCCATGAACATACAGCCCTGTGAGCAGATCTGTGCCGCTGCTCACTCCTGGAAGCTGCTGGAGCTCCTTGATAAGGTCCGGGGAACCGAGAACCGCATAACCCTTCTTGAACTTATTTCCATCGATTGAGATGAGTCCGGTCTGAGCCGCAGCCCTGTTGCGGTCGATATAAGCCGTAATCCTGGACTCACTCAAGGTGTCCATCTGTTCTTCAATGAATATAGTGTAGTCCTTCGGCTTCCTTTTCTTGTCAGTGTGCGTGAGAACAATATATTTCTTCATCACCTCCCATTCGATGCCAGTTCCGGTAAAGAGTGCCTCCAGACATTCCTCCAGACTCTGTCGGGAAGGATTGATCCTGTTCGGAGCCTTGATGTCGAGCTCAAGTGAGGAGTCATATATGAAATTCACATTATAGTGCTCATGAATCACATTCATAAGCTCCTTTATCGTCGGCTCGTCATTATTTGCAGCCTGACATACTGCTGTAAACGGTAACAGCAGCACGATTGCAAATATGGTCAGCAATAGTTTCTTCATGTCAGTTTCTTTTCTGCCGTTGTGGCTTTTCTGCATATATGACGAGGCATGCGGCAAAAAGTACTATACAAATTTAGAAAATTGAAGAATATTGATAATGTATTAAAGAAACCTCCTGCCGTCATTTGACAGCAGGAGGTTTGCTTAATGTGTTGATATGTAATTAGTTATAGAGCACGATATTAGTACCAGTTGGTACCGTCAGCTTTCTTTACACCGTTAAGGTCGATGAGAGTGAACTGTGCTTCTCCTTTGTATTTTGTGAGGATACCGGTGAAGGTTACAGTTGCTGAGCCGTTGAGGATTTCCTCGGGAATTTCAGTGTCGGCAAAACGTGCGTAGCCGCTTGAACGTACCTGAACCTGAGTCTTACCCATCTTGAAGTACTGGCTCACTGAATATGCCATGGAGCCGATCTTGTAATTTCCATGTGAATCCTTGAGGCCACCGACTGTTGTACCTGCAACTTCAACCGAGTCAAAATTACCCGCGTTGAGGTACTCTTTCCACTTTGTCTCCGAGCATGCCCAGGTGGTCACACCATAATTGTCCGGACCTTCCTCATCGATGAAGATACCATTATTTGCATAGTCCTTACGGTCTCCGTTAGGGTCCACATATGCAAGGATGAAGATATGGTTGTCGTACTTGAGATCCTTGATAGTCACGAGGCGGCCCATATTCACTTCCTTGAGAATATCTGCCTCGCTGACAACTACCGGCTCGACAGGATCTGCATATGCCCCCTTGAATACATGGCTGTCAATGATGTATGCATGCTCCAGGTAGCTTGTCTCATATTCATTTGTAGGGTCTTCGTAACCAAGGTTGATCATGCCGTTGTAGTCACCTACGGTAAGGTCGGTGCAGTCGACATATATCCACTGACCGAGCTTGTACTCGTTGTAGAGGCCGTTCTTTCCGATCTTCACCTCGATACCGGCAGTCTCGTCCTGGATGTAAAGGCTCTTGTAGAGATTACCCACCTGGTCCGATGTCGTCACCTGACCTTTGATCACACACCTCTTGTTCACCTTCACCGGCTTGCCGTTGTACATCTTCTTTAGATCCGCGATAGTTGTGAACTTGTTTCCGAAGTCCTCGTCAGAGTAGATGTACTGCTGTTCAGGATCCGGATATTTTCCGGTGAACACTGGCTGGAATTCCTCGCATCCGGCAAGGAGCGCAGCCGCAGCTAATATTGCTATATAAAATCTTTTCATCCCTTAGAATCTGAAATAAAGGTTCAACATGTAGTTCAGTCCCTGCATATAGAAGTACTTGGAATCGAAGCGGTAATATCTCTCCATGCTCTTGCTGTCGATAAGACGTGTCTGCTCATAACCTCCTGTCTTCACGTTCTTGTTGTTTGTGATGTTCTGGACGTTGAGAGAGAAACCGAAGTTATATTTGCGGTCGATGTACCATGACTTTCCGATGCTTGCATTGAGCAGGAATACAGGGTCGAACTTCTCCTGAGCTGCCATGTATTCCACCTCGGTAGGAGTGATGATCTTGTCTGGACCAGCCACAGCCATATCAGTTCTATAGAGCGGGTTCATATCAAGGTATGAATTTGCAAAGTACTGAGCATCAATCTCAAAGAACCAGTATGAGTTGGTTCTGTAGTTGAGACCGAGGTCGGCTGCGAGCTGTGGAGTTGAAGGTACATAATGCTTCTGGTACTTCTCCACGACAGGGTTTCCATCAGCATCCATTTCGTAGATTGTCACACCGTCCTCGACATATTTCTTATAAATAGGATGGCTTGCCCAGAAAGGTACGATCTGATTGTCGACGATCACTTCTGCACTGTTGTCGACTGTCTGGGTCATGCGTGGAGTTGAAGTGTAGATATATTCACCCCAGCTTACAGCACCCTCGACAGAAAGTCCCTGAACAGGGAGCGGAACCTTGAATCCGAGCTCGATACCGGCATGGCGCTGGTCGATGCCGCTCATAGCAAAGTTTGTGAAAGAGTTCTGAGTGTCGTCGTAGAAGCTCATCATATCTGTCTGATCCATGATCTTGGTCCAGAATCCGGTGACACGGAGATTGTAGCCGTTGCTGCTGAACTGGTAGTTGATGTCGCCTGAGATTGTCTTCATTGTCTCGAGGTTAGGTACGAGAGAGTTTCTTGTACGAGGCGAGATGAAAGACTGTGCGAATGTAGGAGCATCGTTGAAATATCCCACATTTGCGTAGAATCTGTGACCACCCACGATGTGGTACTGAAGACCAAGCTTAGCCGAATATGTGAAGAAGTCAGCAACAGCAGACTTGCCCTTTGAAGTGATAGGAACAAGCTCGCCGTTCACCTTCTCGTATGTTGTAAGGCTCTTGCCATCCACGATGAACTCGCTTCCGTCATCATTCAGGCCAGGGAAGAGACCCTTTCTCACGAGACCTTCTCTCCAGAACTTCTCATAACCAGCCTGAACTGCGAGATTTGCCTTGAATGCTCCCAGATCGAGGTCGCCGTTTGCCCAGATGCTGGCTCTGCGTACGTTTGCGTAGTAGTCATAACCATACTTGTCACCTTCGTGAAGCGTCTGTGCTGCACCGTTTGCGAGGTAGTAGTCAAGGTCATTCTGAACCATTGCAGGGTTCGATGCAAAGTCACGCTCCGCAAATGAGTCGATATTGATATAGTATTCACCACCAAGGAGGTCGTCAAGAAGCTTGTAGTACTCCGTGCGGTTCCACTTATAGTTCACGCCACCAGTCAATGTGAAGAACTTCGCTGCATCCCACTTGATGTTTGCTCCGATGTTGAGGTCGTTCTGATCCACTCTACGCTCCTCGACAATATACTTCGAGCGACGAACGCCGTCAGCATCGAAGTTGTTGTAGTTGACGTTGTAGAGGCGGTCCCAGTTGAGGTGAGTGTACTCAGGATAGTTCTGTGTCCATGCGTCATATGCCCATGCTGCTTTTTCCGGATTCAGCCTGTCATAGTCAGGATCCTCCATGTAGTAGTAGCTTGGAAGGTTGCGGTAGTAGTCAGGACGTGGATCTGCAGCATCGTACCAGTCCATTGCTGTGTATCCGTTCTTACCTGTTCTCCAAAGCACTGTGGCTGAAGCCTCGAGGTCGTCTGAAGGAGTTGCTGTATACTTGAGGATGGTTACAGGCTCGAAGGTCTTGCGGACACGTGCATTGCGCACCTTGCCGTTCTGATAACCCCAGTTGCTGTTGTACATATTGTCACCCATCATGTCATAAACCTCCTGAGTAGATGCATTCTGTGCTCCTCTCTGACCAGGAGCGGCAAATGTCACGAGACCAATCTTGTGGATATCGTTGAACTTCTTCTCGACACCTGCATAATATGCAAAGTTGCGGTAGTAAACTCCTTTGACCCAGTCGTTTCCACCCACACGAGCAGACACGTTGAATGCGTATGACCAGCCGTTGTCGAGCTCACCGGATGCATAGGTGGCCATGAGACGGAGACGGTAGAGCGCGCTGTTGGTAAGTGCGCTGAAACGCCAGCCTGGACGCACTGCTGAAGGCATACCGTTCACATTTGTGATACCGTTATATCCGCCGAATCCATAGTCGGAAACCTCGTTGCCCACAGTAGTCTCCTTCGCTCTTGTGGCCTCGTTCAGACCGCTCCAAAGAGAGAAAGGTGAGTAACCTGTGATTGCGTCATTCATAGGAATTCCGCTGAGATATACATCCTGTGATTCGCTTGTATAACCTCTGTTCTTGAATCTGATATTGCTGAAGCCGAAGCTTGCGATATTTGTGAACGGGTCGTTGCTTCCGAAGAGAATCGAAGGAGAATCTTCGAAACCTGAGTCATCCATATCGAACTCTGCGAAGTTGGAATCATCCACCTCTGTCACCACCTGTTCGATGGTCATGCCGACAAAGATAAGGTCCTTGACATATCCTTCGACTGTGACGTTTACATGTGCATCAAGGAAGCCTGTGGCCGTTACTGTCATGTCATACATGCCGTCTGGAAGAACCTCGATGAGGAACTTACCCTCAGCATCCGAAGTCTCGGTAGCGATAACTTCGCCTGCCTGAGACAATGTCAGTGTCGCGCCGGCTATAGGTGCTCGTCCTGCTCGGTTGACCACCGTACCTTTCACTCCACCCATCCCGCTTGTCTGAGCAAAGAGGGTAGCGGCATAAAGCACTGTTGTAATCAAAAGTATTAGCTTTTTCATATTCACTATTTAGTAATTACGATGTAAGTAGGGTAGTGGTCGCTGTAACCACCGATGAAGGCTCCGTTTGAGAATGTTCTGAATGGAGTGCCCTTGTACTGTCCTGACTGGTTTGTGAGGAACTTAGCGTTGAATACACGTCCGTAGTACCCTTTTTTGTGGAGCTGACGGAGTCCGAATGTGCCTTCCTGTGGATTTGCGAGTGCGTTGTTCACAAGGAGAAGGTCATATATGCTCCATACACCCTGATATGCAAGTGATCCGAAACCGGCCTTGAGCATGGATGTGAAAGGACAGAAGAAATCAGTGTCAGTCACCTCTTCTGTGAACTCCTTTCCGTGAAGGTACTCGGCCATAGACGGGTCAGTAGGGTTGTCGTTCATATCGCCCATGCAGACGATCTTGATGCCCGGATATTTCTCCTGCATCATCATGGCGTGATTGTACATGATTTCGCCTCCGCGGTCACGGAGCTGGTTGCCGCCCTTCTTTCCGCCTGCGCGCGATGGAAGGTGAGCGACATAGATGGCAAAGTGCTCTCCGTCGATAAGACCGTGGACCATGAGGATGTCGCGAGTTCTGAAGTAGTCACGTTCCTCCTTTGACTGAATCCAATCGATAGAGCTACCTTCGAATGTGAACGGTATGGACTCGCTGTCGAGGAATTTGAATACTTCCGGCTTATAGAGCAAGGCTACATCCACACCACGGCGGTCAGGACCGTCATAATGCACGATCTGATAGTTTGCCTGAGCAATCTGAGGATCCATCACGAGGTCTTCCAGAACAAGGCGGTTCTCGATTTCAGATACACCGAGAAGAGCATGCCATGCACCGTTTTCTTCCTTCATGGCCTTGATCACCTTGGCCATGTTCTGAAGTTTCTTCTGATACTTCGCGTCTGTCCACTTGTTCTTTCCTTCCGGAAGGAACTCTTCATCGTTCTTTGCCGGGTCGTTGTATGTATCGAACAGATTCTCAAGGTTATAGAATCCGATCACGTAGTTCTTTGAGCCCTCGTTCTGGGCATCAGCTCCTGTGCACAGAAGCACTAAAGCTGTTAATACAATCAGTATTTTCTTCATAAAATATTTCTTTACCACCATAGTGCAACATCTGCAGGAACAGCAGCCTCGATCTTTGCTGCCTGTGAGTCTCCGATTTTCGCAGGTAGATTGCAGAAGAAATCTATACCTGTCATTTCCTCGAGTTCATCAATCGACATTGAATGCTGCTTGCCGATCTTTTCTGTATAATTGCGATGCTCAAGGTAGAAGGCCGCAGCATTCCACTGTCCCAATGTGGAAGACTTGCTGTATCTGAGAAGGGCTTTGAAGTAAGCATCCGGAATTGTCACACTTTGGTCGTATGAGTCCTTTTCTTTCTGGCTTGACGGGCTCACGATGACGCCTGTTACGACGTATGTTGTGTCCGAACCTCCGGCAATATTTCTGACCTTGGATTCAAGATTTGACCATATTCCCTCATTATGCTCATTCAGCTGAGGTGTCATGTTTGTGCCGTAGAAGGTCTGAGCATTGGCTTCGTAGCAGCACTGACGGTCCGCAGAAGGGAGCTGATGACCACGCGCGTACGGGCCTGCATAACCGCTGAACGGTGCAGCAGAATTCTCACCTAGAAGCGGGTCAAGAGCCCATGCATTGGTTCTTCCCGCACTGCCGTTCGTATATAGCTTGCAAAGCGGATATGCCACCCAGATGGCTACACGGTCCTTCTGACTCCATCCGAATGAGTAATTGCGGTAGGTCTTGCCATCCATCTTGAAGCTATGGCTATAATATCCCAGATCAGGATTATCCATGGCAGGAAGTTCAAGCCATTTTACGTTCTTGAGGTCCACGTTGCTCACCTGACCGGTGTCCTCATTGTTGTCGGGAACGTCATCCGGACGATGTTCTCCGGCAAGCTGAAGGAGTGAGCATTCCACACATTTTGCACCATTGTCAAGAACAATAGTCAATCCTCTGTCCGCTTCTGTGGAGTTGGTCTTGTACTTGAGGATGATATTGCTCTTGTTGCCGCTTCCGCTATAGACGTTCAGATTTGCCCAGTCGGCATTGCCTGAGTCTGCGACAAGATTCAATGTCCAGTTTCCGCTGCACTTCACGTTTACGAACTGAGTTCCTGACTCGGAACCCACTACGGGCTTTTGTAGGGAAACTTCCAAAGCTCCTGAGTCAACTCCTTGTCCGGAATGTGGTTCACATCCCATAAGAAGCATTGTGCAAATGGCTGTGGCAAGAACCAATATTGATGTAAATTTCTTCATTCTCATTTAGACCATCAAAAGGGCCCGGCTCCTCAGCCAGTCCCTTTTGATGAATTTAAAGATATTTTATTACTCTGCGATAGCCTTGAGACCGATAAGGATTGCTCGGCCGTTTGCTGCATCGAGAGTCTCCACCTTCACGTCAGCTGCATCAGTTGACGGCATTTCAATCTCGTAATAGTCAGATGCTGTCAATGTGATGGTGTAAGGAGGATTTCCGCTTGCGCCTGAGTTGGCTGCTGGAGAAATTGTGTCGAGCTCTGTGCCGTTGATAGAGAACTTGACATCAGCCTTCTTGCCGCTCCAAGCCACGCAGTAGAATCCGATCTTTGTTGTGCCTGCAGGAACATGGAGAACTGCGTCGCCGACCAATTTGCTGGTACCGAGCTTGAGCATATTGGAAACGCTCACGCCATTGATTGTACCGTACTGTGCATTTGATCCTGATGTTTCGTCATATGCCTTTTCACCCAAAGTCCAAGTGATGCCCTGTGGGTCGAACTCGCCTGGCTCGCCTGATACTGGTGGCTCTGGAGTTGGATCCTCGCCAGAACCTGAGCCAGGAACGTGGCTGATGTAATATGCAGGAACCGGGTTTCCGCCACCCTGTGGGCTGCCCTGATATGAGCCTCTTCTTGTTCCGAGAGTTACGACGTCTGAAACCTTGAGGCCGATCTGAGAGAATGATTTATCATTTGAACCAACCCATTTTGAAGTCATGCCGTAGATATATACCTCACCAGTGTTGTCCTTGATTGTGAAGTTACCATAGTCCTGCTTGGCGATGCTGATGATCTCGCCGGTGAGCTCGTACCAGGTGTCATCCTCGGCTGCTGCAAGGAACTCTGCGATAGTAACTGAAACGAGGCTTGAAGGCTTGTCTGTAGTGGAACCTGTGTTGCCGCTGTTACCACTGTTGCCGCTGTTGCCTGAAGAAGTGCCGTCAATTGCAGTACCGTTTGCGAAGTTGATTGTCTGACCTGCCTCTGTGCCTACCTCGAGGAGAACGTCATCCATGCTGTATGCGCTTGAGCAAGTACAAACGAAAGCAATCGAGAGCTGGGTTGTTCCTGCAGGAACTGTGAAGTCAGCTGATGCGAGGTTCCAGTCGCCCTGGATGTCAGCTCCCTCTGGGAATGCCATTGTGAGCTCGGTCCATTTCTGTGAGTCGTTGCTGAGATATACCTTGAACTCGTTGAATGAGAAGTTGCTGTCTCCGTCCTGGAGGTATTTCTGACCACCGAATGAAAGTGAGAATGTGGTCTGCTTTCCGTCAAGAGTGATCTTGTTTATCTTGAGGATTGAAGTGGCAGCGCCGAAGAATATCTTGTTTGTGCCTGATCCTTCATAATGAGAGAAACCTGCACCGTCGTTAGATGCCTTGCCTGAAGTTCTCACTGACATCTTGCCGCCGAATTCATACTCGACAGTAGACGAACCTGTACCGGTCTTGTTGTCCCAAAGGTCATAGTTTGAGTCGAGGTAAGGCCAGCCGCTGTTGTTCTGAGCCTTTGATACGTCAAAGTTGTTTGAGTAGATGATGAGGGCCTCTGCAGAACCACCTGGGCCAGCCTGAGTGACAGTCAGATATTTCTTTTTCAATCCGATAGTGAACTCAAGGTCTGCTGTGCGGTCAAGGCCGGTGTTTTCGAGAGTTGTGACTGTTACGGTCTGCTCGTCTGCTGATGCACTGCCTTCAGCTGGAGAAACAACCACCCAGTCAGCATCAGTATTTACCTTCCAGTCGCGTGTCGCTGTGAGTGCAAGTTCCTGATCACCACCTTCTGCGGTAAATGTCATCTCTTCCACGCTGATAGAGATTTCAGGAGTGCCGAGATTCTGTTGAGCAGGCTCGCAGGCAGCGAAAACAGCTACTGCTGAGCATACTCCAAGAAATAGATTTTTAAGTTTCATGTCTATTGATTTTTAAATATTTGTATTTTCTGGTCTTAACCCACAAATGTAGTTAAAATGCAATATTTATGCAATAGCATAAAAAGAGAAACGGCCGAAAGCATGTCGCTTTCAGCCGTTTGATTGATTTATAGATGACTCGTTCCTAAAAGTTCTGGAAGGTAGTCCAGTTTGTGTTCGTCTCAGCAGATTTTTCAATGTTGTCCGGAAGATTCACGAAGAAATCGAAACCGGTCCATTGTTCTATCTGGTCAACAGAGGTCGAATAGTTTGTATAACTGTCGCTATATGTCTTATGTTCGAACCAGAAGCCGATAGTGCTTGCTGAAGTCACTGTGTTTCCTGACTTTTCAACCTTAAGCACAACTTTGTAGAAGTAGTTAGGTACCGGTACCTGTTTGGTGTCGTCCTTTGCGGTTGTGTACTTTACGGTCTTTGTCTCTCCCTGCTTGTTGAATGCAACTCCTGTAACAATGTAGATTTCCTCTTGTTTTCCAATGCTTTGAAGTGCACCTTCAAGGCTCTGCCAGATTCCGCCGTTGAAGCTGTTCTGGATCTGAGGAACAGAGTTCGTTACATAGAATGTCTGCTTCTGCATTGTGGAGTTTCCGTTGCGTGATGCATTAGGAATCAGGTGACCTCTTGAGTAATTGTCGTTATATGAATGATCTGTCAGATCAACCTGATATTTGGAGTCAAAAGCCGGACTGAAATCCCAATCGTTCGGGCGTGACAGACTTCCCATATGTGAGCTGTTCAGCGGGTAGGCTGTCCAGAGGGAGGTGTAGGTGGTCTTGTCGTAAAGGTGAGTGTAGTTTCTTGATGATCCGTCGCTGTAACTGTTTACAAGATAATTGCTTTTCTCAACTTTTCCAGGAAGTTCCAGCCATGTCTGATTCATGGCTGGAGTCTGGTTGTTTGTCGAACCACCTGTGGAGTCATCTTCAGGATCGTCTGTAGAGTTTCCTCCTCCGGTGTTTCCCTCACCGGGTGTGTTTCAGTTACCGTAGTAAACTGTGATTGAGTCCATTCTTACCTGACCACCGGTAAGTGACGCAACATTGAATGATGTGCTCGCAGTTGAAAGTACTACAGTTACGATCTTACCATCTACAGTAACAGTACCGCCTCCTGTAATAGAGCTCTGCAGTGCTGTTGCATAAGTTGTGTTGTTACAAGCAAAGTCGATCTTTGTCATTGCTGCTGCTGATTCTACTGTCAATGATGAATTCTTGTAGAATCGTGCAGGATTAGAGTAGTCAGCAACTTTTGTTGTAGAAGCTCCCTTCTCATTAGTTACTGTGATTCCGTTCTGCTCCCAAATCTGGCTGTTATCATCCTGTGAAGTTCTATTAGATACGTCTGCGAATGAAATTGTTGCAGATGCTGTGCTGTCGTCGCTTCCGCCGGTGTTGCCAGTATTGTCGTCACCACTGTTGCCTGAGTCATCGTTTCCGCCATCTGCCTCAATGATTTCAAGGCAAACACAGCCGGCTGCCATCTGAGCAGCCTCTTTGTATGTGGTCTTGGCACCCTTTACTGTGATTGTGTTTCCAGCCACAACCTTAGTGTGGTCGATGCCCTCGCATGACATTCTGAAGATTGTGATTTCTCCGGTATCATCCTTGAGGTAGAATGAGATGTTGTTGTACTGAGCGTTGTATTCCTGATAGATACCTGTAATTACACCAGTCAATTCATACAGATCATTAGCGTCCGGCAATGCCTTGAATTCAGCAACAGTGAGCTTTGTTTTGAGGATCTTCTTGGCCTGAGTGATTGTAACAATCTGAGATTCAGCACCGTCTGCAGAAACAGTAACGGTGTAAGTCCTTTCGTTGGCAGTAGTGTTTGCTCCGAAGCTAATAGTTACGGTGTTACCTTCTGTCTTTACAGAACAACCTGCGCTTGATGCCTTTGCAGTCCACTCGAGATCTGAAAATACTGTGAATGATGCTGAAGTTGCATCTGCGTCAACATTGATTGATCTTGCTGAAACGCTCAAGTAGTTTTTGAGAACTGTACCTGAACCCTGGAGCTTGTAGATTGCAACATCTTTCATTGTATTTTCAGGTGCATAGCATGAGAACATAGAGTTGCCTTCATTATAACGCACGGTGTTTCTCGTGTATGTTCCCTGAGCTACGATAGAAGCTATGCCTTCTGTAATAGTTACTGCCCATGTAGCGTTTCCGTCTACATTTTCCTGAGTTCTGAGGTAGTTACTATCAGAACTAGCGGCATAAAGATATCCTGCACCCGTATTAAATGCTACTGTGCTGCCAAGCTCTACTGCTTCAACGGTAAGCACCTGCACATCATCACCTGGGTTGGTGATTGTGAGACCATCGGCAGATTTCTTGATGCTTGCCTGACCTCTGTTATTTTTATTCTGGGTTGTGCTCAATGCAAGCTCTGATTCAGCAGCAACAATGATAATCTTGCTGTCAGGGGTGAGTTCTGTTGCTGTCATGACCTTTTCATAAATTATTGACTTTCCGAATGTCACACCATTCATGTCGACAGCGAACTTGGCGATCTTGCCAGCTTCGAACTTGCGGTCTGCGCCGAGTTTTACTTCCTTTACGAGCTGACCCTTGTCTGTGTTTACAGTAACCTTAAGGGTTGTGTTTGAAAGATCAGTTGGAGCGCAGGCAAACCAGATATTCTCTGTCTTGTCTGTGTTGAGAGTGATTGAGCTTGAGCCTGAGTTCTCTGCGAAAGAACCGTCAGCAATCATGTAGTTCCATCTTCCGGCGATGTTTACGTCTGATGTAAGAGCAATAGACTCAACTGTTGCACCATCGAGGTTGAGGTTCTTGAATGAAAGCTTACCGTAAGCGGTAAAGTGGTTGAAGTGGAATGCAACTTCTGATGGGAGCTCCTCATAAGCCTCAGAAACAGCATAAAGGATCTGTGCTGCCTCGTCCACTGAGTTCTCAAGCGGAGTCTGAGCATTAGGAATAGTTACAGAAAATCTCTCAGCATTCTTGCCTAAATATGCGCTTGATGGAGTCAATGCATAAAAAGTGAATGGAGCTACAGAAGGATTCTCACCGGTGGGTTCGAATTCTGCGCTGAAAGTAGCTGTCTTGAAATCATCTGAAACTGTGATGTCTGACACCTTTTCTTCGTTGAGATTAAGGAGAAGTTTTACTTTCTCGTCATTCTCTGTCCAAAGAGTAGGATAAGTGGTGCCGTCCGGAGTACCGAATGCTGTTTTTGTCTCGATGGACTCTGCAAAGAACTGAACTGTCTTTGTTTCAGGAGCTGCGATCTCTTCCTTCGCGCATCCTGCG
>JAEIGA010013170.1_pt1 | contig 12581 bp, 14 predicted proteins | sample 9270691 | NCBI WGS metagenome assembly JAEIGA01 (sample SAMN17057246, study PRJNA624740) | gut metagenome | biome: biome; isolation source: fecal sample | host: Bos grunniens | place: China: Xizang | collected 2019 | reverse complement strand
CTTTTTAACTCTTCACTTATTTCAAAGAATACTTTTCCACCACCAGGAATAACGCCTGATGAGATAGCAGCTTTAGTAGCACATACAGCATCCTCAATTAATAATTGACGTTCTTTTTGTTCAATTTCTGTTAATGCACCAACTTTAATAATTGCAATACCACCTACAAGTTTTGCGATTCTTTCTTCTAGTTTTTCTTTATCATATTCACTTGATGTATTTATTAATTCTTCTTTTAGTTCTTTAATTCTATCATCTATTTCTTTTTTATTATCGGAAATAATAATAGTATTTGTATTTGATACAATTATTTTTTTAGAGTGTCCTAATGCATTGTTATCAAGATTAGGTAATTCAAAAGATGCATCTTTAACAAATTTAGCATTTGTTAAAACTGCAATGTCTTCTAACATCTGTGTTTTTTTATTTCCAAATGAAGGAGCTTTTGTGACAACAACATTTACAATTCCTCTTAATTTATTTACAACAAGGGCATTTAAAACATCTTGTTCTATTTCATCACATATAATTAAGATTGGCAAGTTATCTTTAATAGCTACTTCTAAAAAAGGAACTAGTTCATTCATATTATTAATCTTTTTATTTAAAATTAACACATAAGGATTAACAAGCTCGGCTTCTTTTTTATTTGTACTTGCCATATAACTAGATAAGTAACCCCTATCATATGAATATCCATTTACTAAAACAAGACTTGTTTCAATACCTTGTGATGCTTCAAGAGTAATAACTGTATCTTTACTTGTGTTTTTATAAGCATCTTTAATTAAAGATGCAACTTCACTACTACCACTTGATACATATGCAACTTTATATATATCTTCATCAGTAATAATTTGTTTACTATTTTGTTTAATATAATCAATAATAATTGGTAAGTAATAATTTAAACCTTTTCTAAGTTCTACCGGATTAATTCCATTTGATATCTTATCAATGCCTTCAGTAATTATGCTTGATGCGACAACTACAGCTGAAGTTGTGCCATCACCAACAACATCATTTGTTTTAATTGAGGCTTCAGCTAAAGCTTTTGACGCCATATTTTCAAAGTCATCTTTTAGTTCAATTGATTTAACAATTGAAGCTCCATCATTAATAATTAGTGGTGCTCCATAGTCTGAAGATATTAATACATTTCTTCCTTTAGGGCCTAGGGTAAAGCGAACTGCGTTATTTAGTTTTTCAACGCCGCTTTTAATTTTATTTCTTATTTCGCTTGATAATAAAATTTCTTTAGCCATATTAGTCCTCTAGTATCATATATATATCTTTTTCTTCAATAATAAAATATTCTTTATTATCAATTACTAAAGATTTTATGGCTGATTCATTAACATAAACTAAATCATTTACTTTTACTTCTAAAACCTCTTTACCTACACTTACTACTTCGAAAACATTTGTATTGTTTGAACCAAGATAAATACCTGATGCATTTGAAGATATTTTTTTTAAGGTAAGTAAAATATTTTTATTAAGTGGTTTAAACATTATATCACTCCCTATTATTATTAGTATACCACATTTTAGCATTACTTTCAAGATATTAATAGTATTTTTTTAAGGCTTATAAAAGTTGACAATTATTATGTATTGGTATATAATTAAAGTGTGAAAAGAGGTACTTTATGAAAAAACTAAACAAACTATTAATTATACTATTATTTGCTTTTGGTTTTCTTGGTTTAATTGGATGTGAAGGTACTACTTCTAATGGAATTCCAGCACCAAAACCAGAAAATGTAAGAATTGAAGAAACAACTATTCGTTGGGATCATCCTGAAGGATTTGATGATCTAGCGTATGAAATTACTTTTGTTTATGAAGAAGAAACAATTGAAGTTGTTAGAATTGGCAAAAGTTATAACTTTAGTAAATATGCACAACAAGATGAAATAACTTTCTCTATTAAAACTGCTCCATTTGGTGAATATGGTGCTTCTAGCGAAGAAGTTCTTGTAAAATATACAAAGGCAAGTGAGCCTGTTCATACACATGAATTTGTAAATGGTAAATGTGAATGTGGTGAAATTGATCCTAACTACGAAGCTCCACATACTCATGAATTTGTAAACGGCAAATGCGAATGTGGCGAAACTGATCCTAACTACGAAGCTCCTGTTGCTCCTGTAATTAAATCATTAGAAATTACTTCTCCTGCATTAGGATTAGGTAATTATGCAGATGGAAGTGCAACTGTTGATGATGTTGATTTTAGTTTTATTGAACTAGGTGACTACGGAAATGGTATTCAACTTAGAAATAAATCAAAGACTTCTACTTTATGGAATACAACTGCAGTTAAAGGAAATATTACAAAAATTGAATTTGTATATAATGCAGAAAAAGCAACATTTACTAACCCTGATGCTTTAAAGATTGAATTTGGTACTGATTCAAGTGTTTCTGGTTACCAAGCTTACCTATCTACTCAAGCTGAACAAACTAATTACACTATAACTCCTGATAAAGTTGCTTATACTTATGTTAAATTTACTATTAACATTACTTACTCTATGTATTTTGATTCTATCAAAATATATTATGAATCTGGTGAAGTAGCTCCTGTTGTTCCTCATGAACATGAATTTATTAATGGAAAATGTTCTTGTGGTGAAACTGATCCAAACTACGAACAACCAGTTATTCCTGATGATGGCTCTGATGTCCATGAAGATGGATATGTTATTAAAGTTCAAACTGGCGTACCATATATTTTAAAACTTGAACATCTTGGTTTAAATGAAACATTATATATTACAGGCGCTATGGATGGATATTATTATCAAACAACAACTACACTAGCTGAATCTATCGTAATTTACTTAGAGGAAACAGATGGTGGTTATTATGTATACCACTTAAAGAATGATGCTAAAGTTTATTTAGATATCGTTCCAAGTGGAACACATATCAATGTTGTTTATGTTTCAACTCCAGGTGATGCTTGGAAGTTTGACACAACTGTAAATACACTTACAAATCCTGTTGATGGCACTGATTATATGCTTGGTACAAATAGTACTAAAACATATCGTACATATAGTGCTAATAAATTAAGTTATGCATCAACTACATATATTGCTTATTTATTTAAAGCAGATGATTTAAAAAATCAACCTGACCAACCTGTAATTCCTGATACACCAGTAAATCCTGATGATTTAGAAATTAACAATGAAGAATACTATAAAAATGTTTTAGGTTTATCTGGAAATGCTTTAAAACTTGCATTAAGAACTCTTACAACATCAACTCATAAAAAAGCTTCATCTTATTCTGATTGTAAATTTGAACTTCCATTTATCGATGAAGATTCATCTAATACAAATAATATGATTTTATTCTATACTGGTCAATCAATTAAAAAGTCAACTGACTTAACTAATGACTGGAATAGAGAACACGTATGGCCTCAAAGTTTAGGTTGGTTCAAAACTTCTGGTGCTGGTTCTGACTTACACCACATTCGTCCTTGTAACATTAGTGTTAACTCAAGTCGTGGTAATAAGAAGTTCGGTACTGCAAGTGGTTATTATGAACCAATTGATGAATATAAAGGTGATGTAGCTAGAATTATCTTCTACTTAATGGTAAGATATGCAGAAGCTGATAATTATAATTTTAATACAGTTTCACAAGGTATCGATTTATTACTTGCATGGAATGAACTTGATCCAGTAAGTCCACTTGAAATGCAAAGAAATAACCGTGTTGAAGATTTCCAAGGTAACAGAAATCCATTTATTGACTGTGCAGACTTTGCAGATTTAATTTGGTAATTAAAAACCTAGTCAAAAGATTAACTTTTGACTAGGTTTTTTTATCTTCCACTTAAATTTTGAAAGTACGCGGCTGCACCTATCATAGCAGCATTATCAGTACAATATTTAAAACTAGGAACATTAAACTTAATATTTAATTTTTCCATTTCTTGTTTAATCTTTTCACGTAGTGCTGAGTTAGCTGAAACTCCACCCGCAATAATTACCATTTTTGCATTATATTCTAAAGCTGCTCTAACAGTTTTTTCGCTTAGTACATCAATTACAGCATTTTGGAAACTACATGCAAGGTCGTTGTAGTTTAGTTCTTCTCCTTTTGCTTTGGTTTTATTGTGTAGGTTAATTACAGCTGATTTTAAACCGGAGAAACTAAAATCATAACTATCTTTGCCAAGTTTAATATGTGGAAGTGGATATACTGGTTTACCAAGGCGTGCCATTTTATCTAAAATTGGACCCCCAGGATAACCTACCTCAACAACACGTGCAACTTTATCATATGCCTCTCCTACAGCATCATCTAAAGTTTCACCTAAGATTTCAAAATCAAAATGATCTTTCATTAAAACAAGTTCAGTATGTCCTCCTGATACTACTAAAGCAAGTAGTGGAAATTCGAAATTACTTTCTATTGCGTTTGCATAGATATGTCCATGAATATGATTTACATATGTAATTTTTTTATTATAACAAAGTGCAAGAGTTTTAGCAGTATTAATACCAACCATTAAAGAACCAATTAATCCAGGAGTTTGAGTAACTGCGATTTCATCGATATCATTCATAGTTACATTGGCTTCTTTTAATGCTTGTTCTAATACATATGTAATTTTTGCAATATGGTGTCTACTTGCAACCTCAGGGACAACACCACCAAATTCTTTATGTATATCTATTTGTGTATAAATTGCATTGCTAAGTACTTTATTTCCATTAACAACAACCGCAATACTTGTTTCATCACAGCTTGATTCTATCGCAAGTATTACTGTATCTTTTTTTGTATTTTTTTCCATATATTAGTCTCCTAATAGTTTTTCCATTACTAAGGCATCAGTTTGGTCTAAATAATAGTTTTTTCTAATTGATATTTGTTTAAATCCATTTTTTAAATAAAAGTTAATAGCTTTTTGATTATTTACTCTAACTTCTAGTAAAACACGTTTAGGATTAACTTCTTTTAATAATGCATCAAATAGCATTTGTCCATAACCGCTTCTTTGGAAAGCTCCATCAATAACAAAATTTAATATTTCACATTCTTCAAAAACATGATAACATCCAATATAACCAAGAAGTAGTCCTCTTTTTTCGATTGCAAGAAACTTAATTGTTCTATTAGTTGCCTCACTCATAAGTAAGTCACTACCAATTGTTTCTCCAAGATACGTCATTTCAAGATCAATAATTCTCGATACATCAGATACTGTTATCGGTCTAATTATTACTTCTGGCATTTCCATAAATTAAATCCCACTACGCAAGTAATTAGGAACGTAGTCATATTTGCTTTCTTCTTTTGTTAAGTTATGTAAATCAAGTTGTTTTGCAAGATGAGATGTTGAAAAAAGTTCTTCGCTTGGTTCAATCATTACATAGTCTTTATATTCTTCTAAAGCACTATCTTCAACAAATGAATCATCTAAAATAGTATTAATAATACCATTTTCTACTTTTACTACTTTTATATATGAATGATTCTTTTTTGCAATAATTCTTGATATATATAATCCATCAGTTTCAATTACACTTGTAAGTAATAAATCAAGGGAAGAAAAAGATTTAAAGGTAATGTTTTTAGTAAAACTTAATACTTTACCAACAGTACCTGCAATTCTTAATCCTGTATATGATCCAGGCCCTCTTCCAACGACAACTTCACTAATATCATCTACTGTTACATTATTATTTTTTAAGAAAGATTCTAAATAATCTACTAATGTTTCTGAGTGATCATTTTTCCCGCTTCTTGTAAAGTATGCATTTTTTTCAACAAGTGCTAAATATAAGTGTGCTGTAGAACTATCAATATATAACTTCATATCCTAATTCCTTTATGCTTTCTTCTAATTTGTTATCTTCTATGTTATGTTTAATTGTAACTACACGTGTTTCTTCATCTAAAATACTAATTTCAACATTCCACATATCAGCTGGTAATATATCGTTTATTATAATAGACCACTCAATAACAGTAAGTCCTCCAAGGTAAAAGTATTCTTCAAGTTCAAAGTCGCTATCTGCGCTTTCTAATCTATACACATCTAAATGATATAATTTATCAATTAAACTATTTGTTGTATCGTATATCTTCATAATTGTAAATGTTGGACTATTAATTGTTCTTTTGATACCAAGGTATTTACCAATTCCTTTTGTAAGAACTGTCTTGCCTGCACCTAGGTCACCATTTAATCCAATAACAAGATTAGGTGTTGCAAAAGACGCAATTAGTCCTCCAATATTTTGCATTTCTTCAGTTGTTTTTACTTTTACGCTTGTACTTTTAAATTTCATATTAATTACCTTTATATACTTCATTAATCGATATACTAATTAGCATAGCTAAGTTATCGATGTAAGCTTCGTTTGTTAAATTATTTAAATCATCAATATTAGTAATAAATCCAACCTCTATTAAACATCCTGGTACTATTACATGATCAAGTAAATATTTGCCTGTCATACTCTTTGCAACTCTTGTGTTGGTTTCGTCCAAACTTCTTACTTTATCAAGCATAGCCACAGCAAGTTGTTTATTAATTTCGTTTGTAGGATTATAAAAAGTTTGTGCTCCTTTTATTTTAGAGTCTGTAAAGCTATTTGCATGAATACATAGATATAAAACCGCTCCTGATTCATTTATTAAATCAACACGGTTATATATATCTAATTTTTTTGTATTGCCGAGTGCTTTATCTGTATCTCTTGTAAGCTTTACTCTATACCCTAGTGTTTGTAAATGTTCTTTTACAAGTAAGGATATTCTTAAAGTTACATTTTTTTCAATTATATCTTTATTTAGTGAAACACAACCACCATCATATCCTCCGTGACCAGGATCTATATATATAAGTGGTCTTGTATTTTCCACCGCATAAGCTGATACAATAATAGCATTTGTAGTTAAAAATAGAGTTAAAAATAAAATAATCTTTTTTAGCATTTTGTTCACCCTTATATTTTATTTTTAACTTCATTTATTTATTCTTAATTTAATCTAAAAAGTTCTCTGTAAATATTTCTTAATTCTTCAGCTTGTTCTAAAGTCATTGGTAATAAAACATTGTTTTCGTTTTTAACATGACTTTCAACTGTATCGATATGATAACCAAGTACTTTGCTATTATTAATTACAATAACAGTAGGTGCATTTATTTTATCTGGGTTACCAATATCATAACGAATGCGTTCATAAATAGCATTGTATTCATCAGTTTTTGACTCGCGAATTTCTAAAATATTTAAATAATAAACTACATTATAGTCTTGTTCTTTAGCAATTTCATTAATATAAGGTATCGCTTCTTGACACCAAGGGCATTCAGGAAAAGAAAAAACAATGATTGCTTTTTCGTCATTATTTAATAACTCAAAAATCTCACTTGGTGTTGATACTTTAAATATATGGTTTTTATCATTTAGTTTTTGATATTCGTTAAGCATGTTATCACCTTCACATGAGCAAAGAAAAAATATACTAATTATTACTAAAAGCAGTGTATTAATTCTTCTTATCGTAGTCATATTCTTCAATCCAAGATTGTAGTTTATTTTCAATTGTTTCAAAACCAATCTTATATTCTGGAACACGACATCTTACACCACGAGTTTTATGAATTTGCTTGTAGCTTAATTTCATTCTCTTGCTTTCTTCATCTATTTCGATTATACGAAGTTTAATTTCTTGTCCAACTTTAACAAAATCATTAATATTTCTAACAAAGCCATCTGAGAATTCAGATATATGAACAAGACCATCATAATCATCTACTAAAACGAAAGCCCCATAGCCTAAGATATTTGTTACTTTGCCATAGACAATATCGCCGGGAAGGTGTTGAACTTTGTTTTCTGTATCTGACATATTATCACCTTACTCTTCGTCTTTTACTTGTTCTACGCCGATTACGCCAGGTACTTCTTCTAAGAACATTGTTTCGATTCCGCCTTTAACTGTTGTATCAGCTGAAGAACAACCAACACAAGCTCCCAGTAAGCGAATATATACAATTCCATCTTCAAATTTTACAAATTCTAAATCGCCACCATCTGAATTAATATATGGGCGAATTTTTTTAATAGTCTTTTTAATAAGTTTTAATGTGTTTTCCATAATAATTTACCTCAATTACTTATTATACTACAATTCTTTAATTTTTTGTACCAATATGTTAAAAAACTTAAACTTGATTAAAATTAATTATTATAATAAAAATAAGGTACTTCTCCAGGTAACATTTGGGATAGAATTAATGTTTGATTCTTACAAACTATCTTTTCTTGTTTTAAAGGAATCATTACTTCTAGTTCTATTACACATGTAAGATATATCTCAAGTAAAACATTATTGATTCCATATTCTTTAGTTTTTGTTTCAATATCAACTTTATATGAAGTAATTGGATCAACTTCAATATGAATATCTGGTCCACCGCCTGCAAAAATTGCTTTAGATATTAACTGACCAATTGGAAATGATATTGTTTCTAGTTCTTTTTCAATAACCCCTTCTTTTAAAGCTTGGGAAATAAGTGATGATGCTATATATATAATATCATTTAGTTTTACGGTATTTATTAATACACTTTCGATACTACCTGATTCATTAAATTTATAATTAACAAGTTCATCAACACTGTAAATTCCTTTAAATTCTTCTTTTATAACTTTTGCATATATATCAGATGTTTTTGCATTAACATGTTGTTTGATATATATATCTGTTCTTTCGCTAAAGTAATTATCACTCATAGCTAGAAGTGTTGCAGGTATTGATATAATTAATAGCATTATTAAAACGAGTAAACATTTTTTAACCATATTATCACTAATATATATTATTACAAAAAATCTATCAATATAACAAAAACCCTCAAGATTTATTCTTGAGGTTTTAGTTTTATTAATACTACTGTTTCAGTACCTATTCCTTTACATGTACCAATTAAACCTTGTTTTTCAAGGGTTGTTGCTTTAACATTAACAGCTTGAGTATTTAAAATGCGTTTTATGTTATTTGCAATTTGTGCTTTGTAGTTTTTAAGATTCGGCTTTTGCAAATATATCATCATATCAATGTTTACTATTTCATAACCATATTCTTCTAGCTTACTTGATGCATATAAAACAAATTCTTCTGAATTACGTTTGTAATTTTCTTTTTTGTTATCCGGAAAAATACCACCGATGTCTCCAAGGCCAAGAGCACCTAATATTGCCTCACATACTGAATGATAAACAACATCTGCATCGCTATAGCCTTCAAGGCCATATTCTGCATCTATTTCTACACCACCTAAAATTAAACGTTCTTTATCTTTAAAGTTATGGTAATCATATGAATGACCTATTTTATATATGTTCTTTTTATTTATTAGATAGTTAATATACTCGATATCTTCATATGTTGTAACTTTAACATTTGGTGATGTTTCTTTTACAAAACAAATATCTTCATTATCAAGACAACTTAGTTCATCTGTAACTTCCTTACTACATTTAAGTATTTTGTTATATATATCCTTTTTAAATATTTGAGGTGTAGTAACAGCTTTTAAGTTATTTCTATCAAGGTGTTTTACTTTAAGATCTACTTCTTTAATAGTGTCAGTTACATCATGATATAAAGTACCGGCTAAAGCATTTTCATTTATTACTTTAGATATAAGATCTTTTATATCTTTTTCTAAAGTAAGAGGACGTGCTGAATCATGAATTAAAGCATACTCTGTTTCAACATTCATAAGTGCATTTTTAACGCTTTCTTGTCTAGATGCTCCACCTATAACAATACTAATATCGTTATAACCATAAGATGCGAGTATTTCTTTTACTTCTTCTTTTAATTCTTTACTTATTACAAGATAGATTTTATTAAAGTTTAATTTTTTAAACTTCTCAAGTGAATATAAAAATAAATGTTTATTGTTTAATTCATATAATGTTTTATTGGTATTTTGATTAAACCTTGTGCTTTTTCCCGCCATTAACAAAATAGCACTTACATTATTCATTTGTATCTTCTCCAATAACAGTGTCTAAGATATTCTTTGTTTTATCTATAACTGCTTTAATGTTTGTTGTGCTTAATGTTTCCATTATTTTTGTTGCTTCATATGTTGAGAACATGGCATCTTTTGATTCTTCGTTCTTTTCACAGATTCTAACAATTGATACTAAATCAGTGTCTTGACTTAAATAAATTGAATCTTCCATTACATTGTAATATGTATCATTTATTAATAGTCTAAATTTTAGTCTTGTTACAGAAATACTATTGATTGTTTCTGATTGTTCGATATATGTTTCTAAGTCATCTGGATGAATAAAGTTTATTATTTCTTCAAAAGTATATTCTCTTTGATGTGTATTAGTAAAACGACAGAAGCTTTCAGTAGCAACATAATACTTAGTTTCAAAGTCAAAATATAATAATACTCCATCAGAAAGACTCATTAAGGCTTGGTTTAGATTTCTTAATCTTTCAATATCATTAATTGAGTTTACAAGTTCATTCTTTAACGATTCAATATTTTTCATTCGATCAATATAGAAATATATATTACGACCTACTAAATGGTTCCCAAGATAGATTGGCTCAATTATACCAAAGAATGTAGTAAGGCGTTCTTTAAGCATTATTTCAAGTTCAAAACTATATGTTTTGAATTTTGATGATGAAGACTCGTATTCACTTACAAAAGCATTGAAATTTGAAGTTGTAGCTTCACTTTTATTAATTGAAACTATTTCAAGTGTGTCAAATAATAAATGCCATACATCTTTTTTTAGAACATCTTTTTTTGTTAGACCTGTTGTTTTAAGTAGCGATATTCCAAAATCTCTAATTTTGTTTTTCTTATTTACTTGAATATAAAAGTCATATTCAGTGTCTTTTAAATATCTTGTAAGCTTTTTATTATATGTTAAATATAATCTTGTTTGTTCAACAAAATAGAATAATGATATTGTATATACTATAACTGATAATACACAATAAATGCAAGGAAGAATATATTCTAAGAATATATTAGAATTATTTGGTCTAAATATTAAAGCTATTACTACTAAGGCAACACCTAAGAAAACGTCTAATATTGTATGTGTTTTATAAAGTATTACTTTAATAACTTGGAATGTAATAATAGCTGTTAACATAAACGTTAAGAATATTCCGCATACTAGCTCTTGCATGTTATCCTCCTAAAATTATTGTACACTAATGTGTTGATTTAGTGATAATCTTAAACTATCTAAAGACACATCACTAGTAATTGTTCCATCAATTGTTGTTGCAACTTTACCATTTTCTTCTGAACAAACAATTGTGAATGCATCTGAAACTTCACTAATACCTATAGCAGCACGGTGTCTTGTACCGTAGTTTTGTGGAACATCAGTTTTACTACATAATGGAAAATATGCACTTGCACAAAGTATTCTATTACCTCTAATAATAACTGCACCATCATGAAGAGGTGTATTAGGGAAGAAAATAGAATTTAACAATTCAGTTGAAGCTTTAGCATCAATTAAAATAGCATTTGTTACGTGTCCATTAAGTATATTTTGTTTTTCAATCGAAATAATTGCCCCGATTTTTCTAGAGCTTAAATGTTCAACAGTTTTAATTAAGATGTCAATAAGTTCATCTTTTGATTCTTGAGACATTGTATTAGCTTTGTTTTTTTGTTTTTGATTTACATTGACCGTATTCTTTAAGTGAGATGATACAGCAACACTAACTAAGCTAATTAATACTACAGCTACACCTAAAATTACGTATGGTAAAATCTTTAAATCTAAGATAGTAGATAGAATAATACCAAAAGCTAATAGAAATGCTCCTAAGATAACATATACTTTTTTAACATATTTTAACCCTAAAACAAATCCGGCAATAAGTAAACCAAATGTAATAATAAGTTCAACTGATAATGCAACTTTGTTAGCATTTTGAATATATTCAATGAAACTATTTGTTAATATGTTTAAATTTAACATATTAGTTCGCCTCTTTTCTTTTTTCTTTCGCTTTCTAAATAATTATAAATTAGTTCATTTTTTTCGTCGATTGCATAATCTAGAGCACTTTGATTTTTTTCATCAACAAGCTCTATGTCAGCTCCGGCTTCAACAAGCATCTTTACGATATCTAAGTTACCTCCAATTACGGCTAAATGCAAAGGTGTTTGTTCAAATTCACCTGGTGCATTAACATCAACATCATGTTTAAGTAATTCTTTAATAACCCAGTATCTTTCAAGTTCTACTGCCATATGAAGTGGTGTTTTATAACGTTCATCACATAGATTAGGATTAAGGCCAAACTTTATTAAAAGAGAAATTATACCACATGCATCAACAATAGTTGCATAATGAAGTAATGTTCTACTAGCATAATATCTAGTATTAAAGTCAAATCCTAAACGTTGTGCTTCTTTAATATTGATTTTTAATGTTTGTGTACTATGACTTTGTGTTTTAATTTCATGGACAAGTGATTTCATTATTTCACGATTTTGAGTTTTCATATTTATTTCTTCGCTT
>JAEIGA010013169.1_pt1 | contig 12582 bp, 10 predicted proteins | sample 9270691 | NCBI WGS metagenome assembly JAEIGA01 (sample SAMN17057246, study PRJNA624740) | gut metagenome | biome: biome; isolation source: fecal sample | host: Bos grunniens | place: China: Xizang | collected 2019 | reverse complement strand
GATTACCTTCCCGAGTGGTTGGAGTCGCACAAGGTGAACGTATCGGAAACCACATACGAAGGCTACAAGCTGATGATACAGTCACGTATGGTTCCGTTCTTCCGTGAGTGCGGTGACCTCAAGGTCAAGGATATTACGGGTGATGAAATCAACGATTACTATATCCGTATCCGCAACGACGGACTTAAAGGCACTACTGCTCAACGCCATCACGCGCTGTTGCATCTTGCTTTCAAGTCGGCGGTCAAGCGTAGAATCATACCAAGCAATCCTGTTGAACAAGCAGACAGACCAAAGGCGCAACAGTACATTGGCAAATATTATAACGCCGGTGAGCTGAAAGAGTTGCTTGACAAGACGGCGAATGACCCGATACACATTGTAATCTTCCTTGCCGCTTACTACGGACTCCGCCGCAGCGAAGTGCTTGGACTGAAATGGTCGGCGGTTGACTTTGAAAATAAGACGGTCAGCGTCAATCACAAGGTGGTGCAGAACGATAAAGGTGTGGTCGGAATGGACGTTATGAAAACAAAATCGTCCTACCGCACATTGCCTTTGATACCGCAAGTGGAAGATGTTCTCCTTGCTGAGAAAGAAAAGCAAGAAGAAATGATGCGGGTGATGCGCCGAGGTTACTGCAAAAAATATACCGACTACATCTGTGTAGATGCAATCGGTGAATTAATAAAACCGAACTACGTGACCGATCATTTCAAAGTGGTGCTGAAAGAAAAAGGATTAAAACCCGTACGCTTTCACGACCTCAGACACAGTTGCGCTTCACTTCTACTCGCAAACGGTGTGCCGATGAAAATGATTCAGGACTGGCTTGGACACTCTGATATGGGAACGACAGCCAACATTTACAGTCACATTGATAGTGAAAGTAAGAAAGCAAGTGCAATGGCAATCGGCTCAGCCTTGGGGTAAAAAGAAAACATCTTAAAAGCCACTGCGACTTTTAAGATGTTACTTGAATAATATATAAACATCAAGATGATGGAAATATTCGTATGTGGGACTCGAACCCACGACCTACCCTTTAGCAGAGGGTCACTCTATCCAACTGAGCTAATACGGCATTAAAAATACTAAGCGGAGTTGCATAAGCAACTCCGCCTTGGCGGAGACGGCGAGATTCGAACTCGCGGGGGATTGCTCCCTAACTGATTTCGAGTCAGCCCCGTTATGACCACTTCGATACGTCTCCATATAAAATTGTAAAGGCAGAGCCTAATTACCAAATTGCGAGAAAACTGCGAGATGCGAGTTTTCAAAAGTGCAAATGCACGTGGCGTAAACGCCGATAAACAGCGGAGTTTCACCGATGGGTGTGTGACAGACCCGACTATGTTTCGAGTCAGCCCCGTTATGACCACTTCGATACGTCTCCAGAAATTTCAGACAATTGATATTATAATTTGTTCAAATAGTTTTGTCAAGGAAATTTATAAAGTTCTTAGTCCCTTTGGATAATGGTTTTTTGCAAATAAGTTTGATATCTTAACACCGCCTATACTACAACCATCAACACAAACAACTGCCCAACCGTCGTCCAACTCGGTTTCAAATGCTTCGCCGTGCAAATACATACTCAGTTCTCTGCTGTTTAATTCCAAGTTTATCTTACGTTTGAAATTTTTGCCCATAGCCATAAAAAACTGGTGATGAGGCAAAACATAGTTTTTCTTGATTTCTCCGATAGTTACACCGCAAGAAAAAGCAGTGCCTTTTTGTACCGGAAAGTTAGGTATAAAATACACAGGATTATCGGAGTACATTAGAACATTATCCTTGTTATAATCTATCAGTACATCATCAAGAAAATCAAAAACAATTTTATCAATTCGACTTGGTGCGGTTATATTTTCAGGATTATTTTCAGGCTTTTCTATATTATGGAGAACAGCAACAAACTGCCCCTCTCCCCTGTTTTTATGTGGATAAAACCTCTTGCACAAAGTAATGTTTTCGTTAATACAACCCTCAAAAAGCACACCGTCACTGCCGAAAGGCTGAAGCTTTTCTCTTACGGGAACGATTTCGAAATCAGTATGCTTATTTAAAAAGGCATCAACTACCATTTCGTTTTCTTCTAATGAATATGTACAGGTAGAATATACTATATAACCGCCCTTTTTAAGACATACGACAGCATTATCTAAAATTTCGTTCTGCCTTTGTGCGCACATTTTAACATTCTCTTCGCTCCAGCAGTCAATAGCCGCCATCTCTTTTCTGAACATACCTTCCCCTGAGCAAGGAGCATCAACCATAATCATATCAAAGGTGCTTGGAAAAGTTTTTGCAAGTCGATGTGTATCCATACAGGTTGTAACGCAGTTTTTAAGTCCGAGTCGTTCGATATTTCCCGTCAAGGTTTTACAACGATTCATAACTATTTCATTACTGACAAGAACACCGTTTTCCCCTAATTTATTTTTTATCTGTGTACTTTTACCACCGGGAGCAGCACACATATCAAGCACATTCCAGTTTTCATTAATCTCAATTGCTTCAACTGGTGCCATAGCGGACGGCTCCTGCACATATATCATACCAGCATGGTGATACGGATGATTACCAACCTTATCATACTCAAGGTAAAAACCGTTATCAACATAAGGTATTTTATTGTCACCGAAAGGGCTGATTTTTGAAAAATCATCTACCGATATTTTTTCTGTATTTATTCTATATGCTTTTATAGGCGGTTGTTCGAGAGTCTTTAAAAAATCTTCAAATTCTTCTTTTAAAAGTTTTTTCATTCTCTCCTTGAATGTATGAGGAAGAGTAATCATAACGCTTCACCGCCAAAATTAAGTTCAATATCCAGCATAAGTGCAGAAACACTGACAATCGCTGCTGTTTCGGTACGCAAAATCCGCTTCCCGAGTGAAACAAGCTTTGCATTATCAAAATTAATTTTTTCAATTTCCTTTTGGGCAAAACCGCCTTCGGGACCTATAAGTACACCAACCTTCATACCGCTTCTTAAGTTTCCTAAAATATTTTTCAAAGAACTCATACCTGACTGATTTTCATAAGGTACGATAAATAAATCAAGCTCTTTAGCAATTTTTAACATATCGTCAAAAGTAACAACCTCACAAACGGACGGAATCAAATTTCTCTTACTCTGCTTAGCGGCACTTTCTGCAATTGTTTGCCAACGCGAAACCTTACTTTGCTTCTTTTTTTCATCAAGTTTGACTACGCAGTTTTTCATTTCTACTGGATAAATTTTTGAAATACCAAGCTCGACAGTTTTTTGAATAATAAGCTCCATTTTATCGTTTTTGGGTAAACCCTGAAACAAATAAAGCTCTACAGGTAGTTCATTACTGCAATAATTTTCTTCAATTATATCAACTATTACACTTTCACTATCAATAGATATAATTTTGCACAAATCGCTTTTTCCCTCACAGGAAGCAAGAAATCTGTCATTTACCTTCATTCTCAAAACATTGACGATATGATTGTAATCAGCTCCATCAATTACATAACCTGATGAGGTTGCTTTATTCATATCTACAAAAAAATTATACATAAATTACCTCGTCTATTTTTTCTTTGGTTTTTTACTGTGATTAATTTTCTTTGTCTTTACATTGGATTTTGTGTTACTCATAGCTTGCGGAACAAGACAGTTCTTTCCGTTGCCAATAAGGTCAAATCTGTTAGCTTTTCTTAATGCTTTTCTAACAATATCTCTGTTTTCAGGTTTAAAATATTGAAGCAATGCACGTTGTTCTGCTTTTTCCTCAGAAGTTATAGGAACATATACTGCTTCCATAGTAAAAGGGTCAAAACCGGTATAAAACATACAGGTTGAAACAGTACCCGGTGTCGGATAAAAATCCTGTACCTGTTCGGGATGAAGCCCTTCCCTTTTTAAAAATAATGCAAGTTCGATAGCATCGTTAATGGTACTGCCCGGGTGTGAAGACATTAGATATGGAACAAGAAACTGTTTTTTACCTATACTTTCGGTAAGCTCATAAAATCTTTTCTTAAATTTCTCATAAACCTCTATTTTCGGTTTACCCATTCTTTTAAGAACATTATTAGAACAATGTTCAGGAGCAACCTTTAACTGTCCACTAACATGATATTTTACAAGCTCCTTGAAAAAGCTTTCATCCTTGTCAGCGATAAGATAGTCAAATCTTATTCCCGAGCGTATAAATACTTTCTTGATTTTAGGAATACATCTCAATTTTCTGAGCAAGGAAAGATAATCGCTGTGGTCAACATTAACAGCAGGACACATAGTAGGTGCAAGACATTTTTTATCACCACAAACACCGTTTTTTAGTTGTCCGTCACAGGAGGGTGCACGGAAATTAGCAGTAGGTCCGCCGACATCGTGTATATAGCCCTTAAAGTCCTCCATTTCGGTGATTTTTTTAGCCTCTTCAATAACAGACTCGTGGCTTCTACAGGAAATAGTCCGTCCCTGATGATATGCAAGAGAGCAAAAATTACAGGCACCAAAACAGCCTCTGTTATGAATAATAGAAAATTTAACCTCCAATGTACCGGGAACTCCGCCCAAAGCTTCATAAGAGGGATGAGCCTCCCTCATATAAGGTAATGAATATACCTCATCCATTTCCTCTTGATTAAGGGGCGGCATAGGCGGATTCTGAACTACAATCTTCGAACCATGACGCTGAATTACGGTTTTTCCTCTGACAGCATCGTGTTCTGTTTGTTGAATTTTAGTAGCAACGGCATATTTCTTTTTGCCGTTATTACTCAGCTCGCTCACCTCTTCAAAGCTTGGACATTCCTTTACCGACATAGGAACATAATTTTTTGTTTCAACCGCATAACAGGTACCCTTAATATCGGTAAGTGTATCAGAATTCTCACCGTTTCTTAAACGTTGAGCTATTTCAACAATATGCTTTTCTCCCATACCGTACATAAGCAAATCGGCATCACTGTCAATTAAAATTGAAGGTCTGACTTTGTCATCCCAGTAATCGTAATGGGCAAATCTGCGAAGAGATGCCTCTATGCCGCCAATACCTATAAATATTTTACCAAAAATACGACGGATGTTTTTAGAATATACAATAACCGCTCTGTCGGGACGAGCCCCCGCTTTTCCGCCGGGTGTATATGCATCGTCACTTCTTTTTTTCTTAGCTGCAGTATAATGTGCAACCATAGAATCAATATTACCGCCGTTTACAAGAAAACCAAGCAACGGTGTACCAAAACGCTTGTAATCCTCATCGCATCTTGGCTGTGAAAGTATGCAAATGTTAAATCCAGCATTTTCAAGTACACGGGAAATTACAGCTGTACCAAAAGAAGGATGGTCAACATACGCATCCCCCGTAACAAGTACAAAATCGGGACGCTCCCATCCAAGCATATTCATTTCTTTTTTTGTAATAGGCAGAAAAGGCATAAAATTACTCCTTGAAATATCTTAAAATTATGATAACATATTCTTATAGAATTTACAAGAAAAAGGAATTATTATGGATATATTTGCACCTACATATTATAAAAAATTCAAATGTTCCGCAGAAAATTGCAAAAATAACTGCTGTATAGGTTGGGAAATAGATATAGACGAGGATTCACTATCTTTTTACAAGGACAAACCTGAAATTATAAAGCATATAAGTTTTGAGGGTGAGCCTCACTTTATATTAGGTGAAAATGAGAGATGTCCCCTGCTGAACAAAAATAATCTGTGTAAAATCATTAATAATTACGGCGAAAATCATCTGTGCCAAATCTGTGCCGACCATCCGAGATTTAGAAACTATTATAATTCAAGAACAGAAATAGGTCTGGGGCTTTGTTGCGAGGAAGCCGCCAAACTTATTATAGATAATGAATTTTCCCTTATAAAAATTGATGCAAACGATAATACCGCATTTTATGATTCTGATGAGGAATTGTTTTTTGCACATAGAAACCAATTATTTGTAATGGATATTTATGAAATTTTAGAATTGGTGCCTGACATTAAAATAAGCCAATTGGGCATTTTCTTATCATCGTTAGAACGACTTGACAGTAAATGGGATGAATTACTTGAATGTTTAATAAATAGTGGTAATAACTTAAAAGAAATTGAAATTATAGATTACATTAAAGCAAAAAACCTACTTAACTATTTTATTTACCGTCATATATACAACACTGATATTAAGTTCTGTATTGTGTGCGCTCTGATAATCCTTGCAATAAATAACGATATTTACGATGTAGCAAGAATGTTTTCAAGCGAAATTGAATATAGCGATGAAAACATAGAAAAGCTTTATAACTACATAAAAAAATAAGAGCTGATTTCTCAGCTCTTATTTTTATTACATATTATCAAATGTTTCTTTAATTGCAAGTAAGAAATCCTTACTGTTAACACCTTTCTTGTTTTCAAGTGTTGAAAGAGCAATAAGGTCCTTAGTCATGATACCGTTTTCGATTGTCTTAATAGTAGCCTCTTCCATTTTGTCAGCATACTTAACAAGAGCATCAATACCATCAATACTGCCTCTCTTACGAAGAGCGCCTGTCCAGGCAAAAATAGTAGCAACAGGGTTGGTGCTTGTTTCTTCACCATTTCTATACTTATAAAAATGGCGAGTAACAGTTCCATGAGCTGCTTCGTACTCATATTTACCATCGGGAGAAACAAGAACGCTGGTCATCATAGCAAGACTTCCGAATGCAGTAGCAAGCATATCACTCATTACGTCACCATCATAATTCTTACAAGCCCAGATATAACCGCCCTTAGAGCGAATTACTCTTGCAACGGCATCGTCAATGAGTGTGTAGAAATACTCGATACCGGCTTTTTCGAACTTATCCTTGTATTCAGCTTCATAGATATCAGCGAAAATATCCTTAAAACGATGGTCATAGGTTTTAGAAATAGTATCCTTGCTTGAGAACCATAAATCCTGATTTTTATCAAGAGCATACTCAAAACAAGAACGTGCAAAGCTTTCAATTGACGCATCAATGTTATGGAGTCCCTGAACGATTCCGTCGCTTTTTTCAAAGGTCAGAATAGTCTGTTTTCTCGTGTTGCCCTGCTCATCAGTAATTACAAGCTCAGCAGTTTCGCCCTTATTAACTTTAAATTCAACATTTTTATAAACATCACCATATGCATGACGGGCAATAATTATAGGCTTTTCCCAGTTAGAAACAACAGGTTTAATTCCGTTTACTATAACAGGCTCTCTGAAAACAGTACCATCAAGAATAGCTCTGACAGTGCCATTAGGACTTTTCCACATCTGTTTAAGATTATATTCCTCAACACGCTGTGCGTTTGGAGTTATAGTAGCGCATTTAACACCAACGCCGTATTTTTTAATAGCCTCTGCAGCATCAACCGTAACCTTATCATCGGTCTGATCACGATATTCAAGACCAAGGTCATAATATTCGCTTTTTAAATCGATATAAGGTAAGATAAGAATATCTTTAATCCACTGCCATAATACTCGCGTCATTTCGTCGCCGTCAAGCTCAACAATAGGAGTTGACATTTTAATTTTATCCATATTAATTCCTCCCAAAAAACATTACCCGTCAATTATACAATAGAAATGATGAAATTTAAAGTATTTTTTGAAAATTTTATACTTCTAACAATTTCTTACAGGTTTTTACGCCGATAATTCCATCTTTTGACAAATTATTGTTGCCTTGAAAAGTTTTAACTGCAGCAACTGAGCCCTTTCCCCAGATACCATCAAAAGTGCCATCTTTTTTACGGGATGAAGACATATCATATCCTAGAATGTTTAATCGGTTTTGAAAGAACTTATTAAGATTTTTATATTTACTTCCTTTTTTTATAAGAATACTTTTAGCTACCGATTCACATTCATTTCCCCATATTCCGTCTGTACCGAATTTAGAGAATTTAAAACCATCAGCAAAAGCAGCATTTTGCCACTGAAGAACAAGGTTTTCTTTTACATTGTTTTTCGATAGACCCAAAAATTCTATTATTCCCTCAGCAACTGCTTTTGCGTAACCTGTCTGTCCTTCTTCTGAGGTAATAATTTTATAATCTTCCGTTCCATCCATAAAACCGCCCTCAACAAGTACAGCGGGTACTGTATTTTGTTTTATAATCTGAAAATTTGCTTCCTTAATTCCTCTTCCCCTTAATCCTGTATACTCAACAAGTCGGTAGTAAATACATTCCGCAAGTTTCCTGTCGTCTTCTGTTGCATTTCTGTCAACATATATTTCAACTCCTGTAGTTGTACTCCAATCAGATTTATAGGCGTTATGATGAATGGATACAAAAGCATCAACCTTAGCAGATAAATATTTGCTAAGTCTTTCAGACAATGGCTCGTCTACGTTTCCATCATTATTATCTGTATATATTACCTCACACTGATAATCTGACAGAATTTCAGCAATTTTATTACTTACTTTATTGTTCAAAGTCCATTCTTTAATACCGTCGGGTGTTTGCTTTCCTGCGGTTTTATGACCATGACCTGCATCAAGTCCAATTTTTATCATTAGATTTTCTCCTTTAAATTTTATTCAAATATTTTATTATATTCTTCTTCGGTTATTTCGTGCCAATTCTCAGGTGTATCACCTTTACCGAGATATATTTCTTTTCCATAGGTTACACCATTTGTAAGCACCTTACCGCTGTCTGCTGTTAATTTTCTGAGTTCAATAGTTGTAATATCCATTATGCTAATGTCCATCCTTTCTCTGTTGCTATTGCAATTTCCTTGTCTGTGAGTTTTTCAAGATTAGCTGCGCCAAACGTTAAAGTGTGTGCTTCAAAACTTTTCTGCGGAATAAAAAAAGTTATATCACCGCTTTCATTAACGATAAAATGTGTAGAATTTTCGATATTTGCCGACGCTATGGAGTTATCTGCTATACTGATACACCATGTACCTCCATCATCACCTACAAAGTAAACACAACCGCAATCCACACTTGTTATTTCGTATTTTGTTTCCCACGACCACCAACCAGTGTCGGTAGGCGGATACGAAAAATAACTTCCGCTGTAGGTTCTCTCAAACTCACCGCCATAGTCTCGCAAACCGCGAATAATACTCATAAGGCTATCATGAGTAAGTTTAGTTGCTCTGTCAAACCATATATTTGCACATATTGTATTCGGTACAAATTCTATATCTTCAAGTTTGTAAGCTTGAAAAGTAGAGGTCGGAAAACTTGTGCATTCACTTACATCTAAAGCACCTAAAATTGTTTTTAAAGCTCCAGAATTAGCGTAAAAGCAAAAATTTATACTACTAAATTTACGGTTAAATTCAGTTAAATTGACTAATTCTAATTGATAAGTTTCACGAAACGCACCATTCATAGAAATAACAGTGTCAGGAGTATCGCTTATAAGTTTTACTGATTTTAAATTCTTACTGCTCATAAAAGAGTATTCAATAGAACTTACAGATTTTACTTTTATAGTCAGTTCGGTATTTTCAGGAAATATAACATCTCGCCATAAACCGTTCAATTCACTCGCATAATAAATAGGCATTGCGCCCGACTCATAAACCTCATTAATCTTTTCAGGCATATCTCCAGACTTAATATTTTCGGTTGTAGCAGTTTTTTCTCGTATAGCATCACAGATATTTCTATAATCATTTAAAGGCATTACTGCAAACTCATTCATTGTCCAATCACCGCCACATCAGTAAAATTTTGAAGAACTATATTTGCAATATCTGTTTTATCAGCATCGTTTAATACATAAGCTTCGCCCTTCTCACCTTTATCGCCTTTATCGCCTTTATCGCCTTTTAAGGCAAAAAGCTGAGCATCTGTAAAATCAGAGTAAATAAACGGGTCGCCCTTTTCACCTTTTTCACCCTTTGGACCTATTGGGCCAGCATCACCTTTTTCGCCTTTTAAGTCTTCCAACTGCTCGGTAGTGAAGTCAGAATAAACAAAAGGTTCACCTTTATCACCTTTATCTCCCTTATCGCCTTTATCTCCCACAAATACACCGTTATCAGCGTCTTTTCTAACGCTCTGAGCTATTTCTTTAGCAGTCGAGGAAATAAGCAGTATTTGTTCATATTCGCTTAAAGTTGGATTTTCGGGAAGATTGGCATCTTTATATCCGCTTTTCGCCACTTCAACAAATGCTTCATTACAGGTAATCCTACTGTTTTCTTTTACACCAAAAACAGTAATATTAAATCCCGGTTCATAAATCACCTCAAAGGGTACAAGATATGTGTTCTCGCCTATGCAATAGTTTGTAGCATCATCAAGTACAACACAGACGCTTGTGTCTTTTTCGGGTATACTGTATATTGCTGTCTTGGTATATCCGTCCCACTCCTTACTGAAGCTAAATTTTACAGCAAGAAAATTTACACAGTCAGCAACTATCATATCCTGATGTGTTGTCAATTTCTGTCCTTTAATTTCTGAATAAATCATAAATTATTCCTTTCAAAAATAGTCAGGATAATAAAAACCGCGCAACTTTTATTAGCCTGCTAAATATATAATACAGAGTAAATTTGCGACATTCACCGACATTGCTTAATTTTTTTAAAAAAATACTTGATTTATGTGTATGGTTTAGTGTATAATACATCCTGTAATTTGCCGGTGTGATGGAATTGGCAGACGTGACGGACTCAAAATCCGTTGGTAGCGATACCGTACCGGTTCAAGTCCGGTCACCGGCACCATGTTGAATGTTCATAACGGACTTGACCGTTATGAACATTCTTTTTTTATGCACATTAGTGTTTAGAGCAGGTTTTACCTGCTCTTTTTTGTTATGCCGGCAAGGCTTTGGGTATATACGAAACCGCAACGCCTTGCCTTGTATCCTTTGTCAAAGGCCGTGAGAAGGCGCTTTCGGGGATTTCTATATAACCTACAAATCGGTAGAATATTACAATTCTCTGTGTTTTGAATTTCCCTTCGCCTTCGGTTTCATGGACTTCAATATGGTCAATTAGTTCGCGAATAAGCGGTGCCGTGATGATTTTCATCTCCATAAACTTACGAATCGCCCCTAAAAACATTTCTTTATGGAAAACCTTCTTGTCCAACTCATCAAGCCGCATTTTGTAATTGAGAATTTTCTTTTTCAGTTCTTCTTTCTCATTTTCGTATTTATGGGACAGTTCCATAAAGAATGAATCTGTGACTTTGCCCGACACATTGTCCTCATATAACCTTTCATAAAGTGTATCAATCTTTTGGATTCTCGCTTTACTTTGGTCTATGGTTTGCTTTGCATTTTTCTGTTCGTCGAGCATATCCTTATTAGTCTTATCCGCAAGCAGTTGGGCGAACCCTTCCTCATCATATCTTAGAAAATCAGCAAGTCTTTGGAGTTCGTAGGTAACTACTTCTTCAATCGCATCTGCTCTAACATAATGTCTTGTTTGACAAGTACCTCTGTAATCCTTAACGTAGTTGGAACAGCTGAAATAATGAATATCTTTATTCTTTGTATTGATATGAAACCAAAGCTTGCTTTTGCAGTCGGCACAGTAAAGCAAGTCAGCAAACATATTCTTAGGAATTTCTTTAGACTTGGGCGCTCTTCGTTTGGTGGTTTTGGTTAGCTTTTGCACCTGCTCAAAAGTTTCACGGTCGATGATGGGTTCATGAACATCTTTGAATACCATCCAATCCTCTTGAGGCTTTAGAATTCGTTTCTTGTTCTTAAAGGATTTGGAATAGCTTTTGAAGTTAATAACATCGCCGCAATATTCTTGTTGAGCGAGTATCTTTGCAACCGAGCTTTTACACCATTTGTAAGGGTTCGGTTGTTTTATTTTACCACCTCTGGGTAAACCTTTCAATTGCCAATAGGCCATTGGAATTAACACCTGCCTTTCTTGTAAGATTCTTGCAATAGTTTCATTGCCTTTGCCTTCTAAACACATCTTGAAAATATCCTTAACCACATTTGCGGCTTCATGATCTATAATCCATTTCTTTTTATTCTTTGGATCTTTCATATACCCGTAAGGCGGTTGTGCTAACGGCTCGCCAAGGCTTCCACGAGTGCGATGTGCTGACCTGACTTTTCGGCTAATGTCTTTGGCATATAGTTCGTTAATAACGTTTCGAATAGGAGTGAAATCATTATCGTCATCGTTACTATCTACACCGTCATTAACTGCAATAAATCGTACTTCCTTTTCGGGAAAGTATTGCTCGGTGTAGTAGCCGACTTGAAGATACTCACGACCAAATCGGGACATATCTTTTACGATAATAGTTGATATATATCCCATCTCAACATCATCTAAAAGCCTTTGCATATCCGGTCGGTTAAAGTTGGTTCCCGTGTAACCATCATCCTCATAAAACTTGATGTTTTGGAAACCGTGTTCCTTTGCGTATTTAGCGAGCATTCGCTTTTGGTTTTTAATAGAATTGCTTTCGCCCTCTTTGCCATCATCACGCGAGAGTCGGCAATAGAGAGCAGTAATTCCTAATTTTTCTTTCGACTGCATTAGTCCTCCTTTCCGACAGTCGAGCACATATATTCCGTATTCATATTATCTGTTGTTGGCGCATCTGTCCAAT
>JAEIGA010013168.1_pt1 | contig 12582 bp, 12 predicted proteins | sample 9270691 | NCBI WGS metagenome assembly JAEIGA01 (sample SAMN17057246, study PRJNA624740) | gut metagenome | biome: biome; isolation source: fecal sample | host: Bos grunniens | place: China: Xizang | collected 2019 | reverse complement strand
ATTAAAAGAGTTCTTCCATATACTATTGTTTCTTTCGATATATTTCCTTGTAATTCTTGAATAGCTTCTTTGTTTAATTCTGGAATCACAATATATTTAGATATTTTAAATTTTTCTAGTTCTTTCACTGTATTATTATTTACTATATTTAAAGTGTAATTTGCTATTATACCCAATTCTTCTGTTTGGCTTTTATATTTTTCTAAAATTTCTAAATGAGAAAGATTTGATATAACTATCCCTTTTATATTTCTATTTAAGATATCTTTCAAATTGTTTTCAATTATTTTCTCATAATTACTTTTTGTAATTGCTGGAAGCAATACATATGTATTAAACTTTGAACAAATTTCGTTTGTTTTATCTTTGTTTGACAAGAAATATCTAAATGGAATATATATATTATCTACATTAGATAACTCACAATAGTTTATTTCTTCTTTAATATTATTCAATACTATAGATACTTTAACATTTGAACCCTTTATATTATTTGTTATATTCTCTTTTTCTAATTCTACTTTTCTACTTCTCTTAAAAGTATCTTTCAATTTACTTTCTAATTCCTCTAAAGCATTTCTTCTTATATTATTCAAACTGCTTATTGGAACTATTACATTATCATCCATCTCAACTTGTATTTCTTTAATTTCAAATGGAGTATTTCCTGTTTTTGATAATTGGTCTTGAATTCTTTCTTTACTTATTCCATTGTTGTCTGCTTCATTAACAATAGTATCATCTATTTTTATAACTTCTAGTCCAGTCCAAAAATCCTTTATTTCTAGTTTTAATTTTTCATCTTGTTTTAAATATATTTTTGCTTTTATTGGTCTTTTTATATTCTCTTTGCTTGAAAATTGAACTATATCTTTATTTAATTTATCTGATACAGTTTTATATATTTTATCTCCATTTTTTATATTACCTTTTATCCTTCCTATTGTTACAACTTGTCCTAAATTTGCAGATTTGATATTTTGATTCTCTTGCATCAGTTCAGAAATCTTGCATGATGAATCACTAATTGCTATGCTATCTCCTAAATTTAATTCTTTAGAAAGTTTTACTTTTACATGTCCTTTATTTTGATTGTATCTAATAACCTCACCAACACATATTCCTATATGGTTAGGTCTTTTTGTATACATCATATCTCTTCCTAGTTTCCCTTTTAAATAACCAGTGCTAAACCCTCCTCTATTGAAAATCTGCATCAGCTTTTCTCTATCTTCTTCATCTACTTTATATTCTTTTTCGCTCTCTGCTAAATCAATATATTTCCTATAAATCGAAGTAACTATTCCGACATATTCTTTTGATTTCATTCTTCCTTCAATCTTGAATGATTTTACACCTGCATTTATTAATTGTGGAATAACATCTAATGTGCAAACATCTTTAGAGCTTAATAAATATCCTTTTTCTTGTTCTTTATTATCTTTAAGTAATGTATATGGTAATCTACATGTTCCTGCACACCTGCCACGGTTTCCGCTTCTTCCACCAATCATGCTACTCATTAAACATTGACCTGAATAACAAATGCAAAGAGCACCATGAATAAACACTTCTATATCTATATCAGCATTTTTACATATATTTTCTATTTCTTCTACACATAATTCTCTAGCAAGTACACATCTTGAAAATCCTAACTCTTTTATTTTTCTTGCTCCCTCTAAATTATATATTGTCATTTGTGTACTGCTATGTACTTCTAAATCTGGAAATAGTTCTATAACTTTTTTTGCTAGTCCCAAATCTTGAATAATAACAGCATCTATTCCAGCGTTATATGCAAATTCTACTAATTTAATAGCATCTTCAAATTCATTATTTTTAATTAATATATTTAGTGTTAAATGTGTTTTTACTCCTCTAAGTTTTGCATATTCAATTGCTTGAATTAATTCTTGCCTATCAAAATTTCTACCATTTACTCTGGCATTAAATTCCTCTGCGCCAAAATATACTGCATTTGCCCCATTTTGAACAGCTACTTTTAAGCACTCCAAATCTCCTGCTGGAGATAACAATTCTACCTTGCTCATAAATTACTCCTTTGAAAATATTATACAATATTTTGTTTAGTATTGCAAAAATCTGCTCTAATTAAAATATCGCAATTTATTTCCTTATATAATTATTTGAATTTTCGAAAAGAATATGATATATTTATTTTTTAGAAAGAAGGTATTAACATGGATATATTTACTAAAAAATTTGATATTACTTTTTCAGATATAAATCAAAACAATGAATTATCTAATAAAGGAGCTTTAAGGATAATGCAAGAAATTGCAGGATTGCATAGCAGCTCTCTTGGTTATGGTTTAAATGATAGTCCAAAAACTGGTTTTGCTTGGCTACTTTTAAATTGGAAATTAAAAGTTTTTTCTCGTCCAAAATGGGAAACTGCTCTTACTGTAAACACTTGGAGCAAAAGCATGAATCCTTTATTTGCATATAGAGATATTGAAATATATGATGATAAAAATAATTTAGTTGCTGTTGGTAGTTCAAAATGGATTTTATTTGATATTAATAAAAAATCTCTTTGTAAAATACCTGATGAAGTAAAAGAAAAATTTCCAAATGTAGATAAATCTGTCTTCGAAGAAAAATTTAACGATAAATTGAAAGAACCTGAAAACTCTGAATTTATCTATGAATATGAAATACAAAGAAGAGATATTGATACAAATAATCATGTAAATAATTTAATTTACTTAGATTATGCATATCAAGCACTTCCAGAAGATGTTTTCTTTAATATAAATTTTTCTAATGTAGAAATCATGTATAAACATGAAGCTAAACTTGGAGATACTGTTTCAGTATTTTATTCTCATACTGAAGATAATGAACATATTATTACAATTAAAAATAAAGAACAAAAGAAATTACATGCGATAATAAAATTATATGAATAAGATTCAGGGCGACTTTTTTATAAAAGTCGCCCTGCAGGGTTTAATTCAATTTTATTTTGTACTTGTACGGTGTAAACTTAATACCATACTCATCCAACAACTCCCGTTGCTTAATGTTCAATTTGAAAACACAATTCTTAATGCCTCTTTTATTCTTAAAATGAATTTCTTTTAAAAGAGGATCTAGTTCCCTTATTCTAGAAAATGTCCTTGTTTTGACATTATACAAATAAGGTTCTACATTAAATCCAAGTGTTTGTTCAATGAACCTCCTCTGCTCCGGATTAAGTTTCCAGATTAACTCCTTATACCCTCTCCGTTTCTTTTCAAACAATTGATGTTTGAGTTTTGAATCTTCATAATCTTTGCGCCTCACATTGATAACCCCTTTCATAATAAATATGATATTTATATTTTACCATAACTTACGAATTATGTAAATGTTTTACTTGAAAAAACAGAGTAGCACTTTTTTAAGTTCTACTCTGTTTCAAATTATGCAGTTTTTAATTCTAGTCTTAATTTATCAGCTATCATTGCTATAAATTCTGAGTTTGTTGGTTTTAAAAAGCAATAGATTTTGGTCTCTTGCTTTATTTTTATTTATTAAATATTTTAATTGCATCTACATTACCATTTGAAACATATGCGATACATTCTTCATAAGAGCCATATACTCCAGGTTTATTATTATTGATAAAATTCATTAAATAATCAATAGATTCAGTTTTTGCTTCTGTATTTCCATTATCTACACTTGTACAAATTAATTCTCCATTTATATATTCAAATTCTCCCCAATAAGAACAAACTTTAATATCATTTGAAACATCAAATTCAATCTCTTCTAGATAATCACATAATTCAGCTTTTACTCCCGCTGTGTTTGAAAAATAACCTGTTTTTTCATTAATATTATATATCAAAGCTAACATAGGTGTATATGAGATATTATTATAATTGCCTATCGCTTTTAAATATACTATATCATTACTACTAGTATCTTTATCATATTTCCATTTTATATTTCTAAAAGTAATTTCTTGTCCTTCTAAAATACTTTTATATTCTTGTTCTGATATTTTTTTTGCTTCTTTTTCAAGTATATTTGCACTAATAATATATGTATCTCCATTGTTTTTTATTTCATTAATTACAAATTTTGTATCTTCTTTAGCAATCAAACTAATTGCTTCTTTCCCTTTATTTTTATTTAAACCTTGTTCACTTCCATTATCTTCTACTTTCTCTTCTTCTAACTTTTCTTCAACATTGTTATTTACTTCTGGCACTTGTTCATTTACAGATATATTATTTTTCTCTGTTACATCTTCATTTGCATTATCATTCTTTACAAACCCTAAATAATATACTACTCCTAAAGCAACTAGTAATACTAGAATAATAAATACACACACCACTATTGACAAACTTACTTTTATTTCTCTTTTTTGTTCCATTTTTTCCTCCTCTGTTATTAAATTCATTTATATATTATAGTTTTTCTATGTTTCGCCTCCTTTCCTAATTATATTATTCATTATAACATACTTCTCTATTTTTGTACACACTTTGTGTACTTATTTTATTCTAATTTTTGTGTACACTAAATAATAGGTGATATAATTATGGATAAATTAAAAATTAAAAACAATTCAAAAACAATAGATACTATTACAAGAACAATTCGCATTAGTGGTAGTACATTTGATAAAATTAGTGAACTTGCTGAAAAAAATAACTTAAGTTTTAATAGTGTTATAAATCAAATAATAGAATACGGATTAAATAATTTGGATGAATAAAAGAGTGGCTAAATGTCCACTCTTTTATTTTAAATTTTAATAAATTCCTATGCAGTTTTTAATTCTAGTCTTAATTTGTCAGCTATCATTGCTATAAATTCGCTATTTGTTGGCTTTCCTTTAGCTGCTGAAATTGTATATCCGAATATTCTTTCTACAGCAACCTGTTCACCTCTTGACCATGCTACTTCTATTGCATGACGGATTGCACGTTCTACTCTTGAAGGTGTTGTTTTGAATTTTATTGCTATTTCTGGGTATAATTGCTTTGTTATTTGGTTTATTATATCTATATCATTTATTACCATCATAATTGCTTCTCTTAAATATTGATATCCTTTTATATGTGCTGGAACTCCTAATTCATGAATCACATTAGTTACTAATGCTTCTAAATTTTCTTCATCTTTTTTGTTACTTTCTGAAATTTCTATGTAAGGTGCTTTTATTTCTCTACTTGCTATATTATTTGCTTGTACTGATTGTGGTTTAAAATATCTTATATCTCTTATTCTTTTTATTAATAATTCAATATCAAATGGTTTAACCACATAATATTCTGCACCTAAATTAATAGCTTGTTGTGTGATCTTTGCTTGTCCTACTGCTGAAAGCATTATACACATTGGTCTTTTATTCATTTTTGCTATAGCTATTTTCTCTAATACACCAAGTCCATCTAAATATGGCATTATTACATCTAATAATACAACATCTGGTTCAGTGTTGATTATCATATCACATGCTTCTTTACCATTTTTAGCAATTCCTATAACCTCCATATCTTCTTCTTTTTCCAAATAACTAACTAATGTCATTGCAAAATCAGGATTATCATCTGCAATTAAAACTGTAATTTTCTCTTTCAAGTTTATTCCCCCTAAAAATATATTTGTAAAAAATTTACATTTGGAATTATAATATGTTTTATTAAATATTGCAATAGTTTTTTGGAAATTTTTTCTAATTTTTCCCGAAAGCAGCTATATATCAATATATTTTTCTTCTAAAATATCACATTTTAAAATTTTTAAAGGTTTTTTATTGTTATTATTTGTAAATTCTTCTATCTTTTCTTTTGCCATTTCTACAGTAACTTCTATATTTTCAAGGTATTCTATATTTATAATCTTTATATTGCTTTTATTTGCATAATATTTAAATTGCTCTAGCCCATCATATTCTATATACATTTTTACTTTATATCCTATTATTTTACCTATATATTCAGTTTGTTCTAAAGCTTTCTGTGTAGCGTCAGAATATGCACGAACAAGTCCTCCTGTTCCCAATAGTATTCCTCCAAAGTATCTTGTAACTACAACTAATACATTAGTTAACCCTTGTTCTAATACAATTTTTAGAATAGGTGCACCTGCAGTTCCGCTGTGGTTCTCCATCGTCATTATACTTTACAGCAATACCTCCGATTACCTGTTTCTATAGCATATGCAAAAACATTATGTCTTGCATCGTGGTATTTTTTCTTAATTTCTTTTATGTATTTATCCGCTTCTTCTGATGTTTCTACATAAAAAACATGTGCTATAAATTTTGATTTTTTTTCAATTATTTCTGCTACCGCATTTTTATTAATTGTTTTAAATTGTTCCATAATATTTCCTTAATCTTATTTTAAATTTTAAATTAATCCTGCTGTAAAACCTGTACTCCACGCAATCTGAAGATTAAAACCTCCTGTAAATGCATCTACATCTATTATTTCTCCTGCAAAATATAAACCTTTTACAATCTTAGATTCCATTGTTTTCGGATTTATTTCTTTTGTACTTACTCCACCTGATGTAATTATTGCTTCTTCTATTGGTCTTACTCCATTTATAGCAATTTCAAAACATTTTAGTATTTTAACAATCCTTGTTCTCTCTTCTTTTGTTATTTCATTTACTTGTTTTTTCGGATTTATTTTTGTTTTTTCTATTACTACTGGAATTAGTTTTTGTGGAAGCAATTTGTCTAAACTATTTTTAAATTCTTTATTTTTTACTTCTTCAAAGTCTCTTAATATTCTTAAATCTAATTTTTCTTCTGAAAGTGCTGGTTTTAAATCTATCTCAAGTTTTATACTTCCATCTTTAAATAATTGTTCTACATTTTTATATCTTACTAAATGAGCTGATGAACTTAATATTACAGGACCTGATACACCATAATGTGTAAATAACATTTCTCCAAAATCTTCATATATAACTTTGTCGTTGTTCTTTATTTTAACTCCAACATTTCTTAAAGATAATCCTTGAAGTTTTCCGCATTCTTCATTTCTAGAAATAAGTGGTATTAATGATGGTTTTATATCAGTTATTGTATGTCCTAATTCTTTGGCTAATCTATATCCATCTCCTGTAGAACCTGTTACTGGATAGCTCATGCCACCTGTTGCTAGTATTACTTTATCTGCATTTAAATCTTCTCCTGCATTTAATTTTACACCTTTTACTACTCCATCATTTACAACTATTTTTTTTACTTCTGTATTTGTTAATATTTTAACATTTAGATTTTTTAATATTCTAAGTAAAGCATTTAATACATCTTGAGCTTTATCAGAAACCGGAAAAACTCTTCCTCCTCTTTCTACTTTTGTTTTAACTCCCTGTTCTTCTAATATGGATATGATGTCATTATTATCAAAATTATTTAAAGCACCATAAAGAAACCTTCCATTACAAGGTGTATTTTCAATAAATCCATTTATATCTGTACTATTTGTTATATTACATCTACCTTTTCCTGTTATAAGTAGCTTTTTTCCACATGAATTCATTTTTTCTATTATTGTTACTTTATCTCCATTTTGTGCTGCTGATATCCCAGCAATCATTCCTGCTGGTCCCCCACCGATTATAATAACATTACTCATTAAAATTATCCTTTCAAATAAATTGTAATTTATAATTAACTTCTGTATATTATTTATTAGATTTACTTCCATTACATTTAGAGCATAATACTTGAAGATTAGATGGAATACTTTTGCCACCTTTTGAAATTGAAACAATATGGTCTACATGAAGTCCAACTTCGTCCGGCATATATTTTCCACAAAGTTGACAAGTATATTTATCTCTAGTTATAATTTGTCGTCTAAGCTCTTTGGTCATAAGTTTTCTTTGATTTTTACTATTATAATCTTTAAGTGTACATTCATAATTAATCGCTTTTAGCTGTTCATTACGATTAAAAAGGAAATTATAATCACAACTAAATGAATTTACTGTCTGCACAACTTTATATGCTGTTCTTATATAGTTTACTTGTTTATATCTTGTTTGCTCTCGTGTTAAGTAAAAATTATATGCTTCGTTATCATCTATAGATTTTTGATATTGTTTAGTTCTATATTTTTTCAATTTACTTGTTACTATTCTCCTTTGGCAATCCATTTTCCAATGTTCTATTTTTTCTTTATGTCTTTTTATTATTAAAAAATTTTTTTGATTTAAAAAATTATCAATTAAATTTTCGATATCTGGCTTTCTTTTTCCAGAAACATCAAAAGAATACTCAAAATATGGATATCGAAAAGGCGATTTAAAAATCAAATACAATATAAAACTTACAATTGAAATTACTCCTATCCAAATTGTGATTTGCCCAATACTTTCAATCATACTTTAACACTCTCACTTTCAAATTACTATTTTATAACATAGAAATAGCTTTTAACACTCCTAATTTTCCATACTGGTAAGTTAGTCCACCTTGCAAAAATGCAACATATGGTGGTCTTATAGGTGCATCACAAGATAATTCTATTGATGATCCTTGTGTAAATGCTCCTGCTGCCATAATTACTTGGTCTGTATATCCTGGCATGTCCCATGGCTCTGGCACAGATGATGAATCTATTGGAGATGCTGCTTGTATTCCTTGACAGAATTTTATTAACTTTTCTTTATCTCCAAATTCTATTGTTTGAACAATATCTGACCTTTTATCATTATGTTTTGGTTCCACTTTATATCCTAATTCTTCAAGCATTTTGCTTGCAAATATAGCTGTTTTTATACTACTTGCAACAACTTGTGGTGCCATAAATAATCCTTGTAAGATTTGTTTGTTTATTCCTAAACTTGCTCCAACTTCTTTTCCAAGTCCTGGTGCTGTTAATCTTTCTGCAGCAAGTTCTACTAAGTCACTTCTTCCTACTATATATGCCCCGTTTGGCGCAATTCCACCACCTAAGTTTTTTATTAAAGATCCTACAACTAAATCTGCTCCTACCTCAGTAGGTTCTTTTTTATCTACAAATTCACAATAGCAATTGTCTATCATAACAACTATGTCCGGGCTTACATTTTTAATTAATTTTATTACTTTTTCTAATTGTTCTAAATCTATTGTTTTTCTTGTAGAATATCCTCTTGAACGTTGAATTTCTATTAATTTAACTTTAGATTCTTTTAATACTTCTTCTATCTTCTCATAATCGAAATCATCATTTACTAAATCTATTTGTTCATATTTTACACCATAACTAATTAATGAACTTTTATTCTCAACTATTCCAATTACTTCATCTAATGTGTCATACGGTTTTCCTGAAATGCTAAGTAATGTATCTCCTGGTCTTAATACTCCAAATAAAGCAGTAGAAAGAGCATGTGTTCCAGATATAAGCTGAGTTCTAACAAGACTATCTTCTGCTTTAAAAATATCCGCAAATATTTTTTCTATAGTATCTCTTCCTATATCTCCATATCCATATCCAGTAGTTCCATTAAAATGCATTTCTGATAAGTTATATTTTTGGAAAGCCCTTAATACTTTTAAACTATTAAATTCTTCTATTTCTTCTGTTTCATCAAATATTGGTCGTAATTCATTTTCTACTTTTTTTGATAATTCAATAATTTCTTCTTTTAATCCGAATTCTTTATACATAAAATCTCCTCTTAATCAAAGCATAGGCGGACAATAGTCCGCCCTTATTAATCTTCTTTTTCTTCTTTGTCTTTTCTTTCATCTTCGTCGTCATCATCTTCATCTTGTTCTTCTATATAGTTTCTACAAGCTTTTACCCATACAATTCTTTTATCTTCATATTCTTCAATTTTGTATGTTACTTTTTCTGTTTCAATTACTGGTTTTTCATCATCATCTGGTATTCTTCCTAATTCTTCTATTAGGTATCCTGATAATGTATCATATTCTCCTTCAGGTATTTCAACATTTAATATTTTTCTTAAATCATGAATAGATACACTTCCACTTATCATATAAGTATTGTCATCAATTTTTTCATACTCTTTTTCTTCTTCATCATATTCGTCAAATATGTTTCCAAGTAATTCTTCTATAATATCTTCCATTGTTATTAATCCTGCTGTTCCACCATATTCATCTAATACTATAGCAAGTTGATGTTTATTTCTTTGTAAATCTCTAAACAACTCATTTATTGGTTTGTTTTCAGATACAAAATATGCTTCTCTTAATAAATTAGAAATCTTTACTTTTTCTTTTTTATTTACATTTGCAAGTAAATCTTTTACAAATAAAAGACCTACTATATTGTCAATATTTTCTTCATATACAGGTATTCTACTGTATTTATACTCATCTAATTCTTTTAAGATATCACTTATATCTGATTCTATATCTATTGCATAAATATCTTTTCTATGAATCATAACTTCTGATACTATCTTATCATTAAATTCAAATACATTGTTTATAAGTTCTTTCTCTTCTTCGTCTATTGAACCTTTTTCTTCTCCAACATCTACCATCATTCTAATTTCTTCTTCTGTAACTGTTTCTTCATCAGTTTCACTAATACCAAATATTTTTGATATTCCATTTGTAGAAGCTGTTAATAGTTTTACAAATGGAGCTGTAAAAACAGATATTGTTCTAACTATTCCTATTGTAGCAAATGCTATTCTTTCACTGTTTCTCATTCCTATTCTTTTTGGTACTAATTCTCCAAATACAAGAGAAAAATATGAAAGTATCATTGTAATTATAACTATTGATATACTTTTCCATGCAGCTATTCCTAATGGAATTAACTCTTCTAATGCTGGTGCTAACCTATCTGCAAATGCTTCTGCTGCAAACGCACTAGATAAAAATCCTGCAAGTGTTATTCCTATTTGTATTGTAGCCAAAAATTTACTTGGCTCTTTAAGCATCTTTCTTATTTGTTTTGCTTTCTTATTTCCTTCTTTTGCTTGTTTTTCTATTTTTGCATCATTTAATGAAATAAAAGATATTTCTGTTGCTGCAAAAAAAGCATTTACGAAAATTAATATGGCTAATACTATAAAATGCGAGGCCATTAATTTATCTCACTCTTCCCTTCTTTTACATGTAAATATACATTAAATATTATACCTTGTATGTAAATAAATGTCAAGGAAGAGGTAAGTTTTACATGCCTGTTTTAGGAAGTTTTACTGTAACTTTATTTTCTTCGTTTTTTATATCAACTTTATCTTTGTTTTCTTGAACTTCTATTTCACTTTTGCTATTTTCAACACTCATTTCTGTTTCTATGTTATTAATAGTAATATCAGGTTCTTCTTGTGAATTTACTACATTTACTGTTGTTTTTTCATTAAGTTCTAATTCCACTTCAATAAGTTTATCATAAAGCTCATATCCTTCTAATGTTCTAGTTTCTTTAATGTAATATGTCCCTGGTAATAGATTATTTATTTCAATTTCTCCATTTTGGTTAGTAGTAAGTCCCGTATGTAAAACATTTTTGTCTTTATCTAATAATTCAAATTCTACTCCTTGTAATTTGTTTAATCCTGTATCATCTTTTTTTACAATTATTATTTTAGTGTCATTTTTAGTGTAGTATATTTTTTGTGCTCCATCTCCTTCCTCATATGTATAACCAGTTAATGCGTAACTTTGAAGACTGCTATCTCTTGTTGCACCATAGAAAACTGGTTTTGTTGCAACTTCTCCTGATACATTAATTGTAAAGTTTCCATCTTGCACAATATTTGTAATTGGTAATAGTATTTTAAATTCTTCATTTGTCTTAAATTCCGTTTTTTCTACATTGTTTTTATCTGTAATTTTAAATCCTTCTATATCTAAATTCTTTACACTTACTTGGTATTTATCAATTTTTGCATATGCTCCTATTGTAAAAGTTTGAGACACATAATTTTTATCTAAACTATCAACCTGCCATAAACTATTAGCTTGCTTTATTTTAAGTTCTGCTGACGGTTTTAATGCACTTGAATTTCTTGCATATGTAACAATTTGTTTTAATGCTTTTAAGCATCTTTCACCTGATTCACCAATTGCTGTATATTCATTTACATCTCTATTTGTAAGCATACAGTATATTGCCTGTTTTGTTGCAAGGTATGCCTCTTCTTCTGTTTTACATCCTAATTCTGATATTGATTTATATGGATATCCATTTATTATCGCTCTCCATACTTGTACATTACTAATTAGTTTATTTACATCTACAGTTTGTGAAACTCCTATTTCTACACCAGAAAGTTCTCTATCCATACAATATGCTGGATATTCTTTTCCATCTTTTTTATATACTGCCATATGTGTATGTATTTTTAATCCATCCCACATAAGCAGTCCATCTGTTTTTTTAGTTGCATAAATATATGCACTATCTATTGGCATAGCAGCATTTGCTTTCATTGGTATTAAACTTATTAAAATTAATATTAATGTAATTATTATTGATATTTTTTTCTTCAATTTTATTCCTCCTTTATATTTCTATTCCCTGTACACAAAGCCTTTTGGTTGGCTCGTTCTCTACACAAGTTATTAAAGTTATTTTATTTTCTTTCGTTTTCTGCAAATATGACCAATCT
>JAEIGA010013167.1_pt1 | contig 12583 bp, 3 predicted proteins | sample 9270691 | NCBI WGS metagenome assembly JAEIGA01 (sample SAMN17057246, study PRJNA624740) | gut metagenome | biome: biome; isolation source: fecal sample | host: Bos grunniens | place: China: Xizang | collected 2019 | reverse complement strand
GCCAGCCGGAGTCGTCGAAATCTTCCGTGTACCAATTGGCAGGGCCAGTGACTCCGTCAAGCTGCGACACAGCGTTGCCATCCTCTCCGCCAGGCTGGCTGGGACCTTCCTTACGCAGGAACTTCGCCTCCCACATCATGTCTCTGCCCTTGGGGGCAACAAAGAGATTGCCACTGGCATCGTAGATGGCATCGCCCTGCTTGGCCATCGTATAGCGGAAGTTGTGGTTGACGAGCTCCTTGGTGAGGCTCAGACCATAGTAACCACTATTGTCGCCATCGGCGGCATAGTCCATGAACACCAAGCCCGCAGGGCCATTGTAGTTGCCCGAAGCAAGAAGTTCCTGCATATACTTGTTGCAATTCTTGGCATTGGTCTGGCATGCAGAATTAGTGCCAGTACCTTTGTAGCCGGAAGTCTCGTTGATGACCCATGTGTAGTTATACTTGCCAGCCAGCTGTCGGCTTTGGTTCAGCATGGCTTCGATAGAGTTCTTCTTGTCGTTGACATCAGAATATTCGAAAAAGTCTTGCACCCACATGGAACACTTGTGCGTTTCCAAGCCGTAACATTGCCCGGCATTGCTGGATGTATTGCCCGGCCATCCGGTGATTCTGCCACCACGAATGGGAGCATTATACTCATCGCGACTGAGAAAGAGAATCTTGCCTCTTGCCTCACCGACAGTCAAGTTGGGGCGGAAATTAACGAGATAGTCGCTGAATTGTGTCAGGCTTGTCTGCAACATGCTACCGAAGTTGGCATTATTGTCGTCGCCGTCGGTCTCATGTCTTATCACCACGACGCAGAACTCCGTTGGGTGGGTGGTGACATAATTGCAAAGTTGTTGCATGACGGTGTTGAAGTCAGAGGATGTCTGGAGAACGCCATGATAGATGGTCAGCTTGTTGCCATTCACGGCAGGCCGCAGGTCGAAAAGACGCGTGCCAAGAGGCAACATCTGTTCCACTGATTTGGTTTGGACTTTTCCGGAGAACAATGCCCCCAAAGCACTCGCTGACGAAAACGAACTCGAGCAGGCGTCGTGTGCGCCAGGGATAGACAATTGGCATACGAAAGCATCGTCATCGAGCTGTGCCATCCAGTTCTGATAGTCGGTTACCTGCGCCTTGGCAGCAAGACCCACAAAGAATGAAAAAATAACAAGTAATACCTTTTTCATAAAGCTAATATATAAATGTTCGGCACAAAAATAATGAAAATCTTCTATCAATGCAAGGAAACGGCAATTTTAGTTATGTACATGGTGTATATCAACACAATAACCCCCCTGTGGATGTCCGCAGGAGGGTTATTCATTATTGGTAGAGAATGTTTATTGCTCAGCCATGATGTTGAGAATGCTTACGAAGTCTGCAATGTCAACAGTGCCGTCACCATTTACATCACCAACGACATCGTCGCTTCCTTCTGCCATGATGTTGAGAACACTCACAGCATCAGCAATGTCAACGTTGCTATCACGGTTTATATCACCCAAGGTGCCAAATCCGCACAGAGCAGTGTAATCGCCACGCTCTACTTGCCACTGGAGCAGAGGCCAGCCCAAACCGATGGCTCCATTCTCGTTCCAGCCTTCCCATTGGCTCACCTTGTCGCAAATTGCCTGCTGGTTCTGCGTGTCATAGTAAAGCAGGTTTGTAATGTTGCTGCCCTGCTCGTCGGCAATGGCTGCAGAAGCCTGGCTGCCGTTAGCTTTACCGGCGGCATAACTGTTGCTGACGGTCAGGTTGGGGCTGCCAATACCGATGAAGTCGCCGGCATAACCGCTGCCGCTGACTTCTGCATTCGTATAAACATTGCTAACATTGGCATTCACTGCCACACCGGCAAGGGCACCAGTTGCACTGTTGTCTCCTGCTTCTGCAGCAACAATCTTACCATTAACATAACTGTCTGCTACGTAACCAATGTTCTCGTCGCTGCCAAGTATGCCGGCCAGGATACCAGCGTTCTGACTGATGCCACCATCTACAGTTGCATTGTAGAAGCCAATATTCTTGACACTACCTACCAGCGCACCAAAGAAACCAGTTTCGAAGCCATCTGTGTTGACGGAAATATTAAGATTCTTGATAACGTGTCCGGTACCATCTAATGAAATAGCCTTCCCGTAACCCTCTTCGTAACTGTTAGCATAGAAAGTGCTGTTGAGAGGCCACCAACCATCGCCCTTCATGTCAATGTCTGCAGTGAGGTTAGCATAGGTGGTCACTCCGTCTGTAAGGCGGTCGCGCAGAGATTGCAGATCGTACTTGTTTGCAATCTGATAAGGATTGTTCTCTGTTCCGTTACCCTTTGTGTCGAGCAGAGTTGCCTTCATAGAGGCCTTGTCCATGTCAAATTCAATGAGGTACTTGCCTGCTGGTGAAATATGCCAAGTGCGATCCAGACCACGTACAAGGTTAGCGCATTCTTGTCCACTCTTGATTTCAAGATATTGTACTTCGCTGCCGTAACGAGCTTCAGTCCAGCTGGAACGTCCTGTAGTACTATAGTTAACCATCTCTTCTGTGCTGCGGCAAGCAATGATGCCGAATGAGCAGTAGGGATTAGAGTTGTCGTTGACAAGATCAACTACACCAACATATTTACCGTTACCAACATGTTGCAAGGGCACCTGTTCGTCGTTCTTCCAACGCATGAGCGAACCTTGACGATTGTTGAGCGTACCAGATACGAAGACTGCATTAGCCCAGTTGTAATCATCCTGGAGTTCGAAGTCAACAGTCATGTTGTTGAGATCAAGAACTATATTATAGGTGCCATTGAGAGCCTGGAAGTCCGCTCCGCCTTCTGCGATGTTGAAATGCTGAGAACTGGGAGTAACGAAATTACGGTTTGCATCTGCACACCGGAAAATAGTGTTAATGCGGCGGAAGTACATGCCGGCACGTTGATTAGCATTGGTGCGACGACTTCGATCCTGCAAGGTAACACTACCTTCGAACTTGCCTTCTTCTGTCATAACGAGAGGATAGAGTGAGCACATCTGGCTGTAGTTCCATTCGCCATTTTCACTATTCTCATCGTAGAGGTCGCCTTGAACATAAACCACACCTCCAATGGCGGGGTTGGCCATCAGTTCTTGGTATTTCTGTTCCGCTTCTTCATCGGTAAGGCTACCATCAGTAACAATTCCAGTTATTTCATCGTAGATGTTATAAAGCGTCTCCTGTAGTTCGCCACCACCCAATCCATCAGCCATATCCATTGCAAACAGTCCTATTTCAAGGAGGCGCTTATAGATCTCTGCACTGGCGGGAATAGCTGCGAACTCTGCATTAATGCGTTCGATGAGCACGAACTGTTCTTCTGTTTCGGCTGTTCGTGCCTCATCTATCATCTGACGAATGGCGTCGATATGTGATTGGCTAATATAGTATTCCTGCTCCCAGCGCTGTTGGTCTATACGTTCTAGTCGCTGGCTATATTGGTCGAGGAAGTCTTGTATAGCTGCACTATTCTGACCAAAATATGTGAGACGGAAGTTACTCCAGATAGTCAGGCTCTTGTTGTGCCATGGGTTGCCAATGTTTCGTATGCCGACGGAGAGTTTACCGTCCTTGACGATGCCGTAGACGGTCTGCTCGTAGCGGCCAGCATTGAAGGCAAAGCTTGCGGTGTAGATATTGTCTGGAACAAAGCCTTCGCCAGTATCAATGTCAACACTTCCTGTCTGTTCTCCGTTATGAGGAGCGCTTTCGTCTTCTGTTGCATCATAGCGGCAGTTAACGCCGTTTAAGGCATCGGTGTAACTTACAGGGTCTGCATACACACTCAAAACAGGTGTTGCGTAATCACCAATGAAGAGTTGTGCAGGAATGATGTCGCTACCATCGTAAAGACCTTCACCACCAGCACCGGGGCGGTAGAATGCTTGTGCCTTGAGTGCATAGATGCCGTCGGCTAGGCCGGTAAGTTCTTGACTAACTTCGAAGCCCAAATTGTATCCTGCTGCAACAGGCATGATGTCGGTAAAGCCACCATTGTGGACCATGTTGTAACCGCTTTCGGTACGGTTTTCAGTAACTGTCCATCCTTCCCATGCAGTTGTGTTATTGAACTTGGGATTGGTAAGGAGCAGGGTGATGTCTGAGCCTTCGCCTGCACTGTTCAGTATGGCGTTTTGCAATAGTTGTTGTGCGAAGGCTTTTTCTGCTTCAAGTTGTTCGACATTGAGGAGCCTATAATCCTTAATATATAGATAGGTTCCGTTTGGATAGTCTTCAGAGGGTTCTTGGCTGTCGGTCAGATAGATTTCGAGTTTATCGGCATGTTCGCCAATGAGGTCGTCTCTGCTTTCCCATTGAGCGAGTATTGCTTCGACGGCTGCAACATAGTTTTCATATGCTGACACGCTGAACTTAATCATGTCGGGCAGGCGGCTTGCTTGGTCGGCTGCTTCGAGGATTGCTTCAGGCTCTGTAAGGTTTTGAGCATTTTCAATTATTTCCTGGTAGGTTTCCTTGAGTGTCTCTTGACCCATGAGTTCGTTCAGTTGCTGAGCATCGTCTTCAATCTGTTGGGCAATGAGTTGATATGCTGCGTTGTCGTTGCCTACATATTCGATGCGGATGCGGTCGATGATGTTCCATGAACCGGCTGCATTGATTTGATTGCTGAGGCCGATGCGCAGTGTGCCATCGGTAACTGCCAAGTAGAGTGGCTTGTTCCAATAGTGTCCTTTGCCCATGTAAACAGAAGCGGCTGCTGTTGTTGCCGGGACGTATTCGCCATTGGAGAGTTGGGCTTCGCCTGTGCCGCACAGGGGAACATCCTTCCCATCGGCTGTTATGTCCATGAGTCGGCGTGCTTGGCGTTTGCCTGCGCTTTCTGCGTAGTAGTATGTGTTGCGCATCAGGTCTTCTTCGAAGTTTTCGTATGCTTCGTTGTCGAGAGCTGTTGCACGGCTGAAGCCTTGCAGTCGGAGCTTATATACGCCGTTTTCGAGGTTGGTGATGTCCTGGTGGGTGTTGAATGTTTTTCCTGCTTGTTCTGCTACACCATTGCTGACGCTGAACTCGTTTCCTGTCCAGAAGTTGCTGTCGTTGGTGAAGTTTGCGTTCTTGATGATGGAGAGGAATCCTGTGTAGTTGGTGTCTTCCTGTCCGCATACAGAGCAGAAGCCGTCTTCGAACTGGTGGTCGGGCACGGTAACCTCGTTGTTGTTAGAGTAGGACATGCCAGAGGGGTCTACTGTTCCGTCGCAAAGTATCTTTCCTTTGGGGTAGACTTGTGCGTGACCATTGGAGAAGGGCAATGGCTGGTCGTCTGTCTGTCCGTTGTCGAGGTTCTGATACCATGCGATGGTGTTTTGGTCGCCATTGAGTTTGTAGCACAGCGAGCCGTCCATGATTTCGTCGTATGAGATGAGGCTTACTTGTTGCTCTATGTCGCTGGTGCAGTAGTTGTTGGAGAGGTGTCCGTCGGTTACGCGGGCAAAGTAGAGGTTTTTACCGTCGTCGTAGCCTGTTACTTCGCTGCAGCTCCAGCAGTTGTTGATGGTTGCTTTGCCGCCGCTGCCGCCCCATCCGACGAGGGCGCCACACTCGCTGCTGCCTTCGATTGCGCCTGTGCAGAAGCAGTTCTCGATGAGTAGTGTTGTTCGGCTGCCTGTGTTGCCGCCGAAGATGCCGGCTGCTTGCTTTCCGGTAGCGTAAACATTACCCATGTTGCCAAGGTTGCGCAGGGTAACGGTGCCGTCCAGTTGGTTTGTGCCACCTACGAGTGCTACACATTCGCCTGTTGCGCTGATGGAGCAGGTTTCGTCGAACAGGAAGTTTTCGATGATGGCTCCGTTGCCGCAGCGACCGAAGAAGCCGGCATGGTTTGATGTTGCGTTGATGTGCAGTTCGCTGATGCGGTGCTGTTGGCCGTCGAAGTGTCCGCGATAGGGGTATGTTGCGTTGCCGATGGGTTCAACCAGTCCGCTGTATTCGGCCATGTCGATGTCGTTGGAAAGTCGTGCATTCCAGTCTGCTTTGCCGAACTCGTTGACCATGCGGGAGAACCAGTAGACCTGGCTTGCATTGCCGAGCATGTAGAATCCGTCTTCGAGGGGTGCGTGTTCGGGATTGCCTTTTCCGCAGTTGACACAGAAGCCGTCTTCGTATTCGTGGGGAGGTATTTCTCCGCTGGGTGAGTTGCTATAGCCTGTGGCGTCAATGACTGTTCCGTCGCAACTGAGTTCGCCGCCGGCATATACTTGGCCGCCTTCTATATAATAAGGTACGGGATAGGGGTCTGTGTCCAGTCGTTGGTTCCAGACGAGTGTTGACTGGTCGCCGTTGAGGGTGTAGCAGAGTTCTCCGCTTGTGAGGGGTTCGTCGGTGATCCAGTAGCCATCGGTGCCTTGGTGTCCTGCGCCTTGGTCGTCGAAGTCGCTGAAGTCGTAGCAGTTTGTCAGTGTCATGGTGTTTGGTTCGTAGCGGACGAGTTGGCAGTAGTATGTGAACTTGTTGCCGGCGAGGTCTGCTCCGTAGATGTTACCGAGGTTGACGCAGCTTGTCATGGAGCTGCCTGCTTTGTTTATCCATCCGCAGAATGCGGCGGCGGGTGCGCCTGTGATGTCGCCTGTGTTGAGGCAGTTGTTGAATTGTATTGTGGGGTATGCGCTTTGTCCTGCGCCGAGGATGCCACTTGCGCTACCGCTGGTGGCGGTGATGGTTGCTTCGTTGACGCAGTTTTCGATGATGAGGGGGCTGCCTGCATCGGTTTGTGCGGCGCCGGAGATACCGCCGATGCCGGTGGTGCCCGTTACGGAGCATGAGCTGTCGATGATGAGGTTGCGGATGGTTGTGCCGCCGCGCAGAACGCCGAAGAAGCCCTGGAAGTTGGAGGGCCTGTTGATGATCATGTTTTTGATGCGGTGACCTTGTCCGTCGAAGATGCCGTTGTACTTGTATGTGGTGTTGAGGCCGATGGGTGTGTGTGCGTTTTCTATGCCTTGATAGTCAATGTCGGCGGTGAGGAGACCGTTGATGGTTGTCTGATGTGCTTCGTTGACCATGGCTGCGAACCATTCCACGTCGGCCGGGCTGCCCAGTTCGTAGAAGCCGTCGGCATTGGGTGTGAGGTGGTCGTGCATGAGTGTTCCGCAGACGCTGCACCAGCCGTCCACGTCGGTGTGTTTGGGTGTGGGCGAGGAGTTTTCGTTGCTGTAGGTTACTTCGCCCAGTGCTACGCCGGCGCAGTTTACTTCGCCTACGGCATAGACTTGCTTGTGTCCGTCGGCGTAGGGCAGTGGGTAGGGGTCTTCGCCCAGTGTCTGATACCAGTTGATGGTGCTTTGGTCGCCGTTGGCTTTATAGCAGAGTTCGCCGCTGGGCACCATGTTGTAGGTGATGTAGGTGTTGCCTGCTGGGGCGGAGATGGGGTCGGCGTCCTGCTGCAGGGAGTAGCAGTTGGTGAATGTGGCGCGGTCGGCGGGGTTGTTCCACGAGAAGGTGTTCATGGTTTCTGCTTCTGCGATGGAGATGCAGTTGGTGTAGTTTATGGTTTTTCCACCGGTTACCCATCCTACGTAGCCTTGGTTGTAGCCTTGGTTGCCTTTCACTTTGATGGCGGAGATGCAGTTGCGGAAGGTGGCATTGCGTGAGGCGTAGCCTACGAAGCCGCCGTTGGAGGTGTTGGCGGTGTAGTCTACGTCGATGTTGACAATGCTGACGCAGTTCTCGAAGAGGGCTGTGTCGCTCCAGTTCCATGCGGCAAAGCCGGCGCAGTTCTTGAAGGATGCGCGGATGCGGCCGCCTACGGTGAGGTTCTTCACGGTGCCGGCAAAGTTGTAGAACATGGCTGTCTGTTTGCCCTCGAAGTCGTAGTTGACGGTGATGGTGTGCCCTGCGCCGTCGAAGGTGCCGCTGTACGAGGTGGAATTCGTGCAGAGCATGAAGTCGAGGCCTTCGATGTCGCTGGTCAGCACGACGTCTGTACTCTCGTAGCCTGGCATTTCCGTCCATAGCTGGAGGTCGTCCTTGCTGCCAATGAGGTACGCACCGTTCTCGTTTTGCTGCAGGTCGGCCCATGCAGCCTGCCCTATGAGCATCATGATGCCCATCAGAACTGAGGAGTAAAGTTTACGTTTCATTTGAGTTTGTTTAGTGAATAATGATTGTTTGTTAGTATGTTGTTTCGTGTTTGTTTGTACTCTTGTAAAGATGCCCTTTGGCTGCTCCGAAATAATGGTTAAGGGTTTTGGCCAATTAGGTTAACCATTATGGGCAGAATGGTTAAGCTTTTCGCCGATAATGGTTAACCTTTCCTGCGGCCCCCTTTTGTGGGCTTTTTCTGCATGGTGTGCGGCTCATCTTACAATGACCTTTTTGCCGTTCCGGATGTATATGCCTCTGGGCAGTGGTGTGCGCGAGTTGACGCGCTGTCCGCTGAGGTTGTAGGTGCCGATGGTTGGCACTTTGACGGGCGAACTCTCTATGTTGTGTATGCCGTCGGGGTTGTAGTCGTCCGACAGACGTTCTATGCGGAAGTAGTCCACGCGGAACTTTCCCGTGCGGTTGGTGCCGGTCACCTGGGTGCCGTCGCCTTTGAGGGAACCGGAACGGATGCCGAGCGTCAGGTCCTCTCCCTCTTCGAGAGTGACAACGACGCTGAGCTCCTGCATGGATTTCCCATCGACAGACTCGCTGATGTATGAGGCGAAAGTGTTGTTCTCGCCTGCCGTAAGGTTCAGCTCATAGTCGTGAGGAGTGCCATAATACTGCACCTCGTTGTTGGCAAAGAGGCGCCCCATGCCCTCCATCCCCGTTTCGCTCCAGAAGAGACAGCTCACGCGATAGACGCCCGGCTGCAACCTGGTGGCTGGAATAGTCTGGTAGAGACACAAGTCGTTGGGCATCGGCTTGTAGCCCGTAGGCGTAAAGGCACAATAGTTCTGCCCGTGCATGCCCTCGCCCTTGCCGAAGAGACCGGAATTGCCCGTGCTGTAGGTGTCGGAATAAGAAAGACTCCATCCGTAAGGAACGCCACGCACGGTCGTGCCGTTGGCCTTCTCCGTGGCAGATTTATACTCGAAGTCGCTGTTCACAATCAGTTCCTCGGTCAGCGAATCCCTGTTCTCCACAGGCAAATCACCTATGCGGCGAATCGTAAAGTGGTCCACCTTGAACCAACCCGACTCGTCGGTCTGCTTGCCGTCATTATTGGTGCAACTCGTCTTGATGCCCACCGTCAGGTCTTCTCCCTCACGCACCGGCAGCACCACACGCATGGGGTGCATGATGGTATGCGTCTCGTAGCCGGCCTTATAGCCCGCATAACTGTTCACCTCGTCTGCTTTGAGCACATTGTCGTAGTCGTTCTTGTGAGCATAATACTGAACGTGGTCGTTGGCAAAAAGACGGCACGGACCGCGCTTGCCCGATTGGTTCCACAACCAACAGCCCACCTCATAGACGCCCGGCTCAAGCTTCTCGGCAGGAATCGTCTGGTAAAGACGGAAATTCTCCGGCATAGGTTTCGACTTGAACCAGCACACAGAACCACCATCGTTCCAGTTGATGGAACCATCACTGTTGCTGATGCCGTAGGAATTGCCGTTCATCGTTCCCTCCAAAGTCCAGCCGTATGGCACACCACGCTGTATGCCACCCGTTGGATTGGTCAGCACAGACGAACCACTCTTATAGAGTTCGAAGTCTGGATTAACAAGAAGACTGTTGGTAAGGCTGAGGTCCTCGGCATCCGTCCTGCGATAAACAATCTGACTTATCACAAGAGCCGGGTTCAAAGCATAGAAGCGGAGCGTCACATCCTTAGTCGTTGTCGCCGTGTACGAAAAGCGAGCCTCGGAATAACCGTGCATCACATTATCGCTCCAGACATTCGTTTCCGCACTGCACTTAATGCTCTTCGACGTTACAGCCCCAGCCCCTACAGCCATCCCCACACAAAGGTCGTGCGATGTCGTAATGGGGAATGTGGGCAGGCAACGCACAACAACCTGATACTTGCCCTTCTCCAAAGGCAAAGTATATTCCACATACGGCGCCTTGCTGCGAGCAGTAGAAGTCGTATAAGTAGTATAGTCAATGGGCCAAACCGTGATGCTCCTGTCGCCAACACCAAGGTTTTCGAGCGTCTTCCAAGCACCTCTGCTGCCGGAATAACTGTCGCTTTCCACATAAACGTAGCCCTCGTCGAGTACTTCTCCCCTTGCATCGTTGGTCTCATCCGCCATCGCGGCATAGGGCATGCCGAACTGTGTGCCCGTATCACTACCGTTGGGCGACTTGTCCATCATGCCGTTCCATTTGCCTCCCGCTGTCTGTGTGTTGAAGATATTCGTGAGATAAACAATGTCGGCGTAGCCCGAACGTGCCAGAGCGGCATACTTCATGGCACGGGTATGGTCGCCTATGCCGGCATACCAATAGCTGAGTTTTGCCCCATAGGCCTTCAGATTCTGTCCGGCAGTAGCAAGAATGGGGTAGGTGAAGAGCTCGAAATAGGCATCTTTCAAGCGTTCCGGTATGCTGGATTCCAGTGCTTGAACGCGGGCGGCGAGTTCCTGATACTCCTTGATGCGCTGCTCCATCTCCTGAATTGTAAAGGTGACGTGGTAAACGGTCTCTGGCTTTGTTTGTGCAGCAAGGCGGTAATGTTCGAGTCGAATCTCGGCCATTTCGTCGGCAAGGTCTTCCCCGAAGGTCTTTGCGGACCACCATCTGCTGAACTGCCATGCTTTTTCTGGTGTCCAGGAGTTGACGTTCCAGGCCAGCTCCATGCAGAATTCGAACTCTGCCTCTGCAGGTTTGATGTCGCCGACGTTAATCATCCAGAAGCGTGTCATGCCGTTTTCGTAGGCTTTCGACAGTTCGTAACTGATGAGAGAGGGTGAGATGGTGCTGAGCCAGATGTAGGAACATGGGTTGCCAAGGTAGCTGAGATGGTAGTAGATGCCGTGGCCGCCGCTTCGTTTGCGCTCGCTTGTGGTTGGTAATTGTCGGATGAAGGCGTAGTTGTCGTCAACCCAACACATTGTCACGTCGTCGGGAATCTTGAGTCCGGCATTGTAGAGCGTGAGTGCTTCCTTGTAGGGGATGTATATTTGGGGAACCTTTGTGGGATCTCCGCCAAGTGAGTCGGTGATGATTTTGCGTTGTGCAGCGATGATATCCTTGAGGCCCTGCAGTTGTGCTGCTTGTCCTTCGTAGCCGAGCAAGGCGACGTCTTGTAGTCCTCTCATGCCGATGTCGTAGATGCCTTCATAGTCTCGTGCCTCGCCGGCGCGTTTTGCCCAGTAGTCTATGCAACCCTGTGGGTTGGTGGCAAACGTGAAGTTGCTGCTATTGTTGCCGCTCTTGAAGCGTGGCCACTCCCAGAGGTTGTCGCGGAGCATGCTGTCGCCGCTGCTCATGATGATGGCCCATGCTTTTGCCAGGCGCTTGTTTTCTTCCAGTGCCCAAAAGGCTTTGGAACTGCCGTGCTTGGCGGGCCAGAGGCAGTTGGCACGCAGGCGGAGCAGAAGTTCCATGACTTTCTCGTATGTGCCCGGACCTATATTGTTATAGGAGGCATCGATGGTTTTCTTTGCCCATGGCAGGAGTGCCCAGTCTTCGTCGTTGATGAAGAGTCCGCGGTATTGTACGGATGGTTTTTCCACTGGGGTTTTGTCGCCTTGCACATAGATGTTTGACACGGGGGCGGGTGTGACATCTGCCCACCAGATGTATGGGGAGACGCCGATGCGTCGGCTTATTTCGAGGAGTCCGTAGGCTGTGCCGCGTGGTGTGCCGCCCATGATGACGAGTGCCTGACTGATGTTTTCTGTGGGGTTCTGTATGAGTTGCAACGAGTAGGCTTCCCATACGCCGGTCAGTCCGGTGGTGTCCACTTTGCCGTCGGCAATGAGGGCGTCGAGAACGTTGGACTGTCCGATGGTTCCTGCAATGATGGGCAGGTCGCCGTTGCTAATGGAATTGCGGAGGGCCAGCTGCTTGCCGGTGATGGTTTTGATATCTCCGATGACGCATCGGCATGCTGTTGTGACCACTTCGGCATCGTTTTTGCCAACAACGAACACGGCGTTCGTGGCGTTGCCCACAATGGGGAAGCCACTTGCCGTTTGGGAAAATGTCAGGTCGGCCATGGCTTGCAGGGTTCCGACGAGTGTCAGAACACTAATTGCCAAATATCGTAGTAAATGTCTTTTCATCCTAAAAAAACTTAATTTTATGGTAATCTGTCGAGCAAAATTAGCAAAAAATAAATAAATATCAAGCAAAATGGTGCAAAATAATTGGCAAAGTTGTTAAAAAATATTCTTTCTGTCGGTATTTGTGAAAATGGAAGTTTGACATCGAAATGTACCAAATCACTTTCTTTATGTCACTTTGAAAATGAACGAGAAGCGACACAAAATAGAATGAAACGATGAATTTCTGGTGAGAAATAACAGGTCGCTGTTCAATGTAAAAGAACAAGTCGGGCAACAAGGTAGTGGATGTTTGCCAACGAGGCACTTCAAATCAGCCGAAAGGCTGTACCTCGTTGAGCCAAAAGTCACGATGAAATGGGGCTTTTTCTGCGTCAAACCCACTCTTTC
>JAEIGA010013166.1_pt1 | contig 12584 bp, 10 predicted proteins | sample 9270691 | NCBI WGS metagenome assembly JAEIGA01 (sample SAMN17057246, study PRJNA624740) | gut metagenome | biome: biome; isolation source: fecal sample | host: Bos grunniens | place: China: Xizang | collected 2019 | reverse complement strand
CTCTTCAAAGAGTAAGGATGGTAAGGAACTCAAGGCACTTGAATTGCCCGGACTTTGGAACGGTGCGATGAGCGACTGGAGTACGGTATTCGTAGAAGTGCCCCTTTCTACCTTTAACCCCGTGAAGACGGTCAACGACCTCTATCGCGAACAACATCAATAACATTGACGAAACAACTTATTTTAGAATTTGCCCGCCTTGCCTTGTTACACCTTGGCAACGGGTATGCCACACTTCCACCACTCCGTAAGCGAGTGGTGGAAAAGTGTATGTGGCTGTCGGAAGAAGAGTTTGACCGCCTCGTAGCGCAAGCACAACTCATGCCTGGTGCGTTCAGCATCAATCTTGCCACTGTAATCGGTCGCCGTATGGACGGTCGTCGCGGTAGTGCTGTGGCAATTGCAGCAACGGTCGTGCCCCTCTTGTTGCTCTTCCTGTTGCTCGTCATCATCTTTGCCCCCATGCGTCATTGGGAACTCTTTGAAAGTATGCTTCGCGGCATGCGTCCTGCGCTTATTGGCGTGCTGGCGGTGGTGGCTTTCCGAATGGGACGCAGCAGTAAGGTAGACCTCAGTTTCCTATGGGTGCCTTTCGTAGTGGCAGTAGCGGTGGGAATCTTCCAAGTTGCTCCCTTGTACATCCTACTTCTAACTGTTGGAGCAGGCTTCTTGTATGGTAAATTCTTGCGTTGATTCGATATGACATACCTCCTACTTTTCATCGGCTTTTTCTTCATCGGTTTCTTCGGTTTCGGAGGTCCCGATGCTGTGCTCGCAATGGTGGAGCACTTTGTTGTCGTGCAAAACGGGTGGCTCACGCATACGCAATTTGCCGACCTGCTTGTTATTAGCAAAATGGTACCGGGCGAAACAGCCGTCAATGCCGCCACGCTGTCGGGTTATGCTGCGGTGTTTAGTAACCTCGGTTTCTTCACCGCCCTCGGAGCTACATCTGCCGCAATGTTAGGACTCGCAACCCCTTCGTTTGTGTGGGCAGAAATAGCGGAGCGCATCACCATCCCTAAGGAATATACGCCCATCGTGGACAGCATCTTCGACTTCTTGCGCGTTGTGGTGCCCGGACTTATCGGAGGCGTAGCCCTCTCACTTTGTATTCCCGAAAACATCGGCAGTCTTGACACGCCGTGGCACCTTGGCGTCAGCGCCTTCCTCTGCGTGTTCACCATCATTGGCATGACCGCCTTTCGCTTTAACCCTGTGTTTCTTATTCTCCTCAGCGGGGTGGCAGGGATGCTGTTGCTCTAAACGCAATCCCTTGTCGTAAAAACAATCTCGGACTTATTTTAAATTATCTCCGACTTAATTTCAACTAAGTCGGAGATAGTTTTTAGCATAAAGGTTATTGTATTTTCTAAGCAAATTGCATTTACATAAAAGTCATGGTTAAGCAATATCCCCTCGAAGACTTCTTCCGCAATTCCGACCGTTCGGGCTATCAAATCTCGCCCGATGGCAACTACTTCTCTTTCCTTGCGCCCTATGAGGACCGCATGAACATCTTTGTGCAGAAGATTGGTTGCGAAGAGACGCAGCGCCTTACGAGCGAAACTGCGCGTAGTGTGGCGGGTTATATGTGGGCAACGAATGAGCGTATCCTGTTTATGAAGGACACTGCGGGCGATGAGAATTACCAACTTTACGGTGTGAATCTCGACGGTAGCGACCTGCGCGCCTATACCGCGTTCCCTGGGGTGCGCACCACGCTCATCGATGACTTGGAGGACATTCCCAACGAGGTGATTATTGGGATGAACAAGCGTCAGGCGGAGATTTTCGACCCTTACCGCTTGAACTTGGAGACGGGCGAACTCACGCTGTTGGCAGAGAATCCTGGCAATTGGCAATCGTATATGACCGACCACGCAGGTAAATTGCGCGCGGTTACGGCCATTGTGGACGGCGTGAACACGCAGATTCTTTATCGTGAACATGAGGACGAGGAGTTCCGACCTGTGTTGACCACGAACTTTAAGGAGTCGGTGGACTTCATGGAGTTTACGCCCGACAACAGAAATGTGTATGCCGCAACGAATCATGGGCGCGACAAGGTGGCACTTGTGCTGATGAATCCCGCGACTTGTGAGGAGTTGGAGCAACTCTATGCACACGAAGTCTATGATGTGTCGAGCATTTCCTATTCTCGCAAGCGCAAAAAGTTGTTGGCGGTGTATTGTCAGGGGCATAAAGACCCCATCCGCCATTACTTTGACGATGAGGAGGCCGCTTTTCGTGAACATCTGAGGAGTTTCTTTTCCGGTCGCCGTTTTGGCATCACCGCTACGGATAAGGAGGAGCAGAAATACTTGATTTATGTGGGCAGTGACCGCACGCGTGGGCATTATTACTTCTACGATCGCGCGGTAGCTACTCCCGTTTTACTTACGGAGCTGGCGCCGTGGATTAAGGAGGAAGATATGGTGCCGATGCACCCAGTTACTTACACCTCTCGCGATGGTTTGACCATCGAAGCCTACCTCTCGTTGCCCCATCCCTATACTCCCGAAACGGCAAAGGCACTTCCCGTCGTGGTTCACCCACATGGTGGTCCCTGGGCGCGTGATTCGTGGGGTTATTCGGCAGAAGTGCAATTCCTTTGCAATCGTGGTTATGCCGTGTTCCAAATGAATTTCCGCGGTTCAACGGGTTATGGTCGCAAGTTCCTTGAAGCGAGTTACAAGCAGTGGGGGCAGGCGATGCAGGACGACATTACAGACGGCGTAAACTGGCTGATTGCGCAGGGCATTGCAGATGCGAAGCGTGTAGCGATTTATGGAGGCAGCTATGGCGGATATGCCACGCTCGCCGGCCTTTGCTTTACGCCCGACCTCTATGCTTGTGGTATCGACTATGTGGGCGTTTCAAACTTGCTCACGTTCATGCAAACCATTCCCCCGTATTGGCGCCCCCTTTTGGAGATGATGTATGAGCAGGTGGGCGATCCAGAAAAGGACCTTGACATGCTTACGGCGTATAGTCCTGCCCTTCAGGCGCATCTCATTAAAGCGCCCCTCTTTGTGGCACAAGGCGCCAACGATCCCCGCGTGAATAAGGCGGAGAGCGACCAGATGGTGGAGGCGCTGAGAAAGCGTGGCGTGGAGGTGGAATATATGGTGAAGGATGATGAAGGCCATGGCTTCCACAACCAAGAAAATCGCTTCGATTTCTATCGTGCGATGGAGCGTTTCTTGAAGCAGCATTTGGGGGATTGATGGAAAAGTAATAATACCTATAACTCTAATCGTCCCTGTAGACACTATAGTTATAACAACTCAGCCGAGCAAAGGCGCATTGCGCTTCTGCTCGGCTGAGTTGTTTTTGGTTATTCGCGTAAGGGGAAAAAGGTGTTTGCCCCCTAATCTTTTTTCGTTTCTTCCTTAACCCCGTAGAGTTGATCCTTAAATGCTTCAATCGCACGCTTGGCTGTTTCGATGGCTTCCTCCATGGGGAAGGGGAGTTCGCCGCCCGAGGCATTTAGGTGCCCACCTCCGTTGAAGAATTGCTCTGCCATTTTGTTGCAGGGGAAATCATCTACCGAGCGAAGGCTGACGCGGATAACATCCTTCTCGGTGTCTTCGCGCAAGGAGATACTCAATCGCATACCACGCACTTGCAGGGGCATATTCACCACACCTTCCATGTCGCCGCGTACAAATTTGAATTCCTTCATCTCGTCGCGCGTCAAAGTAAGTATGGCTGCGCGACGCCCTTCGTAGAACTCCGTCTTTTTGTGCAAGATATAACCTTGCAGGCGCAAGCGATGTTCCGAATAATTGTTGTGAACATTGCGATAAATACGGTCCTTGTCAATGCGCTTTTGGAGCAAAAGACTGATGCACACATAAATTTCGGGGTCGTTTGAGTTATAGGTAAAAGCCCCCGTGTCGGTCATCATCCCCGTGTAGATACACGCCGCTCCCGAACGCGTCATCTGTTCGTAACCTCCCATCTGATAGAGCATGCGAAGCACCAATTCTGAAGTGCTACTCATCTTGGGGCGCGAAATGACCAGTTCGGCGTTTGTGTCAGGGTTCAAATGGTGGTCAATAATCACCCGCTTCGCCTTTGCCTTCTCTACGGCGGCACCCATTTCCTGCAAGCGCTGCACGCTGTTCATATCCATGAGGAAAATCAAGTCCGCCTGCTTAATCAGTCGGTCCGATTCTTCCGCCGCTTCGGTATAAAACTTCACATTCTGCGCCCCCGGCATCCAGCGCAAGAAGTCGGGACAAGGGTTCGGCATAATGATGCTTACTTGCTTGCCCAAATGGCGCAGGTATTCTGCCCAGCCTAAAGCAGAACCCATAGCGTCGCCATCAGGTCCGCGATGCGAACACACAACGACATTTCGGCAGTCCTTAATCAACTGAAGCAGGGAGAATAGTTCTTTCTGTGAAAGAGTGGGGGAGAGCATAGGGGAAAATGAGAAAGGAAAAATGAGAAATGAGAAAGACCTTGCGGGACTATTGTCGTTTATCCCGCAAACGATCTTGTCAACTCGTTTACAGAACGCTTGTCTACTCGTTTATGAAAGCGCCTTAAGCGCTTTGATTTCGGCCTTGGGATCGGCAGCACGGAACACAGCGCTACCTGCAACTACTGCGTCGCAACCGGCTTCGGCAAGAAGTTTGCCCGTTTGAGGATTCACGCCGCCGTCAACTTCGATAATTGCCTTAGAACCAGTGCGCACAATGAGTTCCTTGAGCTTGCGCACCTTTTCAACGCTGTGGTCGATGAACTTCTGCCCACCAAAACCAGGGTTTACAGACATGAGCATCACGAGGTCGAGGTCAACGATGATGTCTTCCAATACGCTGACGGGAGTATGGGGATTGAGCGTTACGCCCGCCATCATTCCTTCTGCCTTAATCTGTTGCACGACGCGGTGGAGGTGCGTGCAGGCTTCGTAATGCACATTCATAATCTTCGCACCGAGTGCCTTGACTTCCTTCACAAACTTCTCGGGCTGTACAATCATAAGATGTACATCGAGAGGCTTCTTTGCGTGCTGCGCCATGGCTTCCATTACGGGGAAACCGAAAGAGATGTTGGGCACAAACACACCGTCCATCACATCAAGGTGAAACCAGTCGCACTGACTCTCATTGAGCATTTCAATATCGCGTTGGAGGTTGCCGAAGTCGGCAGAAAGGAGGGAGGGAGATACTATCATAATGGGGATTTAGAGATTTTGTTGTTGTGAGAAATCCTTATGAATGCAAAGTTAAGCATTTTGTGCAAGATGTCAAACATCTAAGGAGTCACAAGTGCTGCAATCTATGATTTAAGTATCTTTGTGAGTTCCTTCATTCCGACAGAGGCTGTCTCCTTGATGGGAATGATGCGCTTATCTGCGACAAGCGTATCCGCTTCAGGGTCAATGATGAAAATGGGAACATTTGTGGGTGCAAAATTCACCAAGCCTGCCGCTGGATAAACATTGAGCGAGGTGCCAACGATGACAAAAATATCCGCTTCCTGAACTTCCTGAACCGCCAAATCCATGAGGGGAACATTTTCTCCGAACCACACGATGTAGGGGCGGAGTAAAGAACCATCGGGTGCCGTAGCGCCTTCGGGAAGGTCCAGGTGGTCGTAGTCAAGTGTTTGCCACTGGCTATCATCTTCCTTGTTGAATGAAGAACACAGCTTCAGCAACTCGCCATGCAGGTGAACGATGCGCGAAGATCCTGCGCGCTCGTGCAAATCGTCAACATTCTGCGTTATCACAACCACCTCGTAATCCTGCTCTAAAGCCGCTACCAATCGGTGTGCTTCATTGGGCTCGACGGTAGGGAGTTGCTTGCGACGCTCGGTATAGAATTTATTGACATAAGCTGGATTTCTGTGCCATGCATCTACGGTGCATACATCTTCTATGCGGTAATTGTCCCAAAGTCCGTTGCCGCCACGAAAAGTGCCGAGTCCGCTCTCCACGCTAATGCCGGCGCCAGTTAGAAATACGATTTTCTGCATATTATATTTAGATTATTGGGGGATAGAGAACAGAACGAGTAAACAAGAGAAGATTTCCTTGTTTACTCGTTTCTTGTATAAAACCGTTTATGATAAAACTATCGCTGCTTTAAGAATGATATCGCTACCCTTGCGGATTTCAAAAATATGTGTATTGCCTTCCTGCACTTCCGCATAGATATCTAATTGGTCGCCAAACAAGCTTTCCAAGCAGTAAGCCACTTCGATTCGCTTGGGGGGCGTGTTTCTCAAAGTGTTGAGCGAGAAAGTGTTGAGCAACATCTCAATGTAGCGAATCGAATTGACATGCCCGTTGATGTCGAGGTCGCTATACACCGCCTTGTGCGTGTCAATGAGGGGCGCATCCTTAGAAAGGCGCAAGCGACTGGGACCCTTGATATGAATTTCACGCTCGGGGATCATAATGTTCTTGAAACCTTCGTCGGGGAGTTGCGTAAGGTCAGCGGGCTGACGGCTTTCGATGTCGATGAGTGCCCAAATGCTTGTGGCTTGACCGAAAGGTGTACCGTCGGGAGCGAGAATGTCAAAGTGGCGGTCGGTAAACTGGCGGTAAACCTTTGTTACCCAAGTTTCAATGGTGTAATCCTCATTGATGCGCGGCATATTCTCCATATCAATCACGAGGCGCGAGAGCACCCACGCGTGATTCTTGGTATGCACATCATCATAACCAAAACCATTGGCGCCGGCATGCAATGAAGCTGCGCGGAGAATTAAAGTGCCAAGCGTTCCCCAAGCCAAACGCCCCGTAATGTCTTCGGCAAAAGGCTCTACATTGAAATTGTATTTTCCGAATTTGTTTTGCATAGTGGAAGGGTGCGTAAAGTGTCTATAGGCGCTATGGCGCCTATAGTTTTTGTCGTTTTAGTTACAAGCTCAGCCCCAAATCAAAGTGTTGCGCCATCTTTCTCATATTTAATATACCATAGCGCATACGCCCGAGGGCAGTGTTGATACTGATGCCTTTTTCTTCTGCGATTTCCTTGAAGGTCATCTCCTGGAAATAGTGCATCTGTACTACTTCGCGCTGCTCCTGTGGAAGTTTCTCTATCAAGTGTTGCAAGTCAATAAATGTCTGTTCGCTATCAATTGCACTTTGGGCGCAACGGTCAGCAAGCTTCGCGTTATTGAGAATGTCCACTTCAGTCTCGTCTGTTGAAACCGTGTTTTCTCCCTTTTCGCGGCGGAAGAAGTCGATGACGAGGTTGTGAGCTATGCGTGTGACCCACGAATAGAATTTACCCGATTCCGTATAGCGACCGTCACGAATGGTGATAACAACCTTTACAAATGTTTCCTGGAAAATATCCTCGGCAACATCTGTATTGCGTACATGATAAAGAATGTAGGAGAAAAGCCTATCCTTATAGCGCTCAAGGAGGACATCAAAAGCCTCGTCCTTACCCATTGCATAAAGCGCCACCAACTCCTCGTCGGTGCGCATAGTGAGCATGTTCATACTTTACTATTTTAAAATTTAGAGTAAAGTCTTTTCGATAGGCAAATAAGTTTTAAAAAGTGAAGCAGTTGCGAGTGTCGTAACTGCAAAATGTGGATTTTATTGTTGCAAAGGTAGGGAAAATTTTTCTGTCTGCAAGTTTTCAGAAAGATTTTTTCGTCTGGGTTGCCCGTTAAAAATTCAAAACTTATCTTTGCAAGTACATTTTTGCACACTATAGATTTATGATGTGCAACTTCCCTTGCATCAATGTGATACACCCTTTAAACAAAGTCTTGCAATGAACACACCCACCTATTTATATACTGAATTCTCGCATTTTTTGAAGCGTTATTTTTCTGTGAAAGTGCAGAAAATCTCTGTGCATGCTGGCTTCACTTGCCCTAATCGCGATGGAAAGATTGGTCGTGGGGGGTGCACTTATTGCAATAATCAAACTTTTAATCCTGAGTACTGTGCTACGCAGCGTAGTGTTACCGAACAGCTGGAGGAAGGGAAGGCTTTCTTTGGGCGTAAGTATCCCGACATGAAATACTTGGCATACTTCCAGGCTTATACCAATACTTATGGTGAATTAGAGCATTTGAAGTGCTTGTATGAGGAGGCACTTGCGGTGGATGATGTTGTGGGGCTTGTTATCGGTACGCGCCCCGACTGTGTGCCCGATGAATTGCTCGACTATTTTGCCGAGTTGCAAAAGAAGTACTTCGTGCTCATTGAATATGGGGTAGAAACTACCAACAATCTTACGCTCAAGCGCATCAATCGTGGGCACACTTTTGAACAAGCTGAGGATGCTATTCGTCGCACCGCTCAACGCGGAATTCCCGTCGGTGCACACTTCATTTTGGGGCTTCCTGGAGAGGCTTGGGAAGAAATCGTGGGGCAGGCTGACACCATCTCAAAGTTGCCGCTTGATACCTTGAAATTACACCAACTTCAGATCGTGCGCGGCACGAAAATGGCACAGGAATTCTCCGATGAATCCGCCGATTTTCGACTTTTTACGGCGGAAGAATATGCTGCACTCGTGGCGGATTTCTTGGAGCGACTCGACACCCGTATTGCAGTAGAGCGCTTTACCTCGCAATCTCCCAAAGAGCTCCTCGTGGCACCCGATTGGGGACTCAAAAATTATCAGTTCGTAGAGTTGGTAAAGAAGATATTGCGACAGCGTGGCACTTATCAAGGGGCGGGTAGGCGAGGCACCGAGCGTGTGTGATTTTCGACTAAACATATACCGACATCGTAAAAAAGATTCGGCACATAATTTAAATTCTTCGGCACACAATTTAAAATATCTCCTACATTATATTCAGTCGCCCCGATAAGTCAAAATCCCTTTCGCACTTGCTTGGTGCAGCATCCGTTCAATCCTTGATATTTGTGGTGATAATTCAAAAGTGAGTGATAAGGGTGGATTTTTCTATGTTTTAACGGTGATTATTTTGTAAAACCATCGGGGTTGTGACTGAAGTGCATATTTTTGAAACCGCTTTTTTGTTTTCTGCTTATTGATAAAACTCTGATATCAATATAGTAAGCTGTTATTTTTGGTAAAAAAATGCGACAAATGGCGGTTGCTGTTTGAGGATTGGGGGGTAGTTGTTAATATAATTACTAAAAAATGACAGAATCTGTCAATTATAACAAATTTGTGTGTTTTTTTAACAGCCTGGCACCCGTTGAAGATGTTTTTTAGCTCTAAAATCATAAAAAATTAAAAAATGACAAGGTGGTTTAGCAAAAAACTACTAAATTTGCCACAATCCCGTATACTATGCCCGTAGTGTGCCTATGCGGGAATGATGAATATTCATAATAACTACATAACAAATTTTATCTTGATGCGTATGAAAAACCATTTTAGCAAAATGGGAAAGGCGTTGCTTAGTGCTGCGCTGCTTTCTACTGTCGGCTTTACTTCTTGCGCGGATGACAAGTTTCATCTGAAGGATTATGAGGAAAGTTCTCCCTCATTCCTTGGGCAAAGTATTTACCATGAATTGCAAAATCGTGGTGAATACACTACTGTGCTTCGTCTCATAGATGACTTGGAGTATGCCGAAGTGCTTTCTAAAACAGGTAGTAAGACCCTCTTTGTGGCCAATGATGCTGCTTATGCTAAGTTCTTTGCCGAAGGTGGAAATCCTTGGGGCGCAAGATCTTATGAGGATCTCACTAAGAACCAAAAGCGTGTGTTGCTCAACAACTCAATGTTGAACAATGCCTATGTGCTTGAAATGTTGGCGAATACAGAAGGCGGTGGTAAGAACCTCTGCTTGCGTCAAGGTACTTCTGCTACAGCTTCTGACTCTGTAGCGCGTTGGCATGTGGATGAACTTCCTCATACAATGTCAACTACAGAAACAGACTGGTTTAAGGGACTCCGTGAAGCGGGAGACTCTGTTTATATGGCTCTTGACTCAACAGACCCAATGATGGTTCACTTCATCGAAGGTCAGTTGAAGCAAAAGAGCATTGATACTGCCGATATCTCTAAGATTATGGGGCAGCCCTGGATTCCTGAGGCTACTGAAAATAATGGAATGAGCTTCGGCTTTATCAACGACTGTCGTATTATCGACGGTGACATCGTTTGTTTGAATGGTTATGTACATTTGCTTGACAAGGTGTTGCTCGCTCCTGGTAATATGGCTGAAGTGATTCGCACAAACGGCCAGACAAACCTCTTCAGTGCAATGCTCGACCGTTTTGCTGCTCCTTATTATAATGAGCAGCTTACAAAGCAGTATAAGGCATTGAATGATATTCCCGCTGACTCTGTTTTTGAAAAGCGTTATATTTCTAACCGTTCACAGGGCGGTGGTAAGATTAACCGTGACCCCAATGGCGAAAGCTTTAAGGTTCAGCAGTTCTTGCCCTTCGACCCAGGATGGAACCAGTATGCTGTATCTTCTTCAACTCCGAAGGAACAAGATATGGCAGCTATGTTCGTGCCTACAGACGCAGCAATGGAAACTTACTTCTTGAATGGTCCTGGTTTCGCAATGCTTCAGCGTTATGGTGAAGAGCCCTTTGATAAGTCTACATTGTTGAAGAACCTCTACCAGATTCCTCTTTCATTGATGCATCCTTTGCTTGAAAACTTGATGAAGGACTCATTTAATGAATCAGTTCCCAGCAAGTATCTTACTGTTGTGAACGACGCGCAAGACCAGATGTTTAATGCTTACACAACAGCAGATGACTTCAAAAAGCACATTGTAAAGTGTCATCTTGCAAACAATGGTGTTGTGTATGTGATGGATGAAGTTAATCCTCCTGCAGAATATGCATCAGTTATTGCTCCTGTAACAATCTTGGAAGACATGAAGGTGGTGCGTTCTATCGTAAAGGCGGACGACAACTACATTGAAGGTAATGAATATAACAACGCTCCTTTGAAGCAGTACTTCTCTACTTACCTCAAGGCGATGCAGAGTAATTTCTCATTCTTCGTGCCTGTGGATGCAGGTCTTGCTAACTATGGTATTGTTGACCCTGTAAGCTTCTCTTCACAGCCTTATGGTAACTCTAATACGCGTAACCGCTACTATTGGAGATATGAGTATGACTCAAAGGGTTCTACTTTCCCCATTAAGGCTACTGCGTATGTTTACGACAGCAAGAACGGTCAGTCTAATTCGGACAACAAGAAGGGTGCTGCATATGTATCAAATGCTACTGATGCGTTGTCTACACAATATGGTGACCAGAAGCGTCGTCTTTTGATTGAAATGATTGACCAGCACATCGTTGTACACGATGATACAGTTGGTGTAGATGATGCTCGTCAGTATTACCTTTCAAGAAGTGGTGCTCCTCTTCGTTTGACCGATAAGGGTATCTCATATCTTAATGGTAACATCGGTATGAAGGTCGAAGGTGGTTATCAGGTAATGTTGAATGACCCCACAGAAGGTAATGCTGGTAATGACCACACTGCAGTGGTTACAAATTCATACAACCAGAAGAGATCGCAGACAGGTTATGGTAATGGTATGACTTATATCATTGACCGTCCTGTACAGGCTACTGTTCGTTCAGTATACAACCAGCTTAACGATAAAAACTACAATAAGGCGTATACAGACTTCTATGATTTGGCAGACCCCAAGAATATCACAACAGACTTGCTTAAGGCTTGTGACTATTTCTTGACAGGTGAACTTGACAAGGAAGGTAATCCCATCGAAATGACAGGTGATGAACAGAACCGTGAAAAGTTGAAGTTCCATGTATTCGTTCGTTACACTGATAACGCTGGTACAAACTTCTGGCCTATGGGTAGCGAACAGTTGGTGCGCTTCTTCAACAACTACCATTACACAGTTTATGTTCCCACAAACGAAAAGGTACAGGAAGCTCGTGCTAAAGGTTTGATGACTTGGAAGGAAATTTCTGACTGGGTGTCAAAGAAGACTAATAAGTATAAGAAACCCCTTTCTGACGAAGATAAGGCAAAGGCAAGAACTATGATCACTGTGCTTGTGAACTTTGTGAAGTATCACTTCCAAGACCAATCAGTGTTCGTTGACAATGTAACTGCTACTAATCAGTATCAGACTTCATGTATTGATAATGTAACAAATTCTTACCTTTCTCTTGAGGTAACTCAGTCTCCCTCAGCGCTTTCAATTCTCGATAGAAGCGGAAATACAGTGAGCGTGGTTGATGTAGAAGCAAACCGCAACCTTCTTGCTCGTGATATTAGCTATAATGCGAGAGGTGCTTCAGCGCGTTATATCAGTAATTCTTCATATGCTGTAATCCACCAGATCAATGGTTACCTCAACTTCAATACTCCTGAAGACTATGCAGGTCTCTATTTTGAAGGTGACGAAACAAAGGGTCAGATGCCTGTTGGTAATTTCGACTTCTGGAACTACGCGAAGCCCGAACAACTCAATTCTTATGTTGCTAAATACAGACTCAGATAATAAGTTAATATTATGAATTACATAAAGTATCTCTTAACCCTCGCATTGTGCTGCACTTTTACTATGGTGATGGCGCAAAAGAGAATTTCGGGTCATGTATGGAGTGAACTCGACGGACCCGTAATTATGGCGAACGTTGTGGAGTTGGACAAAACGAATCGTGTGGT
>JAEIGA010013165.1_pt1 | contig 12584 bp, 12 predicted proteins | sample 9270691 | NCBI WGS metagenome assembly JAEIGA01 (sample SAMN17057246, study PRJNA624740) | gut metagenome | biome: biome; isolation source: fecal sample | host: Bos grunniens | place: China: Xizang | collected 2019 | reverse complement strand
GCATCAATAAGCTTCTTGGCTTCTTTGCCAAGCTCACTGCCAGCTGCAATTTCTGCTCTGAGTAGCTCTCCAGTGGAGATGTGCTTGAGATTATACTTCTCTGCGATAGCTGAGGCGTGTGTGCCTTTGCCAGCCCCCGGAGGGCCGAATAGGATGTAGTACTTCATGTTATTATTCAATTACGTAGATATCTTTATAATTACGTCCCAACTCATCATAATCCAGACCGAAGCCCACGATGAATGCGTTAGGAATCTCCATGCCCACATAGTCCAGGACTACGTCTTTATCATAGACATCAGGCTTGAGAAGCATAGTGCAGATCTTGACATCTTTTGCACCTTTGTCTAAAAGCATTTCCTTGAGAGCGACAATTGTGTTGCCGGTATCAACAATATCTTCACATACGATGATGCTACGGTCTTTGACGTCAGTTGTGAGTCCAAGAGCTGTGAGCACTGTGCCTGTCGACTTAGTACCTTGATATGAAGATAACTTGACAGACATCAATTCGCAGTTGAATTTGAATCTTAGCAACACCTCTGAAGTAAAAGGAATCGCTCCATTGAGAACGCAAAGTACAAGAGGAACTTCTGTAGAGCCTTCAAAATCTTTATTGACTTTGTCGGCAACCTTGTCAATTGCCTTCATTATCTCTTCGTTGGAGATATATGGTACAAAATGCTTGTCGTGAAGTTTGATTTTATTTTCCATTATCCGTCAAATAACCCTCTAATTTACTAATTATTTTTATATTAGTACCCAAAACTTAGACTATGATGTTACTTCTTCTGCTTTTTGCCCTCATTTCAGGGCCAGACTATTATGATGCATTGCTGTTTCTTGCTGGTGCCGGTACAATTGAAGAACTCTCCGAGGAGGATATGGAGCGCTATGACAACCTTGCCAAGCACCCAATAGATATCAATAATGCTTCTCGTTCCAAACTTCTGTCTTGTGGCCTGTTTACTCGCTTCCAGGTAGCTTCAATAGTAGAATATCGCCAGATGAGCGGAGATATTCTCTCGCTTGCCGAGCTATCTCTAGTGGATGGTTTCAATCCTGAACTGACAGATGCACTTTCTCACTTCATCAGCGTTAAGTCCCGGTTTCCAGGGTCACACCGTGATTCTCATGATTTCAGTCAGGATTTAGTGCTGGCATCTGCTCTGAGGGCTTCAGATGAGGAGCTGGAAAGTACATATAAGATTAAGTATCACGCAGAGTTAGGCTCTGTTGCGGAGTTATATTGGACTAGTCGCACCAGCTATTCTGAGCCGGAACCCAATCTTGGAGTAGTCAGCGCCGCAGTTTATGGTAAACGCCATCTTGGCAAATTGGTATTGGGAAGTTATTCTGCGCGTTTCGGACAAGGCCTTAATCAATGGAGCGGTTTCAGCTTGAGCGGCTATTCTTCCATCTCTGCCTTTCACAAAAAGGCAAGCGGGATTGCTGCGAGCCCTAGTGCGTCTGCCAGCCATATTGGAGTCGCCAGCGATTGGGAGCTTGGCCCTTTCGGTCTCTCTGCAGCTGCCGATATTGTCGGTAAATCCGGAGTTGCACATCTTGACTGGAGTGGCAGAAATCTCACTTTGGGAAGCACGATAAGCAGCACAGCATCTTCGCTGGATCTGCGCTATGGCTTTGCCGATATGAGCCTTTTCGGCGAAACATCGTGGCACTATCGCAATCATATCGCTGCGCTGGCAGGGCTCCTCTGGATACCCGAATATGGTCGTAATCTTGCATTGCAAGCGCGCTACTATTCGCCTGAATATAAAGAATATAGCGGCATTGCCTTGGGGTATTCTGATACTACTATATTTGCGAGCGCTGACTTTGCAGTGAGGGGTGGAAAGGCGCAGTATAAGTTGCTTGCCCAGTGGAAGCCCAAGCTCTCCCCGTCTGACTCGCTGGGATTGTCGCCACAGCTGAGGATAAATCTGCGATATCGTCCAGAGGATAGTGCTCCATTGAGGGTGGATGCTCGCGTGGATTGTTTGCTGACATCTGGGAAAATCAATTTTGCTTTCCGCTACAACGCTCTCTGGTGCCGTTCATTTGCACACATGGCCTATCTGCAAGCTTCCTACAAGACGGAAAAGCTGACGATGAGTGCCCGTGCAACTGTATATAAGGTTGATAATTGGGATGACCGTATCTATGTCTATGAGCAGGATGCTCCAGGAACTTTCAATGTCCCTGCACTGTATGGCCGTGGATGGAAGGCATCACTTTTTTGTGCCTGGCATATAAACAGAAGCCACAGCTTGTGGCTGCGGCTTGAGTATAAACCTGAACGCACCGAGGTGAAACTTCAGTACAGGTGGCGTTAGATGCTCTATAGAACCGGAATTACCTTTTCCATCGCGATTCCGCGTGAGCCTTTAAGCAGGATAACTGCTTGCTCGACAGGGTGTTCTGCTAGGAATGCTGTGAGCGCTTCGGAGGTGCTGAAGAGCATTTCGCTGCCCTTTCCTTCCTGCTCTACAGCCTTTGCAAATTCTTCTCCGACGAGATAGCTTTCCAGCTCCATACTGCGAAGTTTGCCAAGGATGCTGATGTGCTCTCTGAGCGAATCCTCACCGAGCTCGCGCATATCTCCGAGCATTGCAATTTTGCGCTCTGCCTGCACGTTGGAGAAATTGTCGAGCGCCGCATTCATTGAAGATGGGTTGGCGTTGTAGGCATCCACGATGAGGGTGTTCTTCTCTGTGCGCATCATCTGAGAGCGCTTGTTTGCAGGACAGTAGCCCTCGATTGCCGCTATCGCTTTATGACGGGCGACGCCGAAGTATTCGCCTACTGCGAGTGCTGCGAGTACGTTGTCTGCATTATAACTGCCCACGAGCTGTGTGTTGATGGTCTCCCCTGCTAGTTTAATGCGCAAGAAAGGCTGGTCAGGGCTGCTTGGAAGCAGTTCTGCTCCCTGATACTTCATGCCGTAGCCATAGCTGTGAGAAGGCTGTTTTGAGGCCATCTCGCGAAGGTTGCAGTCGTCTTCGTTGACAAAGATTAGAGATCCGCGATGCTCGCCTAACCAGCGATATAATTCGCCTTTGGCAGCTTTCACGCCTTCAAACGAGCCGAAGCCTAGAAGATGAGCCTTGCCCACATTGGTGATGAGTCCGTAATCCGGCTGACTTACCTGCACAAGCTTGGTGATGTCATCTGGGTGATTGGCTCCCATCTCGATTACCGCAATTTCAGTGTCCGGTGTGATGCTAAGCAAAGAAAGGGGCACGCCTATATCGTTGTTTAGGTTGCCTTTGGTTGCTGTGACTTTATACTTGCAGGACAATACTGCCTCAATGAGGTTCTTTGTGGTAGTCTTGCCGTTGGTTCCTGTGAGACCGATAACCGGAAGCTTGCCGTCTCTGACATGTTTTCTGTGATGTATTGCAAGCTGTTGGAGTGCTTTGAAACTGTCTTCTACAACTATCAGTTCTGCTCTTTTAGGAAGATTACCGCAGTCTACAACTGCCCATCTCGCTCCTTTTTCCAAGGCAGAGAGTGCATATTGATTGCCGTCAAAGTTTTCTCCTTTAAGTGCAAAGAAGATTTCTCCTCCCTGTATGTTGCGACTATCTGTAGTTACCTTGCAGTCACACTGAAGGTAAAGCTCATAAAGATCTTTTATTTCCATTGTTATTTTACTCCTGTACTGCCGAAACCGCCGGCGCCTCTGACAGATTCTGCAAGCTCGTCAACTTCTTGCCACTCAATTACTTCATGCTTAGCAAGCACAAGCTGAGCAATCCTCTCGCCCCTCATAATGGTAAAGTCATCGTTGCTGAGGTTTACAAGAATCACGCACACCTCGCCTCTATAGTCAGCATCAATTGTACCCGGAGTATTGAGCACTGTGATACCTCTTTTAGCTGCAAGTCCGCTTCTTGGGCGCACCTGAACCTCATATCCCTGAGGGATTTCGAGGTAAAGGCCGGTTGGAACCATTGCTCTCTGAAGAGGCTTGAGCACGATGGGTTCAAAATTGGCCGCTCTGACGTCCATTCCTGAGGCAAACTCAGTCGAGTACTGAGGAAGAGCATTGTCGCTCTTGTTGATGACTTTTACTATCATTGTCTGGGTTATTTGTGTGCTTTTGAGTATATGAATGCAGCAATTATTGCAAACAAAACATTTGGAATCCATAGTGCTATCCACGCAGGTAGCGTATTGGTGTAGACAAACATTTCGCTCAATCTGAGGAAAAGGATATAGCCAAATGCAAGAGCGATTCCAAGTCCGATGTTCCAGCCGATGCCGCCGCGCTTCTTGCGAGAAGACAGGGTAACTCCCATAATTGTCAGGATGATTGCCGAGAATGGAAGCGCAAGGCGTCTGTTCTTCTCAATCTGGGCATACATTACGTTGGCATCGCCACGCATGTTCTGCGTTTCAATCAGGTCGCTGAGTGCCGCTGCATCAAGGGTTTCTACAGTCTTTTTGTTGTTAAACAAGTCCTTGAGTGTCAGCTCAATGACTGTGTCTACCTGAGCTTTATATTGGATCTCATCGGTGAGTCCGTGGCTATAGTCGCGGATTACTACCTTGCGCATATTCCAACTACCTGTCTCTTCTTCCCATCTTGCGCTTTCTGCCGCAACTTTCTTGACCAGTTTATTGTCTTTGATATCTTCGATTGAGAATCGATATGCAGTGTTGTTCCAACGGCTAAATGACTCAATATAAACAAATTGACCGGGTGCTATCTGATAATGGAGATCTCTTAGATTGAATGTCTCGTTTTTCTTGACATATTTGCTCTCAAACTCAACTCTGGTGACATTGGATTGAGGGATGATAAAGAGATTGAGTCCAAGTGAGAGCAGGCCGATGAATATGGATGAAACTATATACGGCACAAGCATCCTTTTGTAGCTGACGCCGGAAGAAAGAATCGCAATGATCTCGGAGTTTGATGCCATCCTGGAGGTGAAGAATATCACCGTGATGAATACAAACAACGGCGAGAACATATTTACGAAATATGGAATGAAGTTTAGGTAATAGTCAAATATGATTTCCTTTATCGGAGCTTCATTCTTGACGAAGTAGTCAATTTTCTCGGAGATATCAAAGATGATGACGATGCCGATTATGAGCAGCAACGCCACAAAGAACGTGAGTATAAACGTCTTTGCTATATACCAGTCTATCTTTTTGATACCGAGCATCTTACATTCTTCTGCTAATGCGTTCTACCGTCTGTTTCTTCCAGGCTGCGAAGTCTCCTGCCTGAATGTGCTTGCGAGCTTCTCTGACTAGGTCGAGATAGAATGCGAGGTTGTGCTCGCTTGCAAGCATTGCTGCAAACATTTCCCCGGCCTTGAAGAGGTGGTGGAGGTAGGCTTTTGAATAGTTATGGTCCACAAATGAGGCACCGAGAGGATCTATCTCACTGAAGTCCTCTGCCCATTTTGCATTGCGCATATTCATAATGCCGTCCCAGGTGAAGAGCATTCCGTTGCGTCCGTTGCGGGTTGGCATTACGCAGTCAAACATATCCACTCCCCTCTCAATCGCTTCAAGGATATTGACAGGCGTACCGACTCCCATCAAATATCTTGGCTTGTCCTTAGGCAGCAATGGGCACACGAGCTCGATTGTCTCGTACATCTGCTCTGAGCTCTCACCCACAGCAAGACCTCCGATGGCATATCCGTCGGCTCCCATCTGCACTGCGTGCTCTGCCGCCTCACGGCGAAGGTCAGGGTAAACGCAGCCTTGCACGATTGGGAAATAGCACTGCGAATAGCCGTAGAGCGGCTCTGTCTCGCGGAAGCGCTTGTCAAATCTCTCCAGCCAGCCTTTTGTGAGGTCGAGGCTCTTGCGGGCATAGTCGTGCGAAGCGTCGCCAGGGCAGCATTCGTCAAGAGCCATCATAATATCAGCACCGATAATGCGCTGAGTATCAACGTTGTTTTCAGGGGTAAAAAGGTGCTTTGAGCCGTCGATATGGCTGCTGAATCTACAGCCTTCTGCTGTCAGCTTTCTGATGGGGCTGAGAGAGAACACCTGGAATCCGCCACTATCTGTGAGGATGGGTCTATCCCAAGATTCAAATTTGTGGAGTCCGCCGGCAGCCTTGAGTGTATCAAGTCCCGGACGGAGATAAAGATGGTATGTATTGCCAAGTATAATCTCGGCTTTGATGTCTTCCTTAAGATCTCTATGGTATACGCCTTTGACCGAGCCGACTGTGCCAACAGGCATAAATATCGGAGTCTGGATATCTCCGTGGTCTGTGTGCAGTGTGCCGCATCTGGCACTTGAATGAGGGTCAACGCAGGATAGTGTAAATTTCATTCTTCAAAGATAGTGTTTTTCCCACTAAAATCATTTATTTTTGTAAGCTAAAACGATTAATACTAAATCAAGCATATATGAAAAAATCACTTGTCAGCCTTCAGCTGATTATCATGAACTTCCTTCAGTTTGCAGCATGGGGTGCATACCTCACTTCAATGGGAAGTTTCTTGGCCAAGTCGGGTTTTGGTGAGCAGATCTGGCTTTTCTTTGCAACTCAAGGTTTTGTTTCAATCTTTATGCCTGCTATTATGGGCATTGTTGCAGATCGTTGGATCCCTGCTCAGAAGGTACTTTCGTTCTCTCACGGCCTTGCCGGAATTACAATGCTTGCCGCCGGATTCTATGCGATGAGCGCAGGCGCTGCAATCCAGTTTGGAGTGTTCTATGCTCTTTATACATTGAGCGTTGCATTCTTTATGCCGACAATCGCTATTTCCAATTCTGTGGCCTACAATGCTCTAGAAAAAGCTGGTAAGGATCCTGTAAAGGACTTCCCTCCTATCCGCGTTTTCGGCACAATAGGCTTCATCTGTTCAATGCTCCTCGTAAACTTTGTAAAGGGCGCAGATGGCGTGCAGTTCCAGCACACATACAACCAGTTTATTGTTTCAGGTGCAGTCAGTGTCGTGCTCTGCATATATGCTCTCTTCCTTCCAAACTGTCCTTGCAAGCCTAAGAGTGCAGGTACTCAGAGCTTTGCTGAAGCTACCGGATTGAGCGCATTTGCTCTCTTCAAGGAGAAGCGTTTTGCTATTTTCTTCATCTTCTCTATGCTTCTTGGTGCTGCCCTGCAGATTACCAACGGATATGCCAACACCTTTATCACTTCTTTTGCTGATAATCCTTTGTTTGCCCACACTTGGGGTGCAAATAATGCAAATGCTCTTATCTCCCTCAGTCAGGTCTCAGAGACTCTGTGCATACTCTTGATTCCTTTCTTCCTGAAGAAATTTGGCATTAAGATCGTTATGCTGATCGCTATGTTTGGCTGGGTATTCAGATTTGGTTTCTTTGGTGCCGGTGATCCTGGTAGCGGAGTATGGCTATTTATCCTCAGCTGTCTTGTATATGGTGTTGCCTTTGACTTCTTCAATATTTCAGGCTCACTATATGTAAATGAAAATGTTGATAAGGGTATGCGTTCTTCAGCTCAGGGACTCTTTATGTTGATGACCAATGGTCTCGGTGCTTCTATCGGTACATGGGCTGCAGGTCTTGTTGTAAACCATTATGTATATAATGCCGCTGAGCCATCTTGGGCAACTGCGTGGTATGTATTTGCTGCATACTCTCTAGTTGTAGCGGTGCTGTTTATGATTCTTTTCAAGGATCCTCGCAAAGAGAAAAAGGCCTAATAATCAATACCATATAACAATAAAAGGACGACCCTCGGGCCGTCCTTTTATTGTATTAAAGTGATTTAGTAAGAGATGCCAGCAGGAAGTTCCTTTGCCTGGTCAATCATCTTCTGAATCTCGCATGAAACAGGTACGCGCTTTACAAGATGTTTCTCCTCGTTTACCTCAACCATTTTAGCTGCGAGGTTTTCTGCATTGCGATGAGCAAGCTCCTTAACTGTATCAACACCAGCAGCCTCAAGAAGCTCTGCAAACTGAGGACCTACACCCTTGAGACGGAAAAGGTCAGCGTGGTTAGTCCATCTGAGGATATTCTTCTCTGGAATTTCAGTCTCTTCTGCAAGAGCCTTGCGTCCGGCAGGACATGCACACTTTGCAAGGAGATCTTCAACCTTTACGATACCAGCTGCGGTGAGTTTTTCTGCATATGCAGGACCTACACCCTCAATGTCAATAATTTTGTAAGCCATAATGTTAAATATTAATAGTGGTTGTATAAATATTATCGTTTACTTGCCATTTTGCGACGTGCACGTCGGCGGGCATATTTTCTATATTGGTATATCTTGCGATATAGTGCAAATCCTATCAGCGCACTAAAGAAAACGCTGATGACGACAACTGTGGTAGCGTCTGCATTTGAGCCTTTTACTCTTGCCCACATCTCAATCAGTTTATGTGTGTTGTCGCCCCAATCGTGTTCCATAGCACTATGAGCGATGTCTGATGCATCTGGATAAAGCACAGGGTCTACTGATACCGCACTAGCTTCCGGTCCGAAGAAGTAACTAAGATCAATCTCAGGGAGGCTCTCGTCTATAAAAGCTTCAAGGACTTCCTTTGCGCCGGAGCAAGATACATAACCGGTTACGTCTACGTTGCGGATCACTACATCCGGACGGCTCATAAAGTTTATCCAGTATTTTGCAGCCTTTGTGTTACCCGCATACTTAGGTATTACCCAACCATCAAACCACACGGTAAAACCTTCTTTAGGTGTGCTATATCTCAGGTCGATACCCATTTCTTGGCCTTCTTCAATGGCCCATACCGCATCACCACTCCAAGTGAGGTTGATCCAAGCTCTTTCCTGAATCATCTGCTCTTTGCCGAAGTCAGCTTCCCAGCCTGCAACAAGTTTCTTGGCTTCCTTCATAAACTCCTCTACAGCAAGCAGATCATCATCTGTCGTGTAATGCATCAGGTCGTCAAGAGTGACTTTTCCATCCTTGAGGTCATCCTGTCGGACATAGGTAATAATCTGAGAATAGATATCTCTCGGAGAGTCCTTGATGATTATCTTATCAGCATACTTAGGATTATGAATCGCCTTCCACGAGCTGACGTCCTCAGGGTCTACATAGGCTGCATTATAGAGGAAACCAGTTGTGCCCCACATATATCCCACGGCGTAGTCATTGGCATTTTTGCCGTTACCTACCATCTCATTGAAACGGTCGCGAATATACGGTGCTACATTGCTGTCGATGTAGTTTGGCGTGTCGCCAAAATCTTTGTCGATTGGAAGCAGCAGGTCGTGCTGGAGCATTCGCTCAATGATATAGTCTGATGGACATACTACATCATAGTCTTCTTTTCCTTTTTCAATCTTTGAGAGCATGGTCTCGTTGATGTCAAAGGTCTGATAGATGACTTCAATATTTTCTCCTGTCTGCTCTTTGTACCACTGTTCAAAGTCCTCGATGAGTGTCTCGTCGATATAACTGGACCAGTTGTATACCTTGAGGTAGTCTGATCTGTTTTCTGAACACCCAAAGAATACAAGTGCACTTGTAATGAATAATATAATGCGCTTTATCATAGTGGTTTGTGAGCTTTTTTGTTGGACTTTGCGCCTCTGACATTAACAATGATAAGGAGTACAAGAACAACCACAAAGATTATTGTCATCAGCGGCCTTAACTCAGGAGTCAGACCACCTTTGCGGGCATCCGTATAGATATATGTGGAGAGAGTTTCCAGGCCCACAGTGCCCCTTGTAAAGAATGTCACTGCAAAGTCATCAAGAGACATTGTAAATGCCAATATTGCACCTGAAATCATTCCTGGCTGCAGCTGAGGTACCATGACCTTCCAGAATGCTTGAGCCGGAGTCGCTCCCAGATCAAGAGCAGCCTCGTAAATATTCGCCGGCAGGCTCTTGAGCTTTGGCAGCACATTCAGGACCACATAAGGCGTGCAGAAGGTGATGTGAGCCAGTACGACAGTCGTAAATCCTTGGTTGACGCGGAAGAAGACAAAGAGCAAGAAGAGGGATACACCAGTGATGATGTCCGGGTTGATCATTGGCACATTGTTTAGAAATGTGATTGTCTTCTTTGCTCCTCCTCTCATATTGTGGATGCCGACAGCAGCTAGAGTACCGAGCAATGTGGCAAAGATCGAAGCGACAGCTGCAATCAGTACTGTGTTTTTGATGGCACTGATCAGTCCTTCTGTTCCCTGCATGTCTCCACTGAAGAGGTTCTGGTATAGCTGTGTAGAAAATCCTGTCCAGCTACCAAGCACCTTACTCTCTGTAAATGAGAATATTGCGATAAATACCAATGGCGCATAAAGGAGCACCAAAAGGATGTATATGTAGGATTTTGCAAATATCTTTTTCATTTACACAAGCCCTCCTTCTGTCTCTTTTTTATCGCTGTTGAAAAGTGAGCAGATACCTATGATCACGAGCATAATCAATGCAAGAGCGGCACCATAGTTCCACATTGACGAGTTGATGTTCTCCTGGATGATTGTACCGAAGAGTTTTATCTTGTTGTTAGTCAAGAATTCCGAGATTGCAAATGTGCTCACAGTCGGCATAAATACCATCATCACGCCACTCATTACACCCGGCATAGACAAAGGCAGAATCACCTGCCAGAATACCTTCCAAGGTGTAGCACCAAGGTCTTGGGCTGCTTCTGCATATGATTTATCCATGCGGTCAAGAATATTGTAGATAGGATAAATCATAAAAGGAAGGTAGTCATAGACCATACCGAAGAGTAGAGTTCCCTTGCCAAGAGTCATACCGAGCATATTGAAGAGCTCGGTAGTTGCAAGTGTCCTCATAAGAGCATTTATCCACATCGGCATTATAAATAGCACGATGGTTACTGCACTCTTGTTGTATTTCTTGTTGGAGAGAATCCAGGCAGCCGGATATCCCAAGAGTACACATAACAAAGTTGTTTCGATGGCGATTTCGATGGATAGGGCAAAGGTCCCAATAGCATCATCGTCAGTAAAGAACTTTGTTATATTGTCAAAAGTGAAGCTTCCTGAATTATCTTGAAAAGCATAGATCACTACCAGAATGAGTGGCAGCAATACAAACACGATCAAGAAGATCAGATATGGAATACTCCAATGTTTCCTTTTAATCATTTTTCTTCTGAAGCTTGATGTCCTTGGCAGACATATTGATACCCACAAGGTCGCCCTTGTCCCATACATCCTGAGTATCTACCCAGATATGATCTCCATCTTCTGTGAGTATAGTCAGATGGTAATGATTGCCTTTATAAAGCAAGAAGTGAACATCTCCTGCAAGTGCGCCATCCTCCTGGTGGTCTGTGAGTTCCACTTTAGAGAAGGCAACCTGAGCAGTAACTGTCTCGCCTACCGCATACTTTGCTGCATCGTTGCACTCAAATTCGCAGCCGAGCATCTTGATTGACTTGTCGCTCACGATTTCTGCTTCAAATGTGTTGCAGATGCGTTCTTTGTGCATTACCTGGATGTCTGCAGGACGGATGATGAGTCCGACGGTCTGTCCTACTTCAAATGCATTGTAGTCCTGAATCATCAGTTCATAGCCTGTTTCTGTCTCAACAAACATCTCATAATGAACGCCCTTGAATGTGCAAGACTTTACTACAGCAGTCATCTGAGCGTTCTCTGTCTTGTTCATTATGTAGAAGTCCTCTGGTCGGATTACGACATCAACAGGTACATTCTTACCAAATCCCTCGTCCACACATTCAAACTCATATCCTGCAAACTCCACTCTTTTATCCTCTATCATCTTGCCATTGAGGATGTTGGATTCGCCGATAAAGTCTGCCACAAATGAGTTCTGAGGCTCATTGTATATATCGGTAGGGCTGCCAATCTGCTGGATTTTGCCCTCATTCATCACAACAATCGTGTCTGAAAGTGTGAGCGCTTCCTCCTGATCGTGAGTTACATAGATAAATGTGATTCCAAGCTTCTTGTGCATCTCCTTGAGCTCAATCTGCATGTCCTTGCGCATCTTGAGATCGAGTGCGGCAAGCGGTTCGTCAAGGAGAAGAACCTTCGGCTGATTGACAAGCGCTCTGGCGATTGCAACTCTCTGCTGCTGTCCGCCTGAAAGAGAATCCACATCTCTGTCTTCATAGTCAGTCATACTTACCATCTTCAAGACCTTTCTCACTCTCTTGTCAATCTCATCTTCCGGGGTCTTCTGAAGCTTTAGGCCAAATGCTATATTGTCATAGACATCTAGATGTGGGAAGAGTGCATATCTTTGAAAAACAGTATTGAATGGTCTTTGATATGGCGGTAAACTTGAAATGTCCTTTCCGTCAAGCAGGATGGTTCCTTGGTCTGGTCCGAGGAATCCTGCGATAAGTCGCAACGTTGTTGTCTTGCCGCAGCCTGAAGGGCCGAGCAGAGTTACAAATTCGCCTTTGCGTATCTCAAGGTCGATGTTATCAAGAACAACCTTTGAACCGTACGACTTACTTACCCCTTTAAGGGAAATAACCACATTGGAATTTTGCATTATTACCAAAGATTAAAACGGAGTTGATATCTTGCACCTATATTGAGGCTGAGTCCTGATGTCAGCGAATCATAGGCTATATATGCGTGAAGACGAAGGTCTTCTGAGTTTTCAATCGGATAGAAATGTGCGAT